>Ga0315291_10002683_pt1 | contig 23197 bp, 4 predicted proteins | sample YL17G12_20_MG_FD_203070 | JGI IMG/M metagenome (GOLD analysis project Ga0315291, IMG submission 203070) | Sediment microbial communities from Yellowstone Lake, YNP, Wyoming, USA - YL17G12_20 | ecosystem: Environmental > Aquatic > Freshwater > Lake > Sediment | place: USA: Wyoming | collected... | reverse complement strand
AGCCGTCGCCTAGCGGCTTGCGGGTGAAGGCCAACTCGCCATCTGTCCCCGCGCTGATGATCACCGCGTCACCAGTGGCGTCAGCAAACTGCATCTGGTCGTGCATATAGGAGTGCCACCGGTGTGTGTTGACCCATTCGATAACCTCTTCTACGGTGGCACATTCATGCAAGATATGGATTGGATAGGACGTATAGCCTCCCGCAACCGGTTTGCGTTCCGGGTGCGGATTGGTATCCACGCGCGGCAGGCCGTTGGCATCGTAAGCCAAACCTTTCTCGTTGACCCCTTGCTGGACATTGTCCGGCGTACCGATCCAGATGGCGCCGTAACCCTTGGCGCCGCCCGGATCAACCCAATAGGTACTGTCGGGGTTGATGTAGTCATCGTTCCCGCCGAAGAAGACGCGCTGCCCCTTCGAGACGGTGAACACGGTGCAGCCTCGAGCGGACCTGCCAGCGCAAGGAGGTTCACTCGATGATCGAGTCACAAGGCTGGACAGTGCGAATAGCAGAACTGCTGTGGCTACCCAGAATATGCCGACAATGAAACGGGATTTGCTCAACTGAGTTCTGTTCATCTCGAGCCTCCTTGAGATGCTCACAGTATAGCCATGGACTGGGCAAGCCTTGCGAAGGTTAATAACCTTCGCAAGGCTTGAGGGCCGCTTCCAGGCCCGCTGCGCCCAACTCGGGCAGCGTCTGCGGCGCCGCGCTCTCCAGGGCACGCAGATCCCGGTAGGCCAGCGTCCAGGTGCTGGACTTGAGCACCTCGACCAGCCCGCTCAAGAAGAGCATGGGCGCGCTCGTCACCAGGATAAAGATCGGCAGGCCGACGATAGCCCCCACGATCCACGGGGCCACGTCCCCCAGGAAGGGGCTGAGCAGCGCGCCGACCGTCACCGCCGGCAGGCCGCCCAGTACGGCGCCCACGACGAGAAAAAACAGCGTGGCGGGGAAGATCAGGATCATGGCCGGCACGGCGAGGACCATCCAGGCCAGATGGACGCCAATCCACATGAGCCACACGGCCAGCACTTCCTTCAAGTGGGCCCTGGCCACGGCCAGGCCGCGACGGATAGAGGCAAGCACGCCCAGCCCTTCGATGGCACAGGCGCGGCGGATGGTATGGATCAGCAGCGAGAGCACCGCGCTGGCGGCGATGGCCACGACGACGACCAGGAAGAACAGCATGGTGGTGAACAGCGTGCCGACCACGCCGGCGGCCGCACTGCCCGAGACCCACAGCAGCAGTGGAGAGAGCGCCAGCAGGAACAGCACGGCCAACGCCAGCCTCACCGGCAGTGTTGTCGCCAGGTCAATCAGGAACAGCCGCCAGGCGCTGCGCGACCAGCCCAGGCGGAACCCCTGGCCCACGCTCAGGCGCTCCCCGCTCTCCTCGGTTGCGTTCACCATGCGGATGAGCGCTGCCTCGGCCACGTAGCGAGCGACGGTGCCCAGCAGAATCAGGACCACCAGGACGATGACGGCGGCGATGACGATCGCCCAGATCCAGCGCGGTATGACCTCTGTGAACAGCGCTTCCAGTTCGCGCAATTCCCGGCCGTCGAGGTGGATGGAGAACCCTTGTGGATCGGTGAGGTCAATGGCCGGCCCCTCGCCGGGAAGATAGATGGTGTAGCCCTCAGCGACCTTGATGGGAGTCCACCTGCCAGCCTCGTCCTGATTCAGGTGGTAGCCAAAGTAGAACCCATTGACGGTGGTCAGCGCCAGGAGAGCGCCAAAGATCCACAGCGCCCGGTAGCGCCAGACGATAGCCCAGGCTCGCTTGAAGACACTTGCGTATTTCATGACCTTTACACTCCTTTCGTAATGCGGAATGCGGAATGCGGAATGCGGAATGCGGAATGCGGAATGCGGAATGCGGAATCTGTTGATTGTGCTCTAATGCTCCTCTACTCACTGGCGGTTGGCGTCTCTGCTCCTGTGACCGAGGCGTGCTCCTCCGCCAGCAGTTGGAGGCACTCGCGAGCCGTTCTGACGACCAGCCCGACGAGGGACAGCCCGATGACGCCCTTGACCACCACGTTGAGGACGGGGACCGGCCACCCGTCGAGCAGGGCGGACCAGAGGATCGGGCCGCCGAGCAGCAGCCGCCCCAGGACAACCACGCCCAGGATATTCAAGCCCAGGCCGGCCCAGCGCAACGCCGTGGTCCAGCGGCCGTGCACGAACTTGATCACGGCCAGGCAAAGGGCCAACCCCCACCAGACGTTCAGCCAGGCCACGTGGCTCAGGAAGCCGGGGGCGAGCAATGGGTAGAAACTGTGCGGGTCCGTGGCCGAGATGAGGATGCCGATCTTGTCGGGAAAACCGTTGAACAGGACGATGAGGGCAATCAGGCAGCCCATCTCCACGATCAGCCACCCCCGGCGGACACGCCCCAGCGAATTTGTGGACATGGCGATTTCTCCTTCAAAAAGTGTTCCGAGTCTTGCCCGGCGTAGCCGGTGATGCGCCGTACCTGCTGCTCAGCCCGTTCGGCGCATAACCGCCCTACATCTGTACTATAACACCAATCATAGACCGGCGCATCAGCCTACTGGATAGTCCTGGCACTGGACAGGTGACCAGTTTCTTGCCTGGTCAAGTGGTCAGACTCGAGCGTGGCACAGTATACCCACGTAGTGGGTGATTTGTCCTCACCCAGTTGCGGGATTGCGATAGGTGATTCGCGCTACAATGGCCGGAGTCCAGTGGCCGCGGATCATGGCGCTGTCCGGATACGTCGAGCCGGATGGCCGGGGGCAAGATTTCAGCGCTGATCCTGGCGAGTGTGTGGGCTTGCCGGGAGAGCGAGTTGCCAGGCCTCCTCATAATCTTAATGGCCTTTAATGTTCCTCCATACCCTCTTGTGACCCAAACTCCGTACCATGATGTTGCTGGCTGGCTATGCCAGTGAGTGTGGATTGTCTCTAAAAACGGCCATAACCACAGTGGGGGCGGGTGCTTGAGGAGGAGGAAAGCCATGAACGCACGAACGTGTTCGGAGGGAAGCCCTCTCTGCGACAAACTGCTAGATCGAAAAGAGGCCGGGATACTCGCGGAGATGTACCAGAACATCTGCGCAGGCCTGGCACGGAAGATGTATCCCGAGATAGCCTCTGTTACCTGTACCTGGGGCCGACTCCCAGACGAGCACAAGGAGCTTCTGACTGATACTGTGGTCGTGCTGCTGGGGGTTGTGGGTCAGATCATGTCACCTCAAGTTTCTGAGACGGAAACGTGCCCGCTCAGCAATGCCCGATAAACACAGAAAGACAGAGGGGTGGGGCGGCTAACCAGACGCCGCCCCCACCCCACCTTGCTATGGTCACAGTGCCCCACTGCGACCGCGAAGAACAGCGAGCGGATCACGCGCCTTGTTCACGAGACCGTGGATCATCGGTGCGCCGCCACCCACGATCAAGGCTGTCAAGACCAGTCCAACCATAGGGGGAATCGGTAGCTCTTCAAACAGATTCACCCCGCAGCACCAGGACAGGAGCCCACCAGCCACCAGGGCCACGTAGATCAGCCACCAGCGGTCGGTGTCGGGGTCAGCGGCATTGCGGGTGTTCTTGGTGGCGACCGGAATGGCCTGGAGGTGGTGGAGCACGAAGGTGAAGAAGTCAATGGTATCATAACAGACTGAATTTAATGATTTGGGTGTGTTTCATTTAGTGATTTTTAAGTTTCCTCCATACTTTCTTGTGACCCAAACTCCGTACCATGATGTTGCTGGCTGGCTATGCCAGTGAGTGTGGATCGTCCCTAGAAACGGCCACAACCACAGTGGGGGCGGGTGTTTGATGAGGAGGAAAGACATGAACACGCGAAATACTCGGACCTGGAAAGCAGTATCGGTCCTGGTGGTCTTGACCATGCTCACCCTGACCACCCTGTTTGCGCCTGTGCCGGTGGCGCTGGCCGCCAACACCGGCTATCGCAACCCGACGGCCAACGAGGTCTATACGACCGGTTTTACCAACCCCGATCGTGCTTACGGGAATGACAGCAGCTACGCTTCCCGGGACAACAACGCCAACGGCGTCGCCCACGTCTATAGAGACTATGGGTTCAGCATACCCGCCGATGCTGTCATCCAGGGCATTCAAGTCCGCCTGGACTGGTGGATGGATTCCACATCTGGGACCAACAGCATCAGGGTTTACCTCTCGTGGGACGGGGGCAGTAGCTGGACCGCCTACCAGAGTGCCACCACCGAACGCATCAGCGACAACAACCCGACCGACATCGCGGGCGACATTGACGACACGTGGGGACGGGCGTGGAGCCCATCCGATTTTTCCAACGCCAACTTCCGGGTACGACTCGAATTACGCACAACAGATAATAACTACAGAGACTTTCGTATTGACTGGGTCCCGGTGCAGGTCACCTACAACCGCTATCCCGGCCAACCGCAGTTGGTCTCACCCACCGATGACGCTATCATTAGCGACAGTACTCCAACCCTCGATTGGAATTCTACGACTGATCCTGATGGTGACACGCTGACCTATTACGTTCGATATACAACAACAGGCAGCACCTGGAGTTCCTGGTTCAACACTGGCAGTAACACCTACTACACCACGGCTACTTTGGCTGACGGTCTGCACAGTTGGCAAGCGCGCGCCTGCGATCCAAGCAGCTTTTGTACCGACAGCGTCACCTGGAGCTTTACGGTAGATACCATAGCACCGACCTCCAGTGCGACTGCGCCCGCAATTGCCAATGCAGCGCCCTTGACGGTCTCGGCCACCAACGCTGCCGACTCTGGCAGCGGCGTTGCCAACGTCAGGCTCTACTCCCGTATCTCGACTGGCAGTTGGCAATTGGCCAGCCAGATCAACACGCCCCCGTATAGTTGGAATTTCACGCCCGGGCAGGGCGACGGCACCTATTACTTCCAGTCTGTCGCCTGCGATAACGCGAACAACTGTGAGCCGATTCCCTCTGGAACTTCCGGCACTGGCGACGACTCGACGATCTACGATGCCACACCGCCGATCTCGTCCATCACCACCGTGCCCGCCGGGCCGATCAATGCGCCGCCCATTGCTCTTCCGTGGACGGCGAGCGATGTGACGAGCGGCATCGCGACGAACGGCGTCACGCTCTGGTACAAGTTTGGAACCGGCGGCACGTGGACGGCGGACGGCACAGCCTCTGGCACGAATGGCACGTTCAACTTCACTCCGTCCAACGGCGACGGCACGTATTGTTTCCAGACCATCGCCACCGACAATGCGGGCAACGTCGAAGCCGGGCCGACCGGCAACGGCGATGGCTGCACCCTCTATCGCACTCTGGCGACGATCGGCGATTTCATCTGGAACGATGCCAATGGCAACGGGACTTTCGACGGCGGCGAGTCGGGCCTCAACTGGCAGGTGAACCTGGCCGGCCCGCAGCCGGCCAGCACAACCGCTGTCAACGGCAACTATAGCTTTGCCGGCCTGCCCGCCGGCACGTACACGGTCACGGTCAGCGTGCCGGCCGGATGGGCGCGGACCAATCCGGTCGAGCACCCGCTGGTCGTCACTGTGGTCGTCGGGCAGGACTATGCCACCGCCGACTTTGGCTTTAGCCAGAACCATGCCAGCATCAGCGGCTACGTGTGGTACGACGCCAACCGCAATGGCGTTCTCGACGCAGGCGAGACGGGCCTCGGCGCTGTCGGCGTCACACTGCGCCGTGGCGTGGGCGTCATCGGCACGACGAATAGCAACGCCCACGGTTTCTACTTTTTCGGCGGCCTGAACGTGGCCGGCGATTATCAAGTGGACGTGGATCAGAACGATCCCGATCTCGGCATCCGCGTCTCGACCACGCCCGATCCGCTCAATGTGCCCGGCGTAACGCTAGGCAACAACTACCCTAATCGCAATTTCGGCTTTGCGGAACCAGTGTCGGTGGTCAAGCCGCTCTATCTGCATGCCGGCGATGTGCTCAATCGCAATCGGCCTGGCAGCAACAACACCACGACCCAGATTGACGACGCGACGAGCCATACCTGGACACAGAGTCCCGTGATGGCGGGGCCGCTCCAATTCACTACCAACGCGATCACCGTCGCGCTCCATCTGGACCCGACCAGCGGCTCTGACGTGCTTGGCAACGAGTATCCGCCCGACGTACGCGTGACCCTGCGCTATGGTGCCGTCGTGATCGGCACACCGCAAGTGCTCAATGACCTGACCGGCGGCATTCAGTTGTACACCTTCTCGTTCACTCACCCGACGAGTCTTGCTGCGGGGAGTGCGTTTTCCGTTCAAGTGGATGTCTATGGCGCTAGTGGCGGCTGGCTCCCAACCCCAGGTAATGTTGTCGTCTACTATGACGCTTATCCTTCCTACAATTCCCGGATTGACTTGCCCGTCTACTCGTACCTGCGCGTTGATGCCGCGAACAGCGGCACCTACGACGCGGGCTATCCCGGTGGCGCGGCGTCCGATACCTTCCTCGCCGGTGACACGGTCTACTTCCGCGCCCGCGCGACCGATCCGTTCGGCAACTATGACGTCACCGGCGCGACGCTGACCATCCCCGGCCTGGTCACGAACCAGGCCATGACGCGCTACTCGCCCAACCCTGATGCAGCGACAGCAGTCTATCAGTACTCTCGCTCCGGCTTTACGTTGGGCAGTTACACCTACATCATGACGGCGACCGAGGGACTGGAGGGCGAGGTCACCGGCGTCTACACCGGCACGTTCCGCGTTATCGTCTCCGACCTGACTGATTCATCTAAGGAAGCGCGCAGTTGGCCCGCCGGGCAACTCATCACGCAGACCGTGCCCGGCGCAGTCATCCAGTACACCCTTCACATCAGCAACACGGGCGACGCCCTGGCGCCGAGCGTGAGCATCACCGATGCGATCCCGGCGCACGCCACCTACGAGGTGGGCAGCGTCAACGGGGGCGTCTATAATTTAACCCTGAACGCGATTACGTGGTCCGGTTCGGTCGCCGCCCACAGCGAACGCACGATCACGTTCCGCGTGCGGTTCGACCCGGTGCTCGACAACGGGCTGGCGGTGGACAACGTCGTCCTGATCAACGACGGCACGAACACCTTCTCGCGCAACAACCGTGTGACCGTCGTCTCGTCGCCCGATCTGAGCACGTCGCGCAAGACAGTCAACACCACCTCGGCTGAGCCGGGCGACACACTGACCTACCGCATCACGCTCACCAATACCGGCAACATGAACGCCTCGGCCAGCCTGAATGACGTCGTGCCGCTCAACACGACGCTGGTGGGTGGCAGCCTGTCAGCGACGAGCGGCAACGCCACCTACAACCCGGGCAACCTCACCATCTCGTGGAACGGGACAGTGCCTGGCCAGAATGTGAACCCCGGCATTGTGGTGGTCACCTATCAGGCGCTGGTTGCCTTCCCGCTGAACAACGGCACGCGCATCACCAACACGGCCTTTATTGACGACGGCTTTGCGCCCAACGGCACCGACCCGCTGCAAAGCCAGGTGGTGACGACGATCCACTCCGAGCCGCTCATTCAGGCCTACTCGTCCAAGATCGTGGATGAACCGACCGCCGCGCCCGGCGGAGTGTTGCATTATCACATCTATCTGATCAACGGCGGCAAGATGAACGCGCCCACGGTCAACCTGACCGACACGATCCCCGCGCACACGACTTATGTGGTGGGCAGCCTGCGGGCGAACATCGGCACGGTGACCTACGATGGGACGAACAACCGCATCGTGTGGAGCGGCCCAGTCAACCCCGGCGCGCCGATTGACATTCACTTTAACGCCCGTGCCGACAACGTGCTCGACAACGGGCTGGTCATCGCCAACACCGCCACGGTCAACGACAATTATCACCCCGGCCCGTTCGACCTCACCGCCTCGACGACGATCAACTCTGCGCCGAACCTCCGGACGACTTCTTACAAGACCGTGTCGGCGGCGACCGCCGCGCCCGGCCAAGCGCTGACCTACGACATCCATTTGGCGAACACGGGCAATATGGTCGCCCACACCTTCGTCACCGACACGCTGTCGGCCGATCTGGTGAACGTGACAGTCGTCTCGCCGCCCGGAGCGACCTACAATGCCGGGCTGCACGCGATTCTGTGGACGGGCGACGTCACGCCCGGCGTCGAGACCGTGATCCGCTTCACCGCGAACGTGCGCTCGCCGATGGACGCGACGCAGACGATCATCTACAACACGGCGCTGGTCAATGACGGCGTCGAAGCGCCGTTCAGCATCTACCCGCCGACGCAGACGACGGTGAACGCCTCGCCCGACCTGAGCGCGTCGCGCAAGGCCGTCAACACGGCGACGGCCAGTCCCGGCGACGTGATTACCTACACGATCCGCCTCACCAACACCGGCACGATGAACACCTGGGCGTCCGTCCAGGATGTCATGCCCAACCAGACCACCTATCTCCAGGGCAGCCTGAGCTTTAGCGTGGGCAGCGGCAGTTACGATCCGTTCAACCGCTGGATACAGTGGGACGGGCCGGCCAACCCCGGCGCACCCGTCGTCATCACCTACGCGGTCACGATAGACGCCGTGATGGATCAGCCCGACACGACGATCTACAATGACGCGCGCATCAACGACGGCGTGCACGTGGCCTTCCTCACGCCCGGCGTCACCACCACCGTTCACGCCGAGCCGAACCTCACCACTTCGACGAAGGTCGTAGACCTGAGCGACGCCGCGCCCGGCCAGCAGTTGTGGTACCGCATCACCGTCCGCAACACGGGCCGCATGATTGCGCACGGCGCGTCGGTCAGCGATACGCTGCCCGCGCAGGTCACCTACGTCAGCGGCCAGTTCCCGACCGGCGGCGGCTACAACGCCGTCAGCCGCTACGTCTACTGGAACGGGGACGTGACGCCCGGCACGGACGTGATCGTTGACTATTACGTGGCGGTCAACGATCCGCTGGACAACGGCACGCTCATCGCCAACACCGCCGAGATCCGCGACGGCTACACGGGCCACGCGGCGCTCACCACCAGCCCGGCGGCGCAGACGACGGTTCACTCCGCGCCGAACCTCGGCACGTCGAGCAAGACGGTTGATAAAGGCACCGCCGCGCCCGGTGACGTGCTGACCTACACGCTCACGCTGCTCAACACCGGCAACATGAACGCGCACGGTGCGCGCATCACCGACACGATTCCGGCCAACACGGTTTACGTCAATGGGTCGGTCAGCGCGACCAGCGGCACGCCATCCTATGATTTGGCCAACAACCGCATTCTGTGGAACGGCGACGTGGTCAAGGGCGTACCGGTCACGCTCCGCTTCCGCGTACAGACCAACAACCCGCTGCCCAATGGCACGGCGATTGACAATACGGCCGTCATCTACGATGGCTTCCAGCCGACGACGCTCTCCCGCTCGGCCAATACCCTCATCGGCTCTGCGCCGAACCTGAGCGCCTCGACCAAGACCGTCAATCGGCCCACCGCCGAGCCGGGCGACGTGCTCACCTACACCCTCGTCCTGCGCAACAGCGGCAACGCCAACACCAATGTCACGCTGTCCGACGCGCTGCCCGCGCACGTGGCTTACGTCCCCGGCAGTGTGACCGGCGGCGCATCACACAACGGCGCGACGCTGTCGTGGTCCGGCCCGCTCAACGCCGGAGCGGCCATCACCTTCACCTATCGGGTCACCATCAACCTGCCGCTCGACAACAACACGCTGATCGAGAACAGCGCGACGATCAACGACGGCGTGCATGCGGCCTTCGACACGACGCCGCCGGCGCAGACGCTGATCCAGTCCACGCCGAACCTGCTGACCTCGAACAAGGCCGTCAGCCTGCTCGACGCCGCGCCGGGCAACACGTTGTACTATACCATCACGCTCCGCAACACCGGCAGGATGGTGGCGGCCAGCGCGACGATGTACGACGTGCTGCCAAGCCAGATTGAGATCGTTGGTGGCAGTCTCGCCGCGTCGAGCGGTAGTGTGAACTATACCAGTTACAACCGGCGCATCTCGTGGAGTGGCAGCGTCTCGCCGCTCACGCCGGTCGTCGTCACCTTCCGCGCCGTCATCCAGACGCCGCTCAACGACGGCACGCAGATCATCAACAGCGCGACGATGGCCGACGGCATCCACTCAGCGTTCGACACTGACCCGGTCGTGACGACGGTGCACTCTGCGCCGCTCCTGACCACTTCGACCAAGGCGGTTGACCGGGCGACGGCGGCTCCCGGCGATCAACTGCGCTACACGATCACGCTGATCAACACGGGCAACATGATCGCGCAGGCGAGCGTGGCCGATCAACTGCCTGCCAACGTCACGTACTTTAGCGGGCCGACGGCCAACTCCGGCTCGGCCTCGTGGGATGGCTTTAACAATCGCATCACGTGGAATGGTCAGGTCGCGCCGGGTATGGCGGTGATCATTCAATACTATGTCACCGTCAACAGCCCGACTGACAACGGCACGGTCATTTCCAACACTGCGACGATCAACGACGGCTATCACGCCGCGTTCGACACGGGCGCGGCGCAGACAACGATCACGTCCGCGCCGAACCTGAACAACGCCTCGACCACCAAGACCGTCAGCGCGCCGACGGCCGCGCCCGGCGACGAGATCGAGTACACGATCAACGTCGTCAACTCCGGCAACATGGTCGCCTACAACGCTTCGGTGACCGATCTACTGCCCGCCAACACGACCTGGTCGGACGGCCTGGCGTGGAGCGGCGGCGGCAACGCGACGTGGAACGGCACGCAGGTGCGCTGGGACGGCAACGTCACCCCCGGCACGCCGGTCGTGATTCGCTTCCGCGCGCGGATCAACACGCCGCTGCCCAACAACACCTCGATCGTCAACACGGCGACGATCAACGACGGCTTTTCCGGTCACGCTTCCTTCACGCGACAGGCGACGACGACCGTCCAGTCCGCGCCGAACCTGAGCACGTCGAGCAAGACGGTCAACGCCGCCTCGGCGCGTCCGGGCGAAGTGCTGATCTACACGCTCAGCCTGATCAACACCGGCAACATGAGCGCGACGGGCGCGACGCTGAACGATGCCTTGCCCGCCAACGTGACGTGGGGCGGCTTTGTCACGCCGAACGGCGCGACCTTTGCCGCCAACACCGTCTCGTGGAGCGGCAACGTCGGCCCCGGCACGCCGGTCGTCATCGTCTATCGCGTGACGATCAACAGTCCGCTGAATAGCGGCACCCTCATCGCCAACACGGCCACGGTCAACGACGGCTTCCCCGGCCACAGCGCGTTCGACACGACGCCCGCCGCGCAGACGACGATCAACTCTGCGCCCGATCTGTCCACCTCGACCAAGACGGTCAACGCAGGCCTGGCGCGTCCGGGCGACGTCATCACCTACACTGTCACGCTGATCAACACCGGCGACATGAACGCCTCGGCCTACGTGGTGGATGGCATCCCGGCGCACGCGAATTACGTCGTCGGCAGCGCGCAGGCGTCCAGCGGATCGGTGACGTACAATCTGTACCAGAATCGCATCGAGTGGAACGGCACGGTCCCGGTTGGCACGCCGGTCACCCTTCGCTACGCGGTGCAGATCGAGTTCCCGCTCGACAACGGGACGCGGGTGTGGAACACGGCGACGGTTGGCGACAACGTCCACACGCCGTTCGACACCGCCGCCGCCAACACGACGATCACCTCTGCGCCGAATCTGACGCTGCATACGAGCAAGACGGTCAATCTGGCCGACATCGCGCCGGGCAACCTGATGCGCTACACGATCAACGTAGTCAACGACGGCGACATGACGGCGAGCAACACGCAGATTCAGGACGTGCTGCCGGCGGGAGTCACCTTTGCCAACGGCCCGTTCGCCAGCAGCGGCTCGGCAACGTGGGATTCCTTCAACAACCGCGTGCTGTGGAGCGGCGCGGTGCTGCCCGGCACGCCGGCCACCATCCAGTACGACGTGCGGGTCAACGATCCGCTCGACAACGGGACGGTCATCACCAACACGGCGACGGTCAACGACAACTTTGCGGGTCACGCCGCGTTCGAGACAACGCCTGCTGCAAGCACCACGGTCCACTCCGCGCCGAACCTGGGCACGTCGAGCAAGACGGTGGACAGGGGCACGGCAGCTCCCGGCGACGTTCTGCTGTACACGCTCACGCTGCTCAATACGGGCAACATGAACGCGCACGGCGCACGCATCACCGACACGATCCCGCTCAGCACGACCTACGTTGCAGGAAGCGTGACCGGCGGCGCGACGTACGACGCGGGCAACAACCGCATCCTGTGGAACGGCGACGTGAACAAGGGCACGCCGGTCGTCGTCACCTTCCGCGTGCGGACGAACAACCCGCTGCCCAACGGCACATTGATCAGCAACACCGCGCAGATCTATGACGGCTTCCAGCCGACGCTGCTCACGCGCACGGCGGACACGATCATCGGCTCTGCGCCGAACCTGAGCGCCTCGACCAAGACCGTCAATCGGCCCACCGCCGAGCCGGGCGACGTGCTCACCTACACCCTCGTCCTGCGCAACAGCGGCAACGCCAACACCAATGTCACGCTGTCCGACGCGCTGCCCGCGCACGTGGCTTACGTCCCCGGCAGTGTGACCGGCGGCGCATCACACAACGGCGCGACGCTGTCGTGGTCCGGCCCGCTCAACGCCGGAGCGGCCATCACCTTCACCTATCGGGTCACCATCAACCTGCCGCTCGACAACAACACGCTGATCGAGAACAGCGCGACGATCAACGACGGCGTGCATGCGGCCTTCGACACGACGCCGCCGGCGCAGACGCTGATCCAGTCCACGCCGAACCTGCTGACCTCGAACAAGGCCGTCAGCCTGCTCGACGCCGCGCCGGGCAACACGCTGTACTATACCATCACGCTCCGTAACACCGGCAGGATGGTGGCGCAGAACGCGACGATGTACGACGTGCTGCCAAGCCAGATCGAGATCGTTGGTGGCAGTCTCGCCGCGTCGAGCGGCAGCGCCAGTTACAACGCGATCAACCGGCGCATCTCGTGGAGTGGCAGCGTCTCGCCGCTCACGCCGGTCGTCGTCACCTTCCGGGCGACGATCCACACGCCGCTCGACGATCTGACGCAGGTCATCAACAGCGCGACGATCGGCGATGGCATCCACTCGACCTTGGACACCGACCCGGTCGTGACGACGGTGCACTCCGCGCCGCTCCTGACGACCTCGACCAAGACGGTTGACCGGGCGACGGCGGCTCCCGGCGATCAACTGCGCTACACGATCACACTGATCAACACGGGCAACATGATCGCGCAGGCCAACGTGGTGGACACGCTGCCCGCGAACGTGGCTTACGCGAGCGGGCCGACGGCCAACTCCGGCTCGGCCTCGTGGGACGGCTTTAACAATCGCGTGCTGTGGAACGGCCAGGTCGCGCCGGGTATGGCGGTCGTCATCCAGTACTATGTCACCGTCAACAACCCGACCGACAACGGCACGGTGATCGCCAACACCGCCACGATCAACGACGGTTATCACGCCGCGTTCGACACGGGCGCGGCGCAGACGACGATCACTTCCTCGCCGAACCTGAGCACGTCGAGCAAGACCGTAGACCGGGCGACCGCCGCGCCGGGCGACGAACTGTTGTACACGATCAATCTCGTCAACACCGGCAGCATGAACGCGCCAGGCGCGCTCGTCACCGACACGATCCCGCTCCACACGGGCTACGTCGCTACGTCGCTCAACGCGACGAGTGGCACGGCGACGTGGGACGCGGCGAACAACCGCATCCTGTGGAACGGCGCCGTCAATCGCAGCACGCCGGTGGTCATCACCTTCCGCGTGCAAGTGAACACGCCACTGGCGAACAACACGTCCATCGTCAACACGGCGACGATCAACGACGGCTTCGCCGGCCATGCCGTGATTCAGCGTCAGGCGACGACGACGATCAACTCTGCGCCGAACCTGTCCACTTCGACCAAGACGGTCAGCGCAGGCACGGCGCGGCCGGGCGATCCGCTCGACTACACCATCACGCTGATCAACACCGGCAACATGACGGCGACGGGCGTCACGCTGAACGATGTCCTACCTGCCAACACGACGTGGAGCGGCTGGGTGTCGCAGCATGGCGCGACCTTCGCCGCGAACACTGTGAGTTGGACAGGTAATGTCGGCCCCGGCGCGCCAGTCGTCATCGTCTATCGCGTGACGATCAACAGCCCGCTAAACAACGGCACGATCATCGCCAACACCGCCTCGATCAACGACGGCTTCCCCGGCCACGCGACGTTCGACACGACGCCCGCCGCGCAGACGGCGGTTCAGTCCGCGCCCAACCTGACCACCTCGACCAAGACGGTCAACACCGCCACGGCGATTCCAGGCCAGGTCATCACCTACACCATCACGCTGGTCAACAGCGGCGACATGAACGCGACGGCGTACGTCATGGATACGTTGCCCGCGAACACGACCTACGTCGCCAATAGCGTGCAGGCGTCCAACGGCTCGGTCGTCTATAACCTGATCCAGAACCGTGTCGAGTGGAACGGCACTTTTACGACCTCCACGCCAGTGAGCATCCGCTACGCGGTGCAGATCGCCACGCCGCTCGACAATGGCACGCTGATCTGGAACACGGCGACGATCGGCGACGGCGTCCACGCGCCGTTCGATACCACCGCAGCCAACACGACGATCACCTCAGCCCCGAACCTGGTGCCGCGCACGACCAAGACGGCGAACCTGAGCAGCGCGGTGCCGGGCGGCCTGGTGCGCTATACGATCAATCTCGTCAACGACGGCAATATGGTCGCCGGTAATGCGACGGTCGCGGACACGCTGCCGGCCGGAGTCACGTTCACCAGCGGCCCGTTCGCCAGCGGCGGCTCGGCGACGTGGGACTCTTTCAACAACCGCGTGACGTGGAGCGGCGCGGTCGTGCCGGGCACGCCGGTCGTCGTCCAGTACGATGTGCGCGTCAACGATCCACTCGACAACGGCACGCTGATCACCAACACGGCGACGGTCAACGACGGCTTCCCCGGCCACACCGCCTTCGAGACGACGCCGCCCGCGCAGACAACAGTCACCTCTGCGCCAAACCTGAGCACGTCTACGAAGGCAGTTGATAGATCCAACGCCACGCCGGGCGATCAACTGCTGTACACGATCTCACTGGCCAACAGCGGCGACATGAACGCGCACAGCGCGCGCATCACCGATACGATCCCGGCCAACACGGCTTACGTCGCCGGCTCGGTCAGCCCGAACGCGACCTACGACGCCACCAACAACCGCATCCTGTGGAACGGCGACGTGAACAAGGGCACGCCCGTCGTCATCACCTTCCGCGTGCAGACGAACAACCCGCTGCCCAACGGCACGTCCATCACCAACACGGTCAGCATCTACGACGGCTTCCACCCGACCGTGCTGACGCGCATGGCACAGACCGTGATCGGCTCCGCGCCGAACCTGAGCACGTCAACCAAGACGGTGAACGCGACCAACGTTGTGCCCGGCGGAGTGCTAACCTACACGCTCACGCTGCACAACTCCGGCAACGCCGCCGCCGCCGGCGCGCTGCTCACCGACACGTTGCCGGCCAACACGGCATTCGACAGTTGGGTGACACAGAACGGCGCGGCGCTCAACGGCAACGTCATCACCTGGAACGGCAATGTCGCGCCAGGCGTTGACCAGGCCATCGTCTTCCGCGTCCGCGCCAACACGCCGCTCGACAACGGGACCATCATCGCCAACTCGGCGACGGTCAACGACAGCTTCGCGGGTCACACGCCCTTCACGATCGGCCCGGCGCAGACCACCATCACGTCCGCGCCGAACCTGAACACGTCAGCCAAGGCGGTGAACACGCTGTCCGCCGCGCCCGGCCAGCAGCTCTACTACACTGTGACGCTGACCAACACCGGCAACATGGTGGCCCACAACGCCGAGGTGATGGACCTCATCCCGGCCAACACCGCCTACGTCGCCAACTCGGCCAGTGCCACCAGCGGCTCGGTCACCTACGAATCGCTCTACAACCGCATCCGCTGGACGGGTGAGGTGACGCCGAATACGAACATCGTCATCAGCTTCCGCGCCCAGATCAACTCCCCGCTCAACAGCGGCACGCACATCATCAACTGGGCTACGGTGGACGACCGGTTCCATACGCCCGCACACGACACGAACACCGTAGACACGGTCGTGACGTCTGCGCCGAATATGAGTGGCTCGTCCAAGACGGTGGATCGCGCCAGCGCCAGCCCGGATGATCAATTGCGCTACACCATCACGCTGAGCAACACCGGCACGATGGCTGCCACGGCGCACGTGGACGACGTGCTCCCGACCGACGTGACCTTCGTCTCCGGTCCGGTGGTGACGGGCGGTGGCGCGGGTGGCTGGGACAATGGCGGTCGCCGCATTTACTGGGACGGCCAAGTGTCGCCGGGGCAGACAGTCACCATCGTCTACTATGTGCGCGTCAACAACCCACTGAACAATGGTATGATCATCGCGAACACGGCCAACATCAACGACGGCGTGCACCCGGCGTTTGACACGACTCCTGCCGCGCAGACGGCCATTACGTCCGCGCCGAACTTGACCACCTCGACCAAGGTGGTGGATCGGGGCACGGCAGCGCCCGGCAGCCGCGTGGTGTACACGATCACGCTCAACAACACGGGCAGCATGAACGCGACGAACGTGACGGTGGTGGACACGCTGCCACCGCAGTACGTGACGCTCGTCGCCACGCCGCCTGGCGCGACCTATAACGCGGGCGCACGGACGCTCACCTGGGCCAACCTGACGGTGAACCGCAACCAGCCGGTGGTGCTGACCTTCCAGGTTGACCTGGATGCGGTGGTGCCGGATGGTACGTCCATCGTCAACACAGCGTCCATCAACGACGGGTTCCCCGGCCACGCCAACGTCCCGGTGCAAGCCACGACAACCGTCGGCTCTGCGCCCAACCTCTCGACCTCGACCAAGCAAGTGAGCCGGACGAGCGCTGCGCCGAATAACCCGCTGGTCTATACAATCACGCTGCGCAACACGGGCAACGCCAGCGCCGTCGGCGCGCTGATCACCGACACGCTGCCGGCCAACGTCCACTGGGATGGCTGGGTGGCGCAGCCCGCAGGCGCAGAAATGGCTGCCAACAGCGTGACCTGGTCCGGCAACGTCGTGCCCGGTATGGATGTGGTCATCGCCTTCCGCGTGCTGGTCAATACGCCGCTCGACAACGGAACTGTGATCGCGAACAGCGCCACCGTCAATGACAATTACTCCGGCCATACGCCGTTCACCCTCGGCCCAGCGCAGACGACCATCACCTCTGCGCCCAACCTCGTGACCTCGTTCAAGGAGGTCACGGCGACCGTGGCCGTGCCGGGGCAGGAGCTGCTCTACCGGGTGACCATGATCAACACCGGCAACATGGTGGCGCACGGGGCTGAGGTGTTGGACAGCATGCCCGCCCACAGCACATACGTGATCAACTCGCTCACCCTCACGGGCGGTGGGTTCGCCGAGTACCAATCGCTCTACGGACGCATCCATTGGATCGGTGACGTGACGCCCGGCAGCAACATCGTCATCACCTTCCGCGTGCGGCTCGACTTTCCTCTGAACAGTGGGACGCAGATCGCCAACGGGGCTACCGTAGACGACAAATTCCACCCGTCGTTCAACACGAACACCGTGACCACCGACGTCACCTCCACGCCGGACCTGAGCACGTCTAGCAAGACGGTGAACTTGCACGACGCTAATCCGGGTGACCAGTTGCAGTACGCCATCACCTTGCTCAACAGCGGCACCATGGCAGCCACCGCTCACGTAGACGACGCGCTGCCGGCTGAAGTCACGTACGAATCCGGGCCGGTGGTCAACGGCGGCGGCACGGGTGGATACGGTGGAGGCCACATCACCTGGGACGGCCAGGTATCGCCCAACCAGACGGTCACCATCATCTACTATGTGCGGGTGAACAACCCGCTGAACAACTTGACTATCATCAACAACAGCGCCACCATCAACGACGGCGTGCACGGAGCCTTTGAGACCGCGCCCGCCGCGCAGACCACCGTCCACTCTGCGCCCAACCTGAACACCTCGACCAAAACGGTGGACCGGGGCACGGCCTCGCCACGTGACCGGCTGCGGTACACCATCACGCTCAACAACACAGGCAACATGAACGCCACGAACGTGACGGTGGTGGATACCCTGCCGCCCGCCTACGCGACCCTGGTCGCCACGCCGCCCGGCGCCACCTACAACGCGGCGAACCGGACGCTGACCTGGAATGCGCTGACGGTCAACCGCAACCAGCCGGTCGTGCTCACCTTCGACGTAGACCTGGATGCCGTGGTGCCTGATGGCGCCGCCATCGTGAACCACGTCGAAATCAACGACGGGTTCAACCCCGGTGTGATCGCGCGGGAGGCCACGACGATGGTCGGCTCTGCGCCCAACCTCAGCACCTCGACCAAGCAGGTGAGCCAGGCGAGCGCCGCGCCGGGTGATATGCTGGTCTATACGCTCATACTGCGCAACAACGGCAACGCCAATGCCACCGGCGCAATGATCACGGACACGCTGCCCGCCAACACCCACTGGGATGGCTGGGTGGCGCAGCCTGCGGGCGCAGGAATGGCCGCCAACACGGTGACCTGGACCGGCAATGTGGTGCCAGGCACAGATGTGATCATCGCTTTCCGTGTCCACGTCAACACTCCGCTCGACAACGGAACCGTGATCGCCAACAGCGTCACCATCAACGATCGCTTTAGCAACCACGTCCCGTTCACCATCGGGCCGGTGCAGACCACCATCCACTCCACGCCCAACCTGGGGACATCCGTCAAGGCCGTCAGCCTGACGGATGCCAGGCCGGGCAACGAGCTGGCGTACGTCGTCACGCTCGTCAACACCGGCGACATGGTGGCCCACAACGCCATCGTCCTGGACGAGATTCCGGTTCACACCCGCTACGTGGACGCGAGCGTTGGCGCAACCAGCGGCACCGCCGTGTATCAGCCGGCCTACGACCGTATCCGCTGGACGGGTGAAGTAGCGCCCGGCACGAACGTGGTCATCACCTTCCGCGTGCGGGTGGACTTGCCGCTCAACGATGGAACGACGATTGAAAACCTGGCGACCGTGGAAGACGGCGTGCACAACCCGTTCGACACCAACACCGTGACAACCCACGTCCACTCTGAGCCGATCTTGTCCACGTCGTCCAAGACGGTGAACCTGGCAGACGCGACGCCAGGCCAGGTGCTGCACTATGTCATCACGCTCAACAACACCGGAGACATGGCCGCCGCCACCACCGTGGTGGACACCCTGCCGCCGCAGGTGAGCCATGCCAGCGGGCCGACCGTGCTCAATGGCCCGCCGGCGAACTGGGACTCGATCGCTCGCCGCGTCTCGTGGAACGGCCAGGTGCTGCCCGGCACGCCGGTGGTCATTGACTACTATGTCACCGTCAACAGCCCGCTGGACGATAGGACGGTGATCACCAACACCGCCACCATCAACGATGGAATCCATCCATCCTTTGAGACCGCACCTGCCACGCAGACGACCGTCCACTCGACGGTCAACCTGGGCACTTCGACCAAAGAGGTTGATCGCCAGACAGCCGCGCCCGGCGAGACGGTTGAATACATCATCACACTCAGAAACACCGGCAGCATGAACGCCGCCACGGCGAGGGTCACCGACACACTGCCGACCGAAGTCGGCTTTGTCAGCGGGCCAATCGTCCTCGGCGGTGGCACAGCCAGCTACATCTCGGCTGAGCGCCAGATACGGTGGAACGGGCCGGTGAACGTCGGTCAAGCGGTCGTCATCCGCTACACCGTGCGCCTGAACGCGGATCTCACTGGCGGCACGCTCGTGGAAAACACCGCCACCGTGGATGACGGGCGCGGCACCGTGACCGAGGTCGGCCCGGCCCAAATCTACATAGGGCGCGCGCTGGGTCTCCGGTTGACGGATGGCCGGGACACAGTCCGGCCAGGTGATCTCATCACCTACGTCGTCGCCTACAGTGGGACCGAGCCATTGAACTTTGGCTCTGTCCAGATCGAGATTCCAGCGCACACGATCCTTGTGAGCAGCGACTGCACGCAGCAAGGCAATCTCGTCTCCTGCCAACTGATCGCCCTGCCGCCAAGCTTCTATGGCGAGCATTACCTGGTCGTCCAAGTTGATCCCGTGCTGGACAACGGAACGGAGATCAACACCACGGCCCTGATAGGCGGTGACGGAAAGAGCAACCGTGCTACCGAGAGGGCAACGGTGGTCTCCGCGCCGAGCTGGATCACTTCGATCAAGACCGCTGACCGGTACAGTGTGGAGCCTACCGCCCGATTCACGTACACTATCCGCCTGGCCAACTCGGGCAACATGCACGCTCACGCAGCCGTGATGACGGATGCCCTGCCATCGCAAGTGACCTTTGCTGGATTTGTGACCTCCAACAACGGCACGGCGACCTACAATCAAGCTACCAACCAGATCGTGTGGAACGGCGTGGTGCAGGTCGGCTCGACAACCGTGATCACATACGCCGTGACGGTCAACAGCGGCGTGCCTGCCGGCACCGTCATCCAGAACTTGGCCCACGTGCGCGACGAGGTGAATAGCGCCGCGGCGTTGCTATCCTGCGATGTCAATGTGGTTGCGCAAGAGCCGCGCCACTACACCGTCTTCCTGCCAGTGGTCGCTAACAAGCATGGCGGCCCGCAACTGCCCGACCTGGTGGTGACCGGCATCAGTGTCACGCCGGCCAATCCGTCCGCCGGCCAGACTGTAGACCTTGCCGTCACCATCAAGAACCAGGGTAATGCAACAACACCGGCCTGCTTCTGGATTGATCTGTACATCAACCCAACGCAACTGCCCATCACGGTCAACAGGGGCTGGTTCGAGACCGGGTCTGAAGGTGGCCTGGTATGGTCGGTGTGTGGGCTGGATGCCGGCCAGTCGGTCACGCTGCACTATGGCGATACAAACTACCGGACCGCGTACAGCCAGTTCGATGGCAGGTTCACCAGCCCGCTCACGTACACCCTATACGCTCAGGTGGACTCTTGGAACCCGTCTACGGACTATGGCGCGGTGTACGAGTCTAGCGAACAGAATAACGTGTACGGGCCATACTCTGTCAGCGTGGGCGGCGTAGGAGGAGCGGAGAGAGCCACCGGTGCCCCCGGTGCCCCTGAGGCCCCCGTGCCGCCGACGCGCCCGGACATCCCACCCGCTGACTAGCGCGGGCGGCAGGGATGCCGATATAATCTATACTCCCTCCCGCTCTGCACAGGGCGGGAGGGAGCCAACCATAGGGTGTAGAGTTTGACGCAGTCCGGAGTTGTAGTATAAGGAAGTCGTTGTGGGAGGAAGTCGAATGAAAACAAACCGAGGGCACAGTCTTGCTGTATGGGGAACCGTATTGACGCTGCTCTTCATCGTGCTGGCGTTTGCATTGGTGGCTCCCTGCGCGCCCACCTTGCTCGCTCAGGAGCCAACGGCAACGTCCGATCGTCCTGAGCCTGGGCCAGAGCGACCGGAACCTGGCCCGGGGCGTGACACGCCGCCGCCGCCCACGCCTACGCCAGGCCCCACAGCCCCAGCCGGGCCAGAATCCACAGCCCCAGCCGGGCCAGAATCCACTGCCACCGCTACCCCTGTACCGATCACCATGCCGATATCCGGTGGAGCCGGTGGAACGGTCGGCACGGGCGTCATCTTGCTGAGCGTGGGTCTGGCGTTCACAGTCGCTGGCAATTGTCTCGCCGCGATTCACCGCCGCCGCGCGCGGTGAACTTTGTCTTGACCAGGATAAAGTCGTGGATGGCCAATGGTCCCGTTGATTCTCCGCGTTCTCCGCAGGCTGAGTAGCCAGCAGGCCGGTGGATGCCTCTTTCTGGGGGCGTTGGGGCTATTCATCTGCCTGGCGGCCATTTTGGGTCAACGGGCAGCCGCTTCCTCATTCCCACTCCATGCGGCCGACGACCCGACGCTGCCGCCGCGCCCCACGCTAGAACTGCCACCGACGCTGCCGCCGCGCCCCACGCCAGAACTGCCACCGACGCTGCCGCCGCGCCCCACGCTAGAACTGACACAGACACCGCCGCCCCGCCCCACGCTGGAGTCTACGGAAACGCCAGCCCCTGAGCCGGGAAAGCCTGCTACAGCACAGCCCCTCTCACCTACGGAACCGCCGACCCTACAGCCCCCCACGATGGTTTTGCCCATCAGTGGAGATGCGTACCCCCCAGGCATCATCGCACTGTGGGCCACGGGTCTAGGAACACTGGCTGTTGCGGTGGGTCTCGGTCTCCGAAGACGCTCGTCGCGTTGACCGCCCACCCCTGGCGGCTATTGACGAGCCAGCACCAGGGGCGGAAAGATGGTGTGCAGAGGTAAGACACTGAGTCGGGCAGGTGCGGTCCTGGAGGGCGAAGCGGAAGTGATCGAGACCCCTAATCGGGCACCGTCTCCAGGTACGCATCCACCACGGCCTGCACGTAGACCTCGAAGGCGAGCCCCTGGTCAGTATGGCCACTCAAATGCCACACCGGCTGCGCGCAGCGGTATGCAAATTCCAACGTAGAATCCGGCGGAATGGAGTCGGCGGGCGGGATGAAGTAGATCAGTTCCACCTGCTCCACGACTGCCTGAATCTCGACAGGCTGCCCCACCCCCGCACCGTCGTAGGGTCCTTCGTCTACGAGGGCCTCCTGGATGGTGTGCCACTCCAGGTTGTCACCCGCCAGTCCACCCTGCACGAAAACAGCGGTGCCAGCGGCCAGGTCGGCAGGAAGATCGGGCACCTGGACCGCTCTGCCGCTGTCGGTCAGCAATAAGCCCGGATCCCCCTGGCGCTCAATCGTACCGGACCAATAGTAGGGCGCTCCCGATGCATCCTGCCAGCCTGCCAGCGCATCCATCGTAAACCCGTTCTCCCACCCCTCGACCTCAAGCATCAGGTACCCGCCCGCGTCTTGCACCTGTCCCCACACGTGGAGCGGGGTCTCCGTGTCTCCGCTGGAATGGACCAGGGTTTCGTACGCCTGCACCAGCGTCTCAAGATCGCGCGGGTCGCCCGTCAAGACGAGGCCGTTCATCGTCACGTAGAGTGCATCCCCCGGCTCGGCCGGGTAGAGC
>Ga0315291_10002682_pt1 | contig 23199 bp, 19 predicted proteins | sample YL17G12_20_MG_FD_203070 | JGI IMG/M metagenome (GOLD analysis project Ga0315291, IMG submission 203070) | Sediment microbial communities from Yellowstone Lake, YNP, Wyoming, USA - YL17G12_20 | ecosystem: Environmental > Aquatic > Freshwater > Lake > Sediment | place: USA: Wyoming | collected... | reverse complement strand
GTCTTTCTCCACCTGGATCTCGTACTTCCGCTCCTTGCTTACCAGCTCGACGGCAACAGCATCGCTGATATTCCCCTCAGCATCAACCGCTCGCATTTTGACGGTGACCGTGGGACGGTCTTTGAGGAGCGCAGACAGGTCCAGATCGCTATCGGCTTTCAGAGCATTCTCTGAAGTCCTCGGGTCACTCCCATCTACCGTATAGATTATGTGTTTCGCGCCCGAGGGGATCGGGACGTATTGTGCCGCGGATTCCCGTACCTCGTAAACCTTCTCCTCGATGTCCGGCTTGGGAACGACAGGCTTTGCCTTGTCTATCTCCTCCTTCGCCTGCTTGATCTTGGCGGCAAACTCGTCAATGTGAAGCGATGACCAGTCGGAAAGAGCGCCGAATCCATAGTCCTTGGGAAGGAGTTTCGTCATCTTGGTGTCGAAGGTCACCGATTGGTCTGCGAGACGAGAAAGGTAGTGGGCAGTGTCTTCGTGATCATTCTTGTGCGGGTCGCGCTGGACGGGGTTCAGTCCCTCGTACCAAAAAGTCACTATCCGTTCACACTCGACCATGTCACCCTTTGTGCCATAGACCTTGCAGACCGCATCGGCGAACTGGGAGCGAACCACTTGGTAGCCTGACTCGAAGAGCTTCACGTCCGACTCGAGAGCTTTCGCGTATACCTCGGCATCATTTTCTGTCAGACCACTACCAACCGGCCCACCCGCATAGATTTCGGGCAATCGCGACAGAACAAAGTCGAATCGGTCAAGGTTGCCCGTCGAGGTCATTAGGTCCCTAAGGCTATCGAGACGCTTGCGTTCCTTCTTATCATATATTCCGCAAATCTGGGCGACAGGCGGTACTTTGGCCCACCAAGCCCTTATGGCATCAAACGCGCCGTTCAGAGAGCGTGTTTCGCCGTGCTTCAGCGGAGGTGCGTCCACAGCCTTGGCGACAAGCTCGACAAACTTCATCTGCGCCTGTGTGATACCCCGTACTTCCAGCACAATCTTCGTCGCAGGGTCGCCAACAATGTCGCACACGTCCTCGTAGGATCGTATGGACCTTTCGCTCATCCGTGTCGAATCTTTGTATACCGTCAGACGCTCACCATAGGCTCTAACAAGATGCGCGAGCACAAGGACGAGCGACGTACCTCCGGCCCCATAAGGTGGTTTCCGAGCTTCGTCCAGGAACGATCCCAGCGAGAAAGTCTGTCCCGGATTGAGTCGGGCCGCACGTTCGCAGAGCTCCTTAAGAACAGGGAAGTCTGCGGCAATTTTCTGCGGCTCGTGGTCGCACTCAAAGTAGGTGAGTACGCCTTCTGAGCCGGTTTTTCGAAGGGCGCCTGCACCCTTGAACAGGACTTTTTCCAGATACCGTTTCTCGCCGTGGTTATCGGGGTTCCCGTTGTCAATGAACACACGGTCGGCGTCCAGCAGATTATTCACGGCCTGTTTTAGCGCGTTGTTCTTGCCCGTCCGCCACTTATCGTCATGGCAGAAATTTAGGTCAGGATGCTTTATTCGGCACCGCTTCGTGAAGAGCTGCTCGCACAGCATATCCGCGGGCTTGTGGGGCTGCTTGGGCTTGTCCACAAGGACCTTGCCGCCCTTTGTGTACCAGCAGGCGTTGTCACCGTCGGTAATCGCGGACAGCGTGCGCTGCAGCGCCGGCAGATGCCCATCCCCAGGATCTTCGAAAATGTCGCGCAGTCGTGATTCGGTCTGGGCGCTGATCTTCTCGGCTTCGTTCGGCGGAAGATAATAACGGCACGCTTTCACTCGCAGCAGTGTCTCAGTGAATGGCTGAGGTGCGTGAGGAACGGCCAGGGCAACATTGTCGTCAGTGATGTTCTTGGCCGCACCTCGTGCGACCTTCACCTCAGCATCGTCCTCGCACAACGCGTAGACAATCGTACCCTCATAGCTTGACTTGGGCTTCGTCTGGTTCTCTCCCCATTCCCCCCGAATGCTGTCCCACAGCTTATCGCCCAGGTCCTTTGCGCGAACGAATTGCACCTTGAAGCGTTTATCTTCGCTGAAGGGCAGGTTGTAGCCCTTGGCATCGAGAAACTCCAGGCCCGTTTTCGGGCCGGCTTCCTCAAGGAACGCCGCCACCGTGTCCTGGGGATGGAGGCTTGAGTCGCTCACAAAGCGCTCAACGAGGTCATACGGGTCCTCGCCCGTGCTGGCGGCAAGTTCATAAGTCTTCGACTGCTGCCGGAAGAACACCGCGCCTTTCTTGGTCAGGTCGTTCAGCCAGAGTTCCACCTGCCTCAATTCCGATTTGCTCACGCAGTAGAGCCCGAACTGAAGATTCTCAAGGTTGGTTGGGATTTGGCAGAGCTGATAGAGCAGAACTGTCTGCAGAACCCGCACGCGGTCATAGTGCTCGAGCTCGAAAAGCTCCTGCTCCGCCGATTTTCGCAACGCGTCCAAGCTCGCGTAGAAGCCGTTTACGAATTGCCGTTGCCGCTCTCGAAGTTCAGGATTTTTCAGCGAGAGCTCCTTGCGGAAGAACGTGAAGAGGCGGTCAACCGTGTAGAGGTTGAGTTTCCCGCCGTTGACCGTTAATTCGGCCTGCTTGATGAAGTCCGCGTACGAGCCTTCTTCGCCACCCACATCCCCGGAGAAGAACGTGAAGGTGCTTCGGGCGTCGGAACCGATCTCTGAGGACAGCTTCAGCAGGCACGCAAGGGCCATGGGATGGACGCCATAAATGTCCTCCAGGACGCGCTGCCGTATCCGCTTTACATCCTCAATCCACGGGAAGAGGTCGAGCGTCTTGCAGGGAGGCACCAGCTGGTCGAACACACCCGTCTTGGGGCTCACCTCCTTCTTCCAGGTTTCGCATTGTTTATCGGTCTCTACAATGGCGCCGATGATTTCCTCAATGCCTTCGTTGAGTAGGTCCACCTGCGTGATGCGGGCGCTCATGACGGCCGCATCATCCTGGCTGAACCGGTCGGCGTAGGACTTGAAGTCTTTGTGGATGCACCCGACAAATATGACGTTCGGCTCGCTCTTGCAGATGGTCTCCATGAATCCCTGCAGAACGTCCTTGGAATAGGCCGCTTTCTCGAGCGTGAATCCGAACTCGTCAAAGAAAATAGCCAAGCCCTTGAACCGCTTCTTGAACTCATCGCTGCGCACCAGCTTGCGGAGGATGGGGATGAGATTGCCGGACTGGGCTTGGAACTCCATGCCCCCCATCATCTCCTTGAACGCCCCCCGGAAGTTCTCCAGGGCTTCGGAGTTGTACCCTTTCAGACCGGCGCGCAACTGGTCTACGGACAGGCCAGGGCTGACCGCTGCCAAAGCCTTGCCGAAGTCCTCGAAGAAATTGCGGATCTTCCCCTTGCCGCCCTTCTTTTCCCAGTCCGCCAGTTGCCGCTCAGCTTCGTCGAACTCCGTGTCCACCCCCGCATCCAGACCTCGTGCAGCACAGGCATCGAATACCGCCTTGAGTATAACGTCCTCGAACCGTCTTCCCGAATGGTAGTCGCATATGGCGACGAGGTATTGGCCGCTCTTGCGTATGTTCTTGAGCAGCTTAGCCTGTTCGGGATCGAGCTTGGTGTAGTTGTCGTAGAAGCCTGCGATCTCCGGGTCGGCGCTCGATCGGCTCAGGAAATTAGCCGACATCAGGCAGAGGTGCGATTTACCGGTACCGTATGAGCCGCTGAGCAGGTAGAACTTCTTGTCGTTCGGCTGGTACAACCCACGGCATATCCGCTCGAACGCCTGACGGTGCGCCTTCGTCGGCCGATACATCGCCATACGCTCTGCGTTTTCTTGCGCCTCTTCGTAAGCGCTCTTCAGTTCTACGAAGTTCGCATAACCAGTCTTCAGTTTGACGACGTCTTTGATGTATCCCATTGCATTTGGTCCTCACGCAGTTGACGGTTACAAAACAGGGTCATTCAAGCGCCTCCTGCATTCTCAGCGCTTTCAAAAGGAAACGTTTTGCCCAGCCATGAACGGCATCTGTGATCTTCAACCAAACACCCTTGACGGTTGCCCCCATGATAAGGTTACCCAGCGTCATTATTACCAGAACTGCCGATGCAGCAAACAGAAGCCAGCGGATTACGGATGGGAACACAGCTATCGGTAAGAAAGGAAGAATGAGTCCGGCCACTATGAGAACGATCAAGCCCCCAGCCACGGTTCCAGCCACAATCCTGCCCACCCCGCCACTAAGAGTGTCTATGCGCCCGAGTGTTTCCTGATGCTGCAGCACGTATTTTTTCCGGCTGAGGGCAACGTTCTCCAATTCCTCTTCCTTGGCGCGGATCTCTGAATCCTTCTTTCCAGTCAACTCCCTTGTAATACGGTCGCGGATTTCAGTTACTGTCTGTTCGGTTAGCGCTTCTTCGGAGCCGAGGGTCAGTGACATGAGTTCCTGCGGAACGCGGTGATCAGCACGAAGGAATTCGTGCTCTGCGGGTGTGATCTTGCCGAGTTTCTTGAGCTTGTCCACTTCGGCCAGGAATTTGGACCAAAACTCGCTGCCTGGCTCCATTACTGCATAGCAGGAGGCAATCAACTCGAGCCTGGGAAGATCTTCTGCCTCCAACGGCGCCTTCAGCCACGCGATGTTCCCCAGGCTCAACTCCGTTATTACCGGTGAGATCTCCTTGCTTTCCTCGAATTGCTGTCCGAAGTCGTAGGCACCTTTTGCCAAACGCCAGTTAGGAGTTACGAGTACGGCCTTTGCTTCCTCCAGCAACCGCGGACGGCTGTCCTGCCTTAAGACGTAGATGCTCCGGATTGAATTGATGTCCGTATCGCGAGCGTTTGGATTCTCATATCTTGACGAGGCTTCGAGGACCTGCTGAAGAGACTCTTCGTCTATCTGGTAGTCCTTGGTGTATTTTGGAGTCCTCTTCATGGTGACGCCAAACTCACGCAGTGTGCCCCTCACAGCGCTCCGAATCAGTGCTATATCGCTCGCCGTCCGGTCCGTTTGCCGCGCATGCTGCAAAACCCGCGTCGTTGACTTGGGGTTCTCAATATTCTTTTCACAGTGAACGAGTACCCGGTCCGTTTCATCAAGAGTGTGCTCGAAAAGCTCAAACTTCCCCCCAAGCCTTGTGACGGCGGTCAGCAACTCGATGGCGGCCTTGAGTTCTTCTCGACCATGCAATCCTAGAAGGTCCAGCACAATCGGTGTGTCAAGAAAGAAAACGATGTCCTTGAACTTTTTCTGGACCGTTTCGAGATCTGGGCAGGTCAAGGCATTTGCGAGCATGTGCCCTTTAACGAGGAGTATGATGTCTTCGAATAGATTGGGATCGGTTTCCAGCGCGTGCTTGATGAATGCGCCAACGAGGGCGATGTCGGTTCCGTTCTTTCCTTTGAGTTCCGGAAGCGCCGTGCCCGTCGCGTATGTCTTGAGACAAATTATCGAGAAATGAGAAAGGAATCTCAGAAAAGCCTGCGTTCCCTCATCGACAGTATGTTCTTTCCCATAGGTCTCCTTGGCAAAACCGCACAGCCGGGCGATGACGGCGCCACCTCGACGACGGGCATCCGCTCGCCTCTCATCTATGCCGCTGGATGGCAGTTTCTTAGAAAGGCTGAAGGTTCCGCGTTCTTTCTTGAGGTATCCGCTTCTGGCAAGTCTCTTGAGGACCAGCTCGCAGCCACGGACGGGGATGTTCAGACCGAACTCAGCGAGCACGAGCTCCTGAGTTCTTTCCCTTGTCACGGGAAAGAGGTTCTCCTTAGCCAGAACGTGCACCACGAACGGCCGAAGGTAGTCAATGTAGTCCTGGGGGTCCTTGGCGTCAGCCCGAACCTTCAGCATGGCCAGGCTTGTCAACGTAGCCTCTTGTATCGACGTTCCAGTCAAACTCGTGTCCCCTTCTATCATGTCAATACCTGCGCCAAGCGGTCGTACTCTTCTAGACATTTGCGTTTGGACATAAACTCGCCAAAGGCTTGTTCTTCCTTGCGACGCAAGACGGGAAAAGTGTCGAGGATATCTGCGAAATCGTCTCGGCTCAGACCGTATAAGTGTGCCACGTAGGCGTCGATCTCGGCTCGGACTTGGGCTCGATCGCCGGTATCGCGCGAATCAGGAAGACGGTCATACAGGCCATAGGATGAAGTCCACTTGTCTGAAAGAGTTCTCGCCGATTCTCGAAGAGATTGCCTGCTTTTCTGCTCATTACGAGGCCCATAATCAAGCTTCGCACGCGATGGGTACCAGAAGTCAGGGCGTCTCCAATCCCCTGAAGATAGGCGACTCCACACTTCTGCAAAGTCGCTGCGACAACAGACAAGTCTTGCGGCGCGCGCTACTAACCCACTTCGAATATCTTCGGGGATCTTCGTCCGTGGTACGGGCAATTGATACAAGTAGAACATGGTTAGGTTGGTTGTCACTTTGCGTCGTATAACCCAGTCGACCACAAGACTCGACAGAATAGCAGCCAGAAAGCAGCAGTCTTCCTCAGGCAAAGGACAGACGTTGATTGAGTGACCAGCAGGCGCGCCCGCCGGAATAACCGTCGCGATGAGAGTGCGCTCATTTGTGCTGGCTGCAAGCGCTCTGTAGGCCACGCGTGTGGATGACACCGACGACAAGTGACGGATGTCCTGTTTGGCGACAAACCGGATGGGTTCTGCAAATGTATCTGTCAAGAGCCAGATCTGTTTCCCTTCATACAGTCGCACGAACTTGCATGGATCTGTGATATCGCCAGACTCCACAAAGAGGTGGCTGTCGTTGGTCATGTGGAGTTCGCTAGAGAATTTGACGTTCCAGGTGTTCTCCTGTTCTTCACCAAGAAGAGGCCACTCGCCATACAGTTTTGAAGTAAGTGCAATCTCCTCTTGCGAGTTGAACTCCATCACGCTAAGCGTACTCGGAGAGAACTTTTTTACCTGTCCGACAGCCATCCGCAGTGCGTTGGCCTCGATTGCCGGCAGCCGTTCAGGGTCGTGTTCCATGAAGGCGGTCTTGAACTGACTAGTCTTGCCACCCTTGTCTGTGCCGAAGAGGACGAACTTGTAGCTTCGGTGAATGCCAAAGATTCCGTTGCGGTTCTCGAAGCAATAGAGGAACTGGACCTGGCTGTGATCAAAGAAGAGCTTGCGGAGCGGTAGACAGCCTTCATCGGTGTAGATACCGCTCGGGACAACAATACCCATGTGGCCGCCAGTTGCCAGTGCGGTGAAGAAGCGCTCCAGGAACAGCTTGAACGTGTTGATGTCGCCTTTTCCGAGGGCGGCATAGCTTTCAGGTTCTTTGAGATAGGTACTTTGCTCGTCAAAACCGTTGCCGTACTCCTGCCATTTGTCGGCAATGGCGGGATTGTCTTTCATGAGCCTGGCCGCGACCCTGTTGGCTTCCTGTTTTTCGTAGGAACGGAATGCCGGATCGTAGTTGGAGAAGAACTCCTGGGAGTTGGGCTTGACAATATCCCAAGGAGGATTTCCTACCGTGGCCGTAAACCCTATGGAATCGTCGCTGCCGAATACGTCAGGGAATTCGAGTGGTAAGTGGAAGTGGTGGTGCCGGCGGGCGAGATCGGTGACACGGTCGAGGGTATCGCGCAACCGGGGGTCGTTCGGTGCCGAGCCCGGTTTGGCTTTCGCCAAGGCATGCAGAAGAACATGATAGGTATCCGAGGCAATATCCCCATCCATGAGGTAGGCGGTGTACAGGTCCGCAAGGGGCTTCACGCGCTTCCTCGCTTCATCATAGGCCCGCTCAAAGGCGGTCTTCTGGCGCTCCGTGTCATCCTCCATCATGGACGTTATGGAACTGACCGTTTTTGACGCCTGTTGCAGGACGTTGCTGAACGCATCGTAGTCGAACAGGAGCGGATGGGTGCCTTCCTTCTTTCCGTCTTTCTTTCGCTTTGGAACCTTCTTCAATTGTGTCAGCGACCGGATGCCGATAAGACTATTGCCTTGACGGAGGTGGTGGTCCAAGAATGTAAGACGGTGATCTGAAGCAAAGCAGTTCAGCCACAAGGACAGCTTGGCCAGATTCACCGCCAAAGGATTGAGGTCTACGCCATAGAGGCAGTGGCGGGTAATCAGTCGCCGCCAGGCGTTGGGTTGGCTCGTTATAGAAACCCGAAGTCCCGGCACGTCCGGTATCTCCTCGAGTAGAGCGACCACCAACCCCGCCATCTGGTTCGCGGCGTCCACGAGAAAATGGCCGCTGCCCATGGCGAGGTCGCACGCCTTGAACTTGAGCACTTCTTCCTGGACGAATCGTTCCACGAGGGCGGCGGCCGAGTGTGCAGCTCCGCGCCGCGTCTGCGGATCGTGTCCCTTGACGGCTTGGGTCAGGAACTCATTAAACCGCTTGCGGTAGGCCTTCTCAAATTTCTCAATGAGCGGCTGAATGATCGTCTTCTGATTGAGAAACCGGACCAGCGACTCCGGCGTGTAGTAGGAGCCGGTCTGTTTCCGTTCGAAGGCGGACTCTCCGAAGAACACGTCCCCTTTTCGGATGAACGTGTCGCCTTGTTGCCTCTTGGTTTGCGAGGCGAGTAGAAGCTCCACGCCCTTCTTCATTCGCCGTCGAATCCGGTCGGCGTCAGCCAGCATAACGGTGTACTCGAGGATATTCTCGTACAGTTCGCCGAGGTGACGGACCTCGAGGTCCTCATAGGGAATCTCGTATTCGTCATCCTCGTCACTGAACGGCTCCACATAGGCCATGAGGTAAAGCGCCCGGGCCAGGAAGTCGTTCCGCAATTGGTGCTCGCCCAGGAACTTCTCTTCGGAATCATCGAACAAGCCGCCATTGTACCCCATGATTCCATACTCGGGGTCGCCGTCATTAACGGCGCTGACCAGGCCTTTGAGATGTTTCCAGAGGTCGTAGTGTTCGAAATCCTTCCGCTTGCCCCAGCGGAATTTGCGTGCCTCATGGCAAAGCGCGCGGATCGAATGCCGCTGGTAAACATCTGCTTTTTCGGCATCCGAAGGAAGGAGCCGCCGGGCTTCGGCATAGAAAAGGAACAGGCAGCGGTAAAGGAGTTTCACGGCGCTTTCGAAGATCTCAGCCCGCTCCTCCTCCGTGTATTCATCACCCTTTTTGGGTGTGTCGTGGATGAATCCGTTGCAGAGATACTGAAGCACTTCGTCAACCTGATAGAGGAAGGGCGCTTTTACCAATTCCCCCAGGATTGTCTCCGACTGTTCCCGATCAAGATCGAGCCGGCATTTGTAGACGCCAGCAGCCTCGTCTTTCTTCGTGCTTTCCGCCTCGCCCTCTTGTTTCTCCGGCACGAAGGAGTCCTTATGGAAGAACCGCTCAAAGAGGCCGTATTCAGCCTCGTCGTTCCCTTCAAGGGCCTCGGCCAGGGGGAGTTCGACGTAATCCTCGTGGGGACGGGCACTCTTGGTCGAATACAGCCGCCATCGGGCGCCATCGGTCAGGATGCCCCAGTTGAGCTTCTGGCTTCGAAGCTGGGCCAGCAGTTTCGCGGGATAGAAGCGGCCCACCGCCGTGTCGTCAATATCTCCGCCGGGCTTGACCAGATAAAGGATGGCAATGCATTCGGAATAGCCCCATTCCTCGTAGAGCGAATACACGCACGGAGCATCGGGATGCGTCGGTGGCACGAACTGCAGGTAGCTGACAGCCTGCTTCAGGAACGTGTCCCACACGGATTCGGCGGAGTCCATTTTCCGCGTGCGCCACGTCTGAGCAAGCGTGGCCATGCGCCCCTTGGCCGCATCGTCGAGTTCCACGCCCTCTTTCAGCTCCTCGATGAATAGCGTGCTGAATAGACCGTTGTTCTTCATGTCAGCGCAAATGTCTCCCTTTGATCTACGACAAAGGTGTACTGCCTAAAGCGCCGGAATTCGCGCGAGGCGAGGGCGCCATCGTGCTGCAGCACGAAAAGCAGACACGGCGATTGGTTCCAGGTTTCGAGGTGGCTGGCAAACTGCTCGGCGGCGTTGCTCTGGCTGGACCACGTCGCTTTCAGGAACTCCATGCCCGAAACGACCAGAACCGGCTTCTGGCTCTTGCCCTTCAGGAACTCGAACAGCTTGGGCGCCGAGAATTGACTGATTTCCGCGCTGAGGGCTTCGTCGCTCGCGAAAAGGTCCAGCAAATCAATGTGGTCGACCCCTGAGAGGCGCGCCAAGTCAGCGGCCCACTGCTTCTGACCGGCAAAGTCGTGGGTCAGGACCATGCAAGCCCGGCCACGCGGCCGAGACGGCAGGTCTTTAACGAGCTCCACCATGTCTGCGGGATTGCTCATCAGAGAAGCTCTCCTGTGCTGTCAGATGTGGCCGCCCGCGGTTCGCGGTGTTCATAGTGCGCTTGGAGAAAATCGAGGGCCGTCAATGAACACTTCAGTCGAATCTGGTCGAGATTGTGCGTCGTCTCGTACCTCACCCATCCGCGTTCGTGAAGCCCCTCAATGAGTTGCCGAAGCGTGGCCGCATCGACGCCGAACACCATGGCCGGAGATCCTGGTGTGGCTGCCAGTTGGCCCACTTGCAGCAATTGCGCGCCCTGGGCCGCCCCGAAGTCGTAAAGCATGGCGCACAGCACGAGAGGTTCGAATCGTGCATAGCGGCGACGGTAAAGCTTGCCGTCGGGAGACAGGTGGAGCAGTTCCAGCTTCCGAAAATTCCGTTCGAGGTAGGCATCGACAACGAACCGGACTTCTTCTCGAACGTGCTTCGCAAACTGCTTGTCTGTGTACTGATCGGAGAGGTTCTTCTTGAAGTATTCGGCCCATCCCTCATGGCTCATCGGCGGTTCATCAGTGAGGATGGTGTTGAATGCCTCGTACCAGATCAGGTTTCTTCGAGAGGCGGCAGCCACGTAGTGGCACCATTCCAAGGTGGCTCGTGACTCGATGAATATGTCATTCTCAGCAATGACTGATCCGAATTCAGTCAGCGTTTGACGGGCCGCCTTAATGAGCCCCATTGAACAGCCGATGCTGACGAAAGCCTGAATGCTACCGTCAGCTAGGCCGGTACTTTCCATGAGCGCAGTACGCGTAATCTTTGAGGAGCCTTTCATATCCCGCAGAGAGTGCAAGAGCCGTGCCATCTGATCGAGTTCAAGCAGATAGCCTCGGCTCACCTGGAACTTCCTGTGCTGATCCTTGGACGTAACGGCTGCTTCAACCGGCTTCTGCTTTGCGGGGCGTGGAACGCTCGTCCGCTCTTCCTTTTCAATCACCTTCTGCGGAGCCACGGGAGGTTCGGGCAGACTGGCGGAAGTGACTGAAGGTGTTGACGCGGGGAACTCCTGCTGCTCAGGGACTTGTCGTTCATCGCTGGCCGTAGCCGCCAGGATCTCGGGGGCACCCGGTTCTTCCTGTTTCCTTGGCGCTGAGTCGCCCTCGGGCAGTTGAAGTCCATGGACGGCATCAACTGCCTTGAGTAGGACTATTGACGATTCCTTTATCCCCTTGCACTTGGCGAGTTCTTCGGGAGAAGAGGAGAGAACGCTTGGTAAATCGCCGAATTGCCGAAGCAATTCTTCGACGAGGGGTTTTACGTCTTGGCGGAGGATGGCATAGGTGAGCAGCAGTTCGAGCAGGGCGCTATCATCGCGCGACCCCGGCTCATTGGACAGGAAGCGTTCGCGCAGTCTTTGGCGATGGCCTTCTTTGCCCTTCTCGGTCATATCCACCCCAGCGTTCTTGACGTTACTTTATCTCATGACTCGTCCTAATCCGTAGCAGCTCCGCTTTACCATACCCACAGGGCGATCTCATCTTTCCTGAACTTCTGGAGGCATCCGACCTTGTGGGCCGGCATTCGTTTACGATCGAGCCACTTGTAGACGGTGTCGCGCTCTATTCCAAGGTAGGCGGAGATCTCCTCAACCGAAAGCCAGAAGTCTTCCGGCATGGATCATTCCCGTCCAGTTCAATTCGTACTGGCACATTCCCCGGATATCGAGGTCCCAGCGAAGCGGGGCACTTCAATCCAATCTATCCCACTTCATCCCGGGAAACACCATCAGAGTACCACAGCAGTTTTCGCAGAATCAAGTCCGCAAGAGCAGCAAGCCTGATTCGAGTTCCTCGTCGACCTTCCGTCTGATTCTGTCGTCCTTGATGCGCAGAAAGCTGCGGATGTAGTCGCCGTAGTCTTTGGTAAGTCGTTTGCGGACGGTGAAGACGTTCATGTTAGTCCCCCCAGTTCGTGACATTATCATATAATAACAGGACCAAAAAAACAATGCGATTTGAAAGGCTCGACCAGCAGGATGTTTTGCGAGAATGGCTCGTGCCGCTTATCGGGGGTATACGAGTTTGCTCCAGTTTTGACGGACCTTGGTTTGCCATGGCGGAGTAGACTTGGTGTAAAGAAGAGGCGGACTCGGTCAGAATCCGCCTCTCTTCCGTTACTCTACCCGCAGGAAAGCACCTGTCACAGAGACTTCGCGCTTGATGAGCGCCTGTGCGAGCGCGAGCAGGTCAAACGTGTCGTTGCTGTGACCCGCTTCGAGGATGGAATTGCCTCGCAGGTGTTTGATGATGTACATTGCGAGGATCATGTTCCGCATGTCGAATCCTTCGAGCACAGGGAAATTCTCCCCTTTATCGCTGCTGTTTGGGCTTACGCGAATGAACCTGTGTTCGCTGAAATAGTCGTCCAGCTCAGCCTCTTTCTGTTCGTACAGCATTGCTGAGAGGGCTGCAAGTTTCTCTACCAGTTCTTCTTTTCGACCTGTCATAGGAACACCATGCGCGCGCAAAAGCGGTTTGATCGAATCGCCTGAGGCTCTGTCTGTGATAAACTTCCCAATGGAGAACCGCGTCGCTTTTGAACTTCCGATCTGCGCTGAGGAAATGGCTGGCTTCTTCGGTTCCATGTAATCGAGCGTCGGAAAAGCGATCTTGTATCCATCCTGCTCGATCATTGTGGCGAGACGCGGGATGTCTGTAGTGAAACAGTATCTCCCTTTATCAACCCGCCACTCTGATGCGACAGCCCTTGCCAGCTCGCGTTTTCCCTGCTCTCTCGTCAGCTCAGGCAGGAAGCGCATCGAGTCTCCGTCTCTCTTGCAGTTGTACATCAGCATTACCGAGATGTGCGGAAACGTCTTGCGATTGGTTACCGTCACCTGGAAATCGCGTATCTCAGGGACCAATCTCAACAATCCGCGCTCTTCCGTAACTTTGTCCAAGAACCGAGTTGAGCGGAAGTTCGTGTCTGATATGCCCTCGCTGATGAGGATATTGTCTTCACCCTGGAAATCTTCCAACCCCAGTATCTTGCCGAGGTCATATCTCTCGATATCCGCATACCCGGAGAGCTTGACGTTCTTGTCCTTTGCCTTGAGGAAGCTCCGCATCGAGTCAAACCCGGGATGGGATCGGCTCAAGAGAGCGTGTGCTATCGGGTGAGACCAGTTCTGCTGCAACCGCTGCTTGGCAATCTCGAGCAACTCCACATACGACAGCGCATCCACAAAGTAGACGCACTCCTTGATCCGTTGAAGCGTCTCCTCAAACGGTGAGGTGTCCTGCCATGTGTAGCCCGCTGTGACACACGAGACATCACCGCAATAGCTGGACTGAGCCAGCTCAGGAAGCTTTATCTCATCAGTGTTCAGGACCTCAACGAACTTCTCCATCAGCGCTCCCCGAACATAAGTACGCTCCCACGGGTGAATGCCCTTCTTGAGCACATCTGCGATATGGACTTGCACCTTCTTGAACGCCAACCTCTTAAACCGGGGTATCTGACTGTCTTTCTCAAGCCACAATCTGAAGGTTTCCATTATCTTTCACCTCCATTTTCGATGAGTTTTGTGAATGTCTCGATATCCTGCTCGATGAGCCCGTCTGTCTCTTCAATATCCGCAAGAGTGATGTGGCGATTCTCGATGAGCTTTCTGACGCGGCTGTAAGCCACAAGCTTGCCAAGGTCTGTGTCCTGATTGAGCAGGCTTTCCACTTCCTCGATATACTCGATGGACTCGCCTTCAAGCTTCGGGAACCCGTCCGTTGACAGTCCAGAACCAGTTATCTTGCTGCCAAGACTCTCAAGCAACTCCTGCGGGACAGTGCCGGGCTTACGCGCCTCGACCTGAAGCGCCGTGTATGCCAGCAAGGTTATGTCATGATGGTCGTTGATTAAGTCTGTCCATGCTTTCGATGCAGCAAACTCGCTCAGGTTCTCAGTGAGCAGGATTTCCGCTTTCCGCATCAGGTTGTCTGTGGTGAACAGCTCATAGATGCGGCTCACCTTATCTATCTCTGATCCCTTCTCGAAGTAGCTGCTCAAGAGATCGAAACAAACCTCCATCTTGTGGACAGCCTCTTCGCGCTTCAACGATTCGTCATTCAACCCTATCGGTATGCTCGATTGGACAGCATACCGTGCTGACTCGACAAACGAGCCAAGGTCGGAGCCAAGGACCTCTGCTTTAGCCAGTTCCACAGACCTGTTGGCAAGGATGTTCCTGTAAATGAACCCTAACCTTCGTCCATCGAGAGATATCTCGCCGTTGGTCTCTCTCATGAGCAGGTCAGCAAACCGGGCAAGAAACTCAGACAGCGTTGTCATCTCATCTCTGAGGTGCTGGAAATTGCCTGCTGCTCGACACAACATCAAGCGCATCTGAGCACCAGCAGCGTCAGTGGTCTCTCTGGAAACGGTCATTCCATTACATCCAGGCAACCACTCGCTCAAGCTTGGCGCATCATCACCATTGATATGTTGAGTTACCTTGATCCTGTCCTGCTCGCTCATCTGGAGCACATTAGGCGGGTAAATGAACAGCGCGAACCTGCCTATGAGCGCTTCATCAAGAGCTTGAGTTGCCGAGTAAGTTATCGGATTCATCGCTGCCCAGACCCATTTGACCTGCGTGGGGAAGCCCATGATCTTCCTCGACCGGATGATCTCCAGCCATTTGCTCTGAAGCTCTGGTATCGCCCGATTGAGCTCATCTATCAGGATAAGCTCCTTATCCCAGACAGTTACCTTGCTCGGGACATACTCGACAACGCCCTGTTTCAGTTTCTCGACATTGGGATAGCCGAGCACATCCTCAAACATCGCCTTCGAAGCATCGTACACAAGGAACCTCTTGCCGAGCGCTTCAGCGACCTTGTTCGCCAGATGTGTTTTAGCGCATCCGTGGTTGCCGATGAGCAGCAATGGATCTCCTGTCAGCAACGATGCCATTACGAGGTCCTCGTCCTTCTCGTTCCAGCCGTAAATACCAAGTTGTTCCAGAATCATCTGCGTACCCTCCCTTTGGTTGCGCGCCCGCACCATGCAGGCTTGTTCTTTTGCTTCGTTTCGTCGAAATAGAAAGTAATTCATGACAAAATTGGGGTTCTCGCTTCGGTGTGCTTCGTGCTATACTTACCGTGATAGGTATTTGAGGCGGGAGCCCTTCTGGACAGTGTTCGGGGTATTAGACGGATCGTCCTAAACATTGTTAGCCCGCTTTACTGCAAATACTGCGAGTCGTGGGCTCGCATCTTGGGACAAACACGATGGGCGGATTTGTCGAAAGCGAGAAACTACAACAAGCAAAGTTTAAGGCGGGCTCGCCGTACTTTTCCGATGGGGCCCGTGCCGATGGACTGTATAAAGGCAAGCCACACCCGTTCTGCTTACCGCTCGACTACGCTGAAGAGAATCTCTTCCCTGAAATTCGACAGACTGCTCCAGCCTACTTCGCGGCCCAGGGTATAAAATGGCACGATGGGCACAACGGTAAACCAAGCAATCATCTTTGTGACTCGCAAGTTTGCTGCGTCAACTTTCTGTTTCCGTTTGCCGACGAGCCTGGCGCATTGGCTGAAGTTATGCGTTCTATCTTCCCTGCTATTCGAGAAATGCTCCCCATAGAAAACGGGCAATATGTGGCTCTTGAGTGGATAGGCCAAGAGAACTACTTGGGCGAGAGAATCTCGCGTAACGGCAAACGCACACGCGGCGCGAATTTTACTAGCGCAGACGCCGCGACTATGTTTGAACGAACGGATGGGAAACGGCAAGTCGCTCTGATTGAGTGGAAGTATACCGAGTCTTATGGCGGCACATCGTTCAAAATCGCTAGCAGTGGCACAGATCGCACCAGTATTTACAACCCGCTTTTCAAACGGGATGATTGTCCAATCAACAGAGACCTGTTACCCAACTTCGACGCACTTTTCTTTGAACCATTCTATCAACTTATGCGCCAGCAGTTTTTGGCCCACGAAATGGAACGAGCTCAAGAGCTGGGTGCAGATATAGTGTGCGTACTTCATATTACCCCAGATCACAACACCGACTTTCGCAGAGTGACTTCACCTGAGCTTGCGCCATTTGGCGAAACAGTGACGGATGTCTGGAAGCAGTTGGTGCGACCTAGTGATAGGTTCATAAGCGTCAGTACCGAGCGACTATTCGGTGGATTATCGGTTGAACAATTGCCAGAAATGCGGGCGTGGCTAGAATACATCGCCGCAAGATACACTTGGGTTCAGGTAAGCACGGGGGCACTTTCATAAGCAGTTCGCGGGCTAACACCGCGTTCCAGCCGCGAGCCGATAAGTTTTGTCCAATGCAGTTACAAAAGAGCAGCACTGTTGCGGTCAGATATGCTCAGACCCAGCAGCGTCTTGTGACGGTCGTTAGGTCTGTGGCAAGCGAAAAACGCGGTTTCCTTGAGCAGCTCAAAGCCGAGCACAATCAACTGGAGCGCTCCGACTTCATCTGGCATTATCTGCTCCAAAGCTTTGCTACAATGGGAAACGTCAGAGGGTGGGCTGGACTCATTGACAATCATGACAATTATCAGAAAGTAACCTTTGAAGTGTTATCGCAGCTTCCCTCCTCAGAGCGCCTGGCTGTGTTGGAAAAGACACTGCGCGATGCCAAGGTGAGAATGCCTGTCAAGAAAGCTAAGTGGCTTGCCCAGAATTTCGACCGGATTGTGAGAATGGGCGGATTGGCCGCGGCAAGAGCTGCGCTGATGAGCAAACCAGGACGCGCGGGGAAAATGAGGTTTCTCAAGTCCTTTGATGGCATTGGGGACAAATATGCGCGGAACATCATGATGGATGTTTACCACCCCGACTTCAGAGAGTCAGTTGCCATAGATGTGCGCATCACAAGTCTTTCCAATCAATTGGGTCTATCCTTCGACAGTTACGAAGAGCATGAGCAGTTTTACCTCGACGTCGCTCATGAGGCTGGATTGAACGGATGGGAGCTTGACCGCCTGCTCTTCAACTTCAGAGACGAGGTCATGCGCAGATTGCAGCAGGTTGTGTAGGAAAGGTAAAGGCGGCCTAACACGCGCATGCAGCCGACCGCCTGATCGAGTTCTTGATTGTTGCCGGTTCCGTCTTTGTAGCGTTCTCGTTGATGGGCGGTGACGCTGTGCAACCCGGCGGAGGGTTATCCTCTATCGCTGAAGAGTTCTTTGTTCTCGGGCGCCTCCCGTACCGCTCTGGCCAAATTGAAGACCCATCCTTCGGGAAACCCCAGCGGGTCCCTTAGCCTAAGGACATTCATTACTCGACCGTTTTCGACCAAGAGTTCAGTGAAAACGATGCTCTCCGGCATTTCTCCTTCGTGAAGTAACTGGCATCGCAGATGATGATAGAGGATGTCTTCCAACGGCGTTTTGTCGTTGCCCTTAAACGGAAAGGCAACGTTGTGCTTCGGTCCCCCCGTTACCGTGCCCATTTCGTCCCGGATGAATGACTTGAAAGCAAAGTTGTCTGGGAGGGGCTGTGGGTATCGCTTGCGCGCGGTTGCCGCAACAGCGACAAGAACCAAAAGGAACGCTCCCTCTTTGCGTCCGTGGTTCCACAAGAGCTCAGCATCGTTAAGTCGGTCTCTGACGCTCATCGGATCAGCACCGAAACCGCCATCGTACTGGTAGCTGGTGACACTGACTAGAATTGATTCTCAGTCTCGCGACGTATCTTACCGCGACTGCTTTTGGATTTCAAGGATAGTGACACACTTGCTGGGGCAATTATGGAGTAATGAAAGGGACACGGAAGGTGAGGCGTTTTCCCTGCAAGGGCGTTTTTTTGAAACAGGAAAGTTTCTTTCAAGACCTACCGTGCAACCAAATCGGGATTGCGTCGTCGCTGCACTCTCCGCCATGCCGAGGTCGTGATCCTGGCATTTGTGACCACAGATACTAAGCTGTTTTGGGATGGTCGATCCATCCTGCCTTCTTGTTTCCGTGTTGAAAAACAAAAAAGAGGAGACCCCCTCGATATGAGAGCATCTCCTCTCAAACTACTACAGCTTCTGTCAGTGGATTGTTACTGCATTACATCGCACTCGTGCACGATGAGTTCTGTGCCGTTCTGCGCTTTACCTTCGCGGTCAGTATCATCGGTGATACCTTGTTCCTTCAACCATTCCTGCTCAGCTTTTTCTGCTGATTCCGGTGTCAGGAACACCTTTACTTCATCCAGCACACCCTGAAACAGGTCAACAACGACATACACCAGCATTTTCAATCACCCCCTCACTCGCAAATGTCTTCCAGGAACACCACGTCACCAAACTCAGCAAAGTCGGGACAGCCCTGAGTTTCGTCAAACAGGATGGTTAGTGCTGCGAGCTTATGCGTCTTGAGTTGCTGTTTCAACTCAGCGGACATCGAGGCATAGCCATCGGTGATGACAACGGCTTTGTCAAAGCCTCGTTCGAGGACGGACATCGCGATGCAGTTGAAGTCTGTGCCGTAGGTTGTCTGGATGTCACCCTTCAACAACGACTCAAACGATGTCTCAACGACCTTGTTGCTGAACTGGAAGATAGTGGTGATTTCTTTCTTCAAGCTGTTCAGCACACCCAATATCTTTGGCAGATACTCGTTGACACTGCCTGAGACGTCCAGGTATATGGCTAACCCTCGGTCGCGTGTCTGGTGTCTCGTCAGTTTGTTATGGAAATACCACGGATATATCCCTGCTGAGAGTAGGACCAGATCGCGTTTGGACGGTTGGAGCGGGATAGGAGATACGCTGATACGCCTGTCCTGGAACAATTCCTTAAACCTGTCCAGCTTCCGTTTTGTGGCAAACCGCTCGAGCAGCACCTTTTTGATGGAGAGATGGGTGCGCAACGCTTCCATCAATAAGCTCATCAAGGTCTCGCTGTACCACGGTTGACTGCCAGCTTTCGCACGCACGCTCCGTTTGAACTCTTCGGCGAACCGGGCAAGTATCTCCTGAGGCAGACCGCCGATACCATTATCACCTTCATGGTTCGGTTCCTCACCTTTGCCATGCGTGCCAAGAAGCATCACCACGTTCAAGTCTTCTGTTTGAGTCAGTATCTTGAGCGTCTGGATGAGCTCGCCGGTTGTCATGCCGTCACGACTATGCCTATCCTGATTGTACAGCTTCTCATAGACACGCCAGTACCGGCTGTTCCTCATCTGACTCGATGGTCGCATCAGACCATCTAATCCAGTCGGTGCATGCGTCTTCTTGAACAGGCTGCCGTCGCGTGATTCATAGGGATAGATGATGCTGATTGCCCCATTGATGATCGCGTCAGCAGCGATGTTCTCTATCGGTCCGCCCTGATAAATGAAGTGACCGAACATCGGGTGGAGCAGTTCGTGGAAGATGAGGCTGAACATGTCTTCCTTGCATGAGATGTACCTTGCGACGAATTGTGGGTTGTAACCGAGCACCTCATCCTTGTTGATACTCACGCTAGGATTGTCGCTCTCTTCGCGCACCTCTGTGATGAACGAGGCGACGAAGCTGTCAAACCCAAGCGTTTCCCTGAGTGTCTGCCGTACAAGCTCTAACGTGATCTTCATGGTGATTCACCTCTCTTTCGTCATCTGCAACGACGTCTTCTCCGGAACTTCCACTGCAACTGGCACGACCTCGAAATCGCTTGGTGCCATCACTTCGCTGAGGTTCATTTCAAGGATTGCCTTGGCATCCTCGAGAGTCTGCCCGGACTGAACTACCAGCACTGTCAGGACAAAGGTTTTCATCGTGGTTCACCTCCTCGGTTCTCTTTGTTAAGAACTCATCCACGGCCTCACGGATAAGATGGGTCATGGGTTTCCTTCTCGTTTTCGCTAACAGGTACAACTGTTTGACTTGGTCGTCTCGTATCTTTGGTTGATACATCACGAATCGCTCCTTTCTGGAAAAGAGAGAGGGACAGATCAGTCGCGTGTTCGGGGCACGGGGATTTAAGGCAGGTACTGTCTGTCCCTCTGGTGAATTTCTTGTGACGTGGCGCCGAGTTAATCGTGATGGGTTGAGAGAAACAACTGAGAGCTACTTCTGAGTTTCAAACATCCGGACAGTCTTACCGTCTATCGTTATCCGTTTGGTCTCGTAGAACCGGTCCACCCAGGCGCAGAATCGGTCCAGCACCATCTCGAGAGTATCGGACGTATAGTCCAGCGTGAGACAGCTTCGTGGATAGTTGCTATCATGTTGCTGGAACAGACCGCCAGTGAACCCCTTGTCCCGATAATGCTCAAACGTGAACCGGGCACGCCAGACAAAGATGGACTCGTCTGTTTCGCACACTCTTCTCCATTGCTCGCTACCTTCAATCAATTCTTTAAAGGTCCGGACTCGCTCAAGGATAGTGTCTGGCGACTGGCTCCGCTGTGCCCAACCGATGTAAACGCACGAACCTAAACCAAACGCCTTGCTTCGCCTTTTCGTGACAACTTCCCAGACTACTGAATGTTCATCTGCCCATGCGATGACATCTTTCAGTCCGGGATGCGTCGTAACTACCTCAGGCAGTACCTCAGACTGGAAAGTCCAGTACGTGACAGTGCATTGCTGTGTCTTCATTGTTCTCCCTCCATGTTACCTGCTATGGCAGAACCGCCAATACGCAGCGTGTTGCCTCGTTCTTGAGCATAGTGCCGTACTCAGCGCGTACTCCTTCAGGAATCGAGTCCTCATTGCCTGCTGCGAACCTGCAGGCAGCTTCCTTTGCTTCCTCGTCGGTTTGCGCACCTGTGACGAAGTACGTCTGGATATGCTCGTCAGTAACTTCATAACCAGCACACTTGATGCAGAGCTCGTGCTCGTCGCCACGATTGGTGCGATGGCTCTGTGCTGTGTCCTGGTCCGGATAAGGACCATCCAGAACGTTACCCAGCCTGTCTGTAATGTAGAATCCCGGCTTCTCTGGTATCATGGTTTATCACCTCCCGTTTTCCATTTTGATGCTTCAGCCTACTCTGTAGTACCATCGCCTTCCTGACGGAGACTCGCAGAAATCCCATACGTTGCCGTCATTAGTCAGGGGCAGCCCAAAGGCAAATCCTGTGATGATGCCCCTGCGTGCCATCTCCTCAGCGTCTATCACCTCGGAATATCTCTTTCTGAGCTCAGCAACAAACTCCTCATCAGACGGCGCCTTACCTTCGACGAGCTCCCACTCATCAAGGTTCCAGTAGTATGGGTGAGGAGAAGACAGTTCAACATGATGTCCCGGACATGAAAAGGTGTTCTGACCGGAAAGTTTCTCGATAGCCTGCGCTCTGGTGAGACTGCCGATATCGAGTTTGATGGTACATCCACACTTCTTGCAGCTTCCCACAAGTAACACGGTTCTACCCTCCTTTACTGGTTGACTTCTTTCTGTCCTGTGATTATTTCTTCTTCACAGTGAAGCGTCTTTTGCACTTCTTACAGAGAGCGAGCTTGCGTGTGCCCATGGTTACGGTCTTCCGATATCCCTTTGGTCGGGTATCATGACTGCCGCAGTACGGACATTTTGCAGGTCGTCCTCGTGCCATAATTCATCACCTCCTGTCACATTGAAGACACGGGACTACTTAAACTTTTCTGACTACTTTTCAGGGGACACGTGACGGCGCTTCTGGCACTTCGGTGCTGTCCCTGTGAGACGTTAAATATTCAAACGCCTGCTGAAGAGCAAGGATAGCTTTGGGTACTTCGTTCAGACTGAAGCTGTGGCTCCCCTGCCACTCGCCCTTCTTGTCACGGTATCGCACCTCAAGGACCACTTTGGGCATGGTGACCTGTTTGCCTTGATGCATGATGGTGTTCTGAAATATCGAGGCTCTGACTGCCCCGACCTTGAATACAGTTTCCGGTTTTGTTGACATGTTCCGCTTATTCCTCCTATCGATTGGATATACCAATCTGATAGATAGACATAGTGGTAGTAGCTTAAAAACCTTTCGGCTGATGATGAACCTTAGGCCCGAGGGAAAGCGCAGGAAGCATCCTTATGCGCCCGTATAGCAGACTTTTCCGGTGGGCCGATGAAGACGTGATCAGCCGAATATGGCGTGCGCGTCGAGGGGAGAATCAAATCAGCGGGCAATTACCGGACGCGTGCCTGGCAAAACAAATGATCTTAGAAATCCACTCCTTGAAGAATGAGAAGTCGAAGCTCGAGCTATGAGAATCCTGCACGGACAGTGTTTCCATCTGCGGAATAGGCTCATTCCGTGTGGAATATCCTGCTTCGACACACTTCACGTGGCTTCGCTCAATTGCTTTCTAGTCTCATTCTTATGGTCTCGTGTCAGATGAAACCCTTAGGCGATTGAATGTGTAGCTCTATGTGCGTCACCTAGCCATAAAGGAATTCAAGTATATAAATCTTGCGGTATTTGGCGCAGGAATGGGTCATTCAGGATGCGAACTCGCCTGCCGCGAAATATGGAGCACCGTCGGCCGTCCCTTTCTTGATGTCCACACCGCCCGCTATCCGCTCCTCGATTGATACGCCATCCGCCGCTCCATCTACCGGCTCAACACACTCCTTCTCTACATCCGCGCATTCAAGACACGCAGCTATGCGCAGGCTATCGAGCAGCTTGTCGCGAACTGCAGACGTGGCTTTACTAACAAACGCTCGCCTAACGAAGCTAGTCGCAAGCGATTGTCACAAGATGCGCCCTCATCTTGAAAGAGATTGATCCCGCTCAAGGTTGTTGCTACAATATCGCCATCGGGGTGACGTGTTCGACACACTGCCTGGTAGATGAGATTGACGCATCTGGGGGGCCGATGTAATGAACAGGCAGAAGGGTGTGAGAAGAGCCAGGTGGGTCCGTGTTGCCTCATGTACGGTCGGCGCTATCATTATCTGACCTGGCATCACACTTGCGGCTGTCCGATATTTTGGGAAGCCCGCGACAGCAGGCGGCTTTGGTACTGTCGGCTCATTGTTCACTGGACTCTCTGTTGTTGGAATCATATACGCGCTCATTCTGCAGAAGGGGGATCT
>Ga0315291_10002681_pt1 | contig 23206 bp, 21 predicted proteins | sample YL17G12_20_MG_FD_203070 | JGI IMG/M metagenome (GOLD analysis project Ga0315291, IMG submission 203070) | Sediment microbial communities from Yellowstone Lake, YNP, Wyoming, USA - YL17G12_20 | ecosystem: Environmental > Aquatic > Freshwater > Lake > Sediment | place: USA: Wyoming | collected... | reverse complement strand
CGACTCCACGTCCTCCCCGACGTAGCCCGCACTCGTGAGCTTCGTGGCGTCCCCGACGTAGAACGGCACGTCCAGCAACCGGGCAATCGTTCGGGCAATGTGCGTCTTGCCTGAATTATGGGTGACGGTAAAGTCCCCAAGCAGGTAACGGTGATCCCGGTTAACGCTAAAACCGTAGAATTTTTCAGGCGGTAAAGCGGCTACAGTGAAGCCTGTGTGAAGCACGCTCTTAGTCTGCTTACGACGGGTTGCTACTTTACGGGGGATACGGGTGGGTATGCGATCAGTGTCCCCCGAGATAGAGACACGGTAGTAAGTGCCTTCTGTACCTCGCTGTGACCTCTTTTTAGAGAGCCTTAGATAGGCAGCTAAACCTAAACTTCTGGCGATGAAAGCCACCCCTTCTGCAAGAAGCCTAGCTTTACTGATGAAGTCGAAGCCATTGCAGCCTAAATGACCGTCAGTGTCTAGGAGGCCAGCTAGGAGCTGTAAGCGATCATCCTCAGAGGCAGTCCGGTAAATTTGAGGTATGAATTTGAACCCGCAGGACTTCCCCGCCAAACCCAAAGACCGTAGCTTACCCGTGATCGGGTTTTCTTTGGGCTTACCGCCCTTTGTCCCACAGATATTGTACGAAGGGCACTTCGCTTTCTGCTTGCACAGAACTACCTTCAACCCGTACCGCTCTGCTTGACGGAACAACTCAGCCAGAATCTCCGGGTCTACAGTTGTGACTCTAGGAGTGCTAGTGATAGCACCGTCCCCAAGGAGCACCCCCAAGAAGTAGGGCTCTAAGGGCAGTGCTTGGGTGTTGGCCCTAAACGTGACACCCACTCGAAGCAACTTGTGGGCTGCCTTCTGCGTTTTAGACCAGCTCAACCAGTCTTCTACCGAAACGTCCACCAACTCAGCGACTTTCCGATACTGGCCGTGACTCTTGCGACTTGTTCGGATCAAAGTTAGAATGTGCCCCTGATTGACAACCCACGGCTCCCCTTTTACAGGGGTAACTTGGAACATACTCTGAACACCGCTGTGTAACTCTTGGACCAACCTGGGGGTGCTATCAGGCCCCATAAGACGATCGCCTTTGCGGATTTTTTCCACCTTTTGTAGGGTGCCGTCCCACATGAGGATCAGTTGGCCCTTCCTGTGACACCCACTCGGGCCAAGCAACAGAATGTTGGACTTCTCGATCTCGACCGCTTCCCCGTCGAGCATGATCACGCCGTTCTTGCTCTTATCCACTTCCCGACGGCGGTAGTGCTCGTAGACCGCGATGGCAATTTCCCGCTTGGCCGCATCCTGGCCAATTACATGCTCATCCACGAATGCTGTGATTTCTCTGGGCTTCTTGAGCGGTCCCGAGACCTTGGTCCCTGGCCCTGGGGCCTTGCGCTCGACATCAGCGATAGTTGCTGAGGTAACGGTGATACAGCCGTTACAAATGTTCGCCCCGTCCGGCGCTCCAATGAGGTGCTTGACCTCATTGCGGGGACGACCACAGAAGTTGCAACGGGGTATTTGGGGCTCTCTCGGCATAGCCCGGGTACACTACACCGGCAGCGTCAAACTTTCCAGGCGAGAGCGGCCTCTCGCCGTTGATCCCGATCTTTTAGGCGCTTATTGGCGTCTGCGGTGGCAGACGCCTTGTCGTCGTACAGCTTGGTGCTCTCACTCTCCCAGTCCGTAGTCCGAGAACCTCGGATGTAATCGGCGAGTTTCCTGGGGGTTGCCTCAAACAAGATGTCCACGATTCCCGAATCGGGTGTCGGATCCGTGACAACCCAAACTTTTTTGATTTCAGCCATGGTTGCCGCCTAGGGGCATACGTCAGCGCCCAAATAAGTGTGATACCGCAGCCCCTAGTAATAACTTAGCCATACCCTCTAGGATATCCTTTGTACGAGATCCACTGAGAAGGCTCGCTAGAGTAGAGACTTCTTTGCGCGTGAGTCCCCTACGAATAATTGCGCCAATGCGCTCACCAAGAGCATAGGGTAGTTCCTTGTCGAACAGCTCCTGGCAGATGACACCCGCAGTTTCAGTGTCGCTTTTGAAGAACGCCTCTAGGGCACCCTCAGCGGCGTTCCAATCTTCTTTGTTGTCCGGGTGCTCCCGAGTCAACTTCTGTTTGAGCTTGAAACGAACTACGATGTCCGCCCAGATAACCTGCAAACGTTCGCTATGTGCAATTGCGATGCCCCAATTTGTGTTGGGTAACGTCAATCGACGCACAGTCTTCTCATGCACGAAATCCTCAATCCAATACTTAGGGTAGTATTCTCCTGGGGCGTTAGCCGTCAAGTAACGATCAACAACACGTTGAGCCAGAGTCGTCATCTTTAGACTTCCCCGTAGACGATGCAATCCTGACCCCACACAAGGCCCTCACATTGCACGGTACCATCGGGTGAGATGATACCGATACCGCCAGCACCAAAGTCGTTATTCTCCTCTACACCATAGCGGTTACTCACTATCAACGTAGTGCTGTTTTCTTCCGCAAAGTCCATCCACGCCGTCGCAGGAAAAGAACTCTTACCCCAAGCACAAGAGAGAGCGACCACATCGGCGTCGCCCTTTTCGTAGAAGGATTTCCAATTGTCGTCTTTTTTGTCCCGCACATCTCGGCAAATTAAAAGTCCAACTTTGTAATCTTTCCCGTCAACTGCAATCTTACGAATCGGAGGATTAGCCCTTCCTTCTGTAGCCCACAAGAAGTCATTCCCAAAAAAATTTACTTTGGCCGTAGTCTCAAAAGAACCGTCTGGACACATCAAAACTTGAGAATTGTGAAGCTTACCAGATCCGCAACTCTTTTCGACCAGGCCCCAGACAATATGAGTGCTATACTTTTTAGCTATAGCGTGGAACACATCCATACTAGAAGTGCCGCTACCCCCTGGTTTGAAGTCGCCAATAACCTCTGCCAAAGGCTCCGCCTCAGCCTTACCCATCATGGAATACCCTGTAGTACAAAGCTCTGGCAACACGCAAAGCTTCGCACCAGCCTGTGCCGCCTTCATAGTTAAAGCAGCCAAACGTCGAAGATTGCTCGGGACATCCTTGAAGGTTGGGCAAAATTGAATGGCGGCCACTTTCATGCTGCTCTCCGTTTGGTTTGCCGGGGGTCTCTGACCCCATCCCGCACTTCCATAAATGTCTTTCCATACACTCTTGGAAAAGCATTGGAAGAGACGAACCGAGCGTCCAATACCTTGGAGCGGCGTTGTGCGTCGTACTGTATTGAAGTCAACCCTTGAAGAGCAACTCGTAAGATGCCTTCGTCTACCGCTGTCGAGTTTCCAGGGGCACCCCGCCTATACCCATCTCGGATTTCTCTGAAGGTCTTTCCGTAGACCTTTTGCAAACTACTTGCAGTGGGCATGTTAGGAGGCCGTTGAGCGTGATAAGCTTTAACAGAGAGCCCTTGAAGGACTAGACGAACCTCACTAATAGACGCCCAAGGACCACGACGTTCTGCTTTGATCGATCGGCCTTTAGCTAAGGCATCTATTGTCTTCTGACGTACACTAGGGTCAGTAAGTGCGGCCAGTTGTCGTTTAGACATCATAACTCTCGCATTGGGGTGCGCTTGATGAAATTGCTTGTGCCTCTCTGAATTGTGTCGCCTGCCTTCATCACTACGGTTGTAGGCGTTCAAAGCAAGTATGCATTCGGGGTGTTCTAAACTAGACTTCTTACCGAGTACCGATAGACGATCCCTCAAGCTCGGATCGGACAGCACCCGCTTAGCTCTAATCGAAGCTTCTTCCCGAGCGCCTGGCTTAGCGAAATGCGCTTTAGTGGCGTTTGACAGCCTTGCTAGTAACTCCGGAGCTTCCTGGTAATTACGGGACACTGTGGCGGCTATCTTAGCTCTGACCTCTGGGGTGAATGAATACCCAGCGTCCCCTCCGCTAGTCCCATTGTAACCTAGAGAACTGTCCGTGCTTTTTAGGTTAGACACCCAACTCTTCTCTGAAGCATTCAGAGAATCAGAAGTTGAGCATTCCTCTACCACTTGGACATCAAATGATGCTGCCCCATACTTCCTGATCGCTCTGTGAATTGGGCATTCGCTACCTTTACGGGCCTCGTCTTTGTGCCCCTTCCAGCGCTTAGAGACGCCAACAGTCGTCTGCCCAACGTAGACCTTCCCGTTCACAGTATTCGTGATCAGGTAAACCACACCAAACGGCTTGCTAGCGCTGCCCATCTACAGTGCAGATCCATAGGAGGAAAGTCAGGCCGCGAACTGCTGCTTCCATCTCTTGATTCTTGTCCCCGCGTACGTGTGACCAAAACCAACCTTGGGCGAGCTGCACATGGCCGACCCGGGGAACTTGCCGCTTTTACCGTTCGGGAACGTCACCGTGTAAGTACCATCGGCGTTAATCACGATAATCGCCCGATCTTGTAGTGTCTTGACCACAGCGAAGGCATTGGGCAGATCCCCTCGGAATCTCACGAAAGCCGTAGTGCCCACTGACACAATGTCCAAAACTTGAAGCTTTCGGAACAGAACACCCTTGGCTTCAGCTTCGGTCAAGACCACATTCGCCACCTGCTTGTGGGACTCACCACGAAGAAGCTGGATGGCGAAGAACGTGTTTAGGTACACAGGCTCTACGTCTACCTTGGGACGCGGATCCTCGGGGAAAGGCGGGACAAGGGTCGGAACCGCTTTTACAACTTCCGGAACCACTTCTGGGGTCACGATTTCAGACGTCACCACAGCTTCAGGTGTCGGTGTCTTAGGTGTAACGGGCGACTTCGGGACCTTCGGGACCGCTACCTTGGGCACCTTGATGGGCGGGATCACCACAGGCGGTAACTTCACCGCTGCCCCTGGGGCAGGCGGCGTCATCACAGCCGTGGGTACAGGCGATGCAGGATTCTTCTGTGCCTGGCGCATGCGCCAGAGCGTTTTGCGTGAGATCCCGAATTCCAGCGCTAGCTTGGTGTCCGATGGCTCGATCAAGAGTCGGGCCAAGAGTTCCGTACGACGCTCGTCTGAAAGCGGTGCAATCACTTTACTATCCACAGTTCATCCTTGCTTGATGTATCGAAGAATAAGTGCCTACTTGGCCACAATGTCTTGAGCACCACGCCGAATGTCCCAATCATCCGGACTCATGTCCGCGTAGATCGGCAACGTGGGGTACAGGTTCTGAAGCGTTTGAGCCATTTCTTGAGCCACATGACGCATCGTGGGATGTATCATTTTGCCTGTGCGAAGCTCGATCAGGTAGAGTGTCCCCGGCAACCCTCGGGTCACCTTACACGGGACGTTAAAGCCCATCGCAACATAATGCTGCTTTTCTTCTGGAGGGGCGTCAAGACGATCAATCGCTAGTGTCTGACGCCCGATCAGGATCACAGCTTGGTCCCGAAGACTCAGGGGCAGTTGCTCCAAGTACCATTCGTTGAAGCGCCACTTCGTGGAAAGTAGAGGCATCCGACAGACACCGTTGCGGTGTCGTTGAAGGTCGCGGAAACTGCCGAAGTCAAGCAGGAATTTATACCTGATCTGCCCCAGATCATCAAGGTAGTGGGGCAACCGCGTCTTAGGCGGCCTCCCCGTAATCACCGGGATCTGCAAAGCCTCATGCTTAATGCTAGACTTACAATGCACCGCTTCTGTGTGGGTAAAGGGGTTGTAGAGGTGCTGTTCCCCAGCGGCAGCCAGGTACTGCTCAGTGTCCTCGTAGCGCTTTTGCCCGAAGCTGTGCGGGTACCGCTCTTGGAGGCTCGTCAGCATGGAGTCCGCCAGACCCCTGACCTCAGCCAACGGGTAGTGCCTGAGGTTGCTCAGGTGGTCGGCGGCATGCCGAAGCGTCGTGTGCCAAGACACAAGCGTGGTACACCCGGCGGGCAAGAAGCTCCGCAACACATCGAACGCCCGAGCCTTGATGGCCTTCTCGTATTGCTTGGCGTCTTCCCCTTCCTTGAGCGGGTAGGTCGCGTGCAGGTGCTGGATGGTCGGCTCCATCGCTGACACGTAGAACTCCATCCAAGCGTCTTGAATCGCCATACCCTCAAGTGTCCCAAGAGGGTTCAAGACCGGCTGCTTGGACATGTCGAGGTAGCGGGTAGAGGCTTCCTGCCCATTGTAGAGCGGGGAATCCTGGATCGCTTTGGCGGCCAGCATCGAGACGTACTCCACGTAGAGCGTGGTGGTCCCGCAGTCCCCGATCGATTGGTGCCCGTACCCAACATAGTATTGGCCCATGAAGTTGCCAGAGCCCGCAAGCTTCACCTTCTCCAGGTGCTTGATCACTGACTGCGGGCTGCGGGAGTACAATGCTTGAAGCATCGCGTTGTCTTCAGGATGCAGTTCGTCGTTGACGTAGATGTCGCTCATAGTGCTTTTACTTTCTGGATAACCTGTTCCCACGAGTACACCCGCAGATGGTTGTGCTCGACCACTTTAGTCGTGTTCGGAGTGTGCCAAAGCATCCCGGTCTTCTGAGGGTGGTGTTCCAACCAATCCACCACGTTGTCGGGGCGGTCATCGAGAAACGCATCTCCAACGACCCGCCTCGGAGCCAAAGAGTGATAGGGCCTGCGTACAGGATTCGTGACGGCTCCCGTCGGAGATGTTGCAGCAACGCCTCACGAGCTAAGTCGGCCGACGACGTGTGCTTCCGACCCGTCAAGCTGATTCACCTCATCGATACGATGCCCGTCTGCCTTTAGGCTAGCCACCAGAGCATCAATCGCGTCGGTGGTCACCGTAAAGACGTTCATCCCGGGCTCAATGAAAATCATGGGGTCCTGGTACTGCCTAGAGGTAGTTGCGAAAACTACGATAGAGTAATAGCTCACGCCATCACCTCTACCGAAAGCCCTGACTCGGGCACGTCCTTGAGGCGGTATGCCGAGAAAGCCTGCGGATTCAGGTGCAGCGAAAACTCGAAGGCCGCACCGACTTCCCAGCGACCCAAGAACTCTCGGGACAAGCAAGCGTACGAGTCCTCTCGGGGGCAGATATACGCGACCGGCGTGTCAAGCCAGGCATGAACCAACGTGGTGGAGGCCCCAGGCACGGGCAGCACCACCTTCCCACGAAGCGCCATCGCCGTGTTGGGCTCGCAGATCCACAGACTCCCCGGCAACGCATCCAGCACCGAGGCGTCCTGGACCTCCCGTAAGCCATGCACGAGCCCAGACAACACTCGGGCGATGTCTCGGACCCACCCGGACCTGATCTGACCAAGCAACGCCGTGTAGGCGTCCTGTCGCAGGTTGGCCGCCAACGGGTCAACCACCGGACGGATCACCCTGACCAACGCCATAGAAGGGGCACAGGGCAAAAAACCTTCAGGTACTTCCTCGGTTGTACAAAACTTGCACAGACTGAGCAATGCCCCACTCACCCCGGGCACATTCTCAAGGATTGTGGGAAGCTCAGCCCGCAAGCGGTCTACGATGCTTTTCCGTCCGTCCTGGGTGACTTGCAGGAGCCGGTTGTCCCCCTCTTGGGCCAGTAGCTCAGAACTCGGCAGTTTGACCGCCAGCCCTTGAACCACCTTCCGGTCCTGGGCTCGGTCGAACTGCCACTGAACGATCAGACCCTCCAGGTCAGGGCGTAGACGGGGTAGCGGTTGAGCCAGTCGTACCGACCCATCCTCTGTTTCACGGGAAACAGGGGCAGGCAGGTAGATGTCGTCCTCTTGGACTCTGGCGATTGCGAGCCCCGTGTCTGCGGACACGAGCAACGTGTGCTCCCCCAGTTGGAAGAACTCGTCAGCGAGGTACAGGCAGGTTTCCCAGAGGTCCACCGGGTCCAAGAGGTACTCGGGCAACTGGACGTACAGGGCGTCGGCGAGCTGCCCAGCGGTCCACCCCTTCTCGTGAGCCGCCGCAGCCGCCTGGAACAGCGCTTGGATCTCCGGAACGGTTCGGATGACCGTTCGAGCAGCCAGGAGCGTCCTGGCAACCGGGTTCGCCACGGTCAGGACCGATACATCAACTTTGGCTAGGAAGTCAGGCATGCGTCGCGCTCCTCAATGAACTGCCTCCAGGGCACGTAGGTTTGGAGAAGCGGTCCCCTGCTCGAACAGCCAATTAAAAACAGACATGCTCACGCCACCGCGAACTTGCGATCCTGACCCTTGGGATCGGCCGCAAAACGTGCCCGTACCCCGTCATCGACCTTCGGATCAAAGCCCACCCAATCGAGGGTTTCCTTGATCTCGTCCGCCATCGTGCGAACAATTCGAGGCTTGTGCTCTAGCTCATTGCCAAGAATAGTCTCATCAAGGATGGAATGACCCCCCACGAAGCTCAAGGTCATGGCCGCCTTCAAGCATTGCTCGATCTCACGCCCCACCATAGACTCAGCCTTTTCGGCCAGCAACGCGAGGTTGTAGTTGCGAGGGTCTTGCTTGCGCTTCTTCAGGTGGATCTTGAGGATGTCAATGCGATCCTCTTGGGACGGCAAATCAAAAAACCAGCGCTCGTCCATACGGTTCACGAATTCAACAGGTAAGGTCTTGAGCGAGTTCGCGGTCATCGCTATGCACACAGGAGCTTTGGTTTCCTGCATCCAAGTCGAAAGAGCCCCGATCATACGGCTCGTGGTTCCTGAGTCCGTTTGACCTGAGGATTGCCCACCCGATAGGCTCTTTTCAGCCTCATCGATCCAGATTATACAGGGAGCCACCGCCTCGATGATCTTGATCGCCTGGAACACGTTGGACTCAGACTCACCCACACGAGAAGACCTCAAACGGCCCATGTCCAGTTGCACCACGGGAAGGCCCCAAGCTTGCCCCAGGGCCTTGATCGACAGGGACTTACCAGTACCCCAAACCCCGACGGCCAGCACACCCTTGGGCGGCTCAAGCCCGAACGCCTGGCCCTCTGGGGTCCAAGCTGACTTCATTTTGCTGACCCAGTTTTTGAAGCGGCCCACCCCACCCACGGACTCGAAAGTGTAGTCAGAGGTGTCGATGTAGTGAACCAGGTCGGTCTTACGGAGTTGCTTGAACCGATACTCGGACAGCAGCTTGGGATCAGCAAACCGAGCCCTCCGCTTGGTCTGAATGAGAGCCGCCTGTATCTCGAAACCCGTCATACTCTTGAACACACGATCGGTGTCCTCAGGGGGTTCGATCTTGAGTAGGCTGCATGTCGCGGTTACGACCCCCAAGATCTCGTCTGAGGACAGCCCGGTGTCTTGGACAACCTCTGTGTACCTTGCGAGTTTCTCGGGAACGAAGCGGTGACTTCCCACACAGATCAGCACTTTCACGGTGCTGGTGTCGTTGTGGACTTGATGCAAGATGTTCAGGATGCGACGCTGAACGTGTTCGTCCTTCAACCACCGTTCTGGATCCGTGATGACGTAGAACTTGGCATCCGTAGGGGTTGGCTCTTTGTAGATCGCAATGAGGGCATCATGGATACCATTCGTGCCTCCATCGATCGCATGCGCTTTGCTGGCCCAATCACCAATGAGCTGCGTCAACGGGATAAGACCGAACGCCGCATTGTAGACTTTCACGTGCGGCGTGTGAGCCTTCATCGCGTTCTGAAGCTGAATGAGGAAGCGATCTTCTTCGGGGGTGACGAAGTAGATGAGCCGCGTGAACGTCTTGATATGGAACGCTAGTTCTGGAAGCATCATGACGCACTACACCGGCTCTGGTATCACGAGCCACATTGGGGTGTTTTCCCCGACCCAAGCACCCACGACATTGAATTCCATCCACTCCTCCGCCTCATCGTGCGACATACCCTCGCGCTCCATCAGCACCTTGATCCCCAAGCGGTAGTCGTATACAGCGAGTGTTGGTTGTCCGCAACGACGTGCCATGCCAACAAAGGCGGCGTCAAACCCATCGGCCAAAAGAGCCTCAGGGTTTTCGTCCTCGAAAAGTTCGGCAATTTCGTCCCGGGTCACGCCATGTGCCACATGAGCACAACGTCCTGCCCATCGGTCTGTCGTTCGTCGATGGTTGTACCCAGCTTCGCGTATTCACGCTTGATCTGAGCCTCGGAGTAGTGCTGGCGAAGCAGCCCAACCAAACCCTCTTTCGTGTGGCCGAAGTCAGAATCACCGGAGATGGTGCCCGTGGTCAAGTCCAAGGTGGCGTTGGCCATCTCACCCGACGTGAAGAGGATAGTTTTGCCTTGATCCTGGTACTGGATGCCAGCCTGCTTCAATGCTTGCAGAGCCAGATCTTTGTCCGTGATCGAAGTCTTCGAGTAAATGCGTCGTGACATAGCGTTTCTTCTTTCTCAGCCTTAGCCGATGGTGGTTTCGTTGTTGGGATCGCAATCAGGTCCCGTGATTTCCTCACCGACCTGTTGACCAATGCGCTCGGTCAGCCTCATGACTTCTTTGCAGTCCTGGCCCTCACGCTCCAGAACCTCAGTGATGATCGTGCCATCCGGCTTGATAGTTGTCTTACCTCGCATAAATCCTCCACCCCCTAGCTACACCGTTTGAGAGCCCCATTCAACCGCCTAATTTCACGCGAGCCCCCGATTTAACCACCTTGACCCCATCGGTGTCGGTCGTGGGAACAGGCGCGTCCCAAGAATTGGACGGTTTCGGGGCCCCCGGTGGCGGTTGAAGCATACGCCCCTGCTGTACCGCTGTGTTGGCGGTCACCAGATTTGTTGGCAAACGCCCCGTAGACGGTTGCGAAACCGTCGGTTCTGGCAATTCGGGTGCTGCTTTGGGTGTTGGTTGTGCGGGTGCTGAAGCTTCCCTAACCGGTTCAGGAAGAACTGGAGGATCCTGCACCACAACCTGATCTGACAAATCTCGGGGATCTACCCACGAAGCCGTAGAGTTGATGGTTAGAGAAGGGTTGATCAGCATGAAGCGCTGAGCCGCAATGCCCTCGAACCGAGGATCCATCTGATCCATGCGGGGAACATGGGCAAACAGACGGTCGTACCAAGTGCCAATCCGCTGGTCGAACTTGGTCTTACCAAAGGCACTACGAGTGCACTCCGGGTTGATGCAGTGCCTGCAACACTGCTCGGTAAAAACCTCGGTCGGGGCCCCTACCGTGTTGCACTCACCATATAGATCATGTCGTTGGGTCATTCGGCACACAACAGATTGTGTTTACGTAGCTTGGCTATGAACGTATCCTTAGTGACTCTCCAACCCCGGTCTGGGGAGATCAGCGTTTCCCCAACGATATCCGTAAGATGCAGGATCATCCCAGGTCCCGCAGCGTCGTTATCGCCACTCAAAAGGAATTCGCAAACCTGTTCAGCGGTCTGTGTGTTGAGCTGGTTGATCGCAATCTTGAGCACCTCAGGTTGGACCTCAGATTGGACCTCAGATTGCGGGTAGGGGGCAGGGGGCGGTGGTGAACGGGGCGGAAGGGGCCCGTTATCCGTAAGGCCTTCCAACATTTGATCCAGCGCCGGATCCCCTTCGGTTTGAGTAGTTTCCTCCGGAGCCGCCGGAGCCGGGGTCGGAGCCGGGGTCGGAGCTTTAACCGTCGGGGTCGGGGTCGGGGTCGGGGTCGGGGTCGGGGTCGGGGTCGGGGTCGGGGTCGGGGTCGGGTCAGATGCTACCACGAGTTCGTTGGGATCCTCTACCCCAGGAACACGGCCCATCAACCACGGAGGATGCACGACCCGGAACTTCTTACCCTCCAGAACCTCCTGGATGTCGAGGGACTCTACGATCACATCGTCTTTGACCTTAGGCTTGCGTGTCGTGTGATACACAAAACCGTTGATCAGGACCTCGGTGCTACCGAGTTTGTGCCCAGGTTTGGCCCGCTCCACCCCGTACCCGGAAGCCCAGTTGAACCCTACAAGAGGCTCCACCACGAGGGGGACCGTCCACTTGGGCTTATTAGGACGCCGCCACGGGGCCTCCATAAGGTCAACAATCAAGGGAATCGCCTCAGCGACCCGCTCATGCTTGATCTCGAAGACGATTTCGTCGTGTACCGTCAGAAGCATGCGGATCGAGTCGTCACCGCCGTTACGGAGCCAACCCTTGCGATGTAACGCTTTGTGTAGCGTAATCATCGAGATCTTCATGATGTCAGCGCCAGCGCCCTGAATCTGGTAATTGACCGCGTGTCGCTCACAGGCCGCCCGGATCGCTTGATCCATGTGGCGGGCATCTGGGATCGAGAGCCAACGACCGAAAGCCGTCCAGACCCCCAGGTCCCTCTTGACCGCCTCATGCTGGGTCTTGATCCACTTCGCAAAGGTCGGCACCGACTTGTCGAACGCCTGCTTACGGCGACGCGCCTCCATGTCGTCACAGCCCGTGGCACGGACGATAGCCTTGGGGCCGCCACCGTAGAGCAGCGAGAAGTTGGCGATCTTGCCCGCGTTACGTTCTTCCTTGGAAACCTCTTGTTTGCTGAAGAACGCTTGGGCCGTGATGGTGTGCAGGTCACCCGTGCCGTACGTAAACTCCTTGACCCAAACTGGCTCATTCGTAATGTTGGTCGCGATCCGCAGCTCCTCACCTGCGTAGTCGCACTTGACCATCGTGTACCCCTTGCGGGCCTCGAAGTTGCGCCGAACTTCTGAGCCGCCCGGGATACCGTGCACCGGGACCCCCGACTGACCTTGCTCGGGATCTCCTGAAGGGGCCGAAAAACGTCCCGATGCAGCACCCGTCTGCTTGAAGCAGAACCGCAACTCAGAGTTCTCGTCCGGGTTGTTCGCAAGATTGATCAGGTAGGTGCCAATGTACTTCTCAAACTCGCGGTAGGTTACAATGTCCTTGAGGATAGATGGCGCATTGGGGGCCTTGGCCAGCTCCTCTAGCGTGTCACCGTCGGTCTTGTATTGCCCCGATGCCTCGTTCTTCTCGGGGGCCGGAGTGATCCCCATGCCCTGAGCACCTGTACCAAACAGGAACTCTCCGAGTTGCTTGGGTGAATTAGGGTCCAAGTGGACTTGCTTCTGCCCCCAAGCAAACGCACGGATCTTCTGAAGCAGGACATCCCGTAAAGCCTCTTGCTCACCCAGCGTTTCACGCACCCTGTCCCGAGTGATGTAGACCCGGTTACGTTCCATGACCCGCACAACGCACGTGGTCTGCTTCTCAAGACGGTACGTGAACCAATACTTCTCCAAGCACAGCGGCACTAAGTCCGGGATCTGACAGAGCTTGTAAGTACAGATAGCGTCGGAACCTGCGTAACGAAGCACCCCGGGCTCATCGGGAGCCAAAGTGTCAAACCTAATCTCACGCCCCTTGCCGAATAACTCCTTGAGTTCGATCATCTCGTACGGGTTACCGTCGGGATCCCTCAGAAGTTGCGGGGCCTTCTTCTTGAGGCTTAGCATCTTATCGCCAGCCCACTTAGTGAACGAAGCCAGCATCCCATCCTCAAAGGAACTGGGGTGCCACCAGTCAATGCCCGTGATGGGGTACAGGAACTCTTGGTCGAACTGCCCATTCCACATGGCGATGACCACCTGTGGACGCGGAGCTTCGTACGAGAGCAAGTCCTTCTCTATAGCTTCAGGAGTGCCGACAGGGATCGCAGCGTGGCAAAGCCGAGAGATGGCGTGCTCCACGCTTGCTACCGGCGTGACGTTGAGATCAGGACCCCCGTCCGTAGGCCGATGCCGGATCGGGATGTAAAAGCCTTCGATACCGTCGTAGGAAATGCAGAAACCCACGATCTTGTGGACTGTCTGTGGGTTGCCCGCATCGTCATAGTAGATGCGGTTGTCTAGACCCTGCGTCTCAAGATCGAGAGAACAGAAGCCCCGCTTGATGCACTCATCAATGATCCGATTGACCTCAGCAACCGTCTTCACCTGAGTGAAGGTGTGGTGCTTCATCCACGGCTTGATAATGTCCGGTACGTCACGGACTCGTTTGAGCCCCGAGTTGGCCAGGAACGACAGGGCATCGTCACCCTCAGGCTCTTCAATATGGGCAACCTCAACGACCTCGGGCTCCGGTTCCCTAGACGACAGAAACTCCTCGATTGAAGCTTCAACCGCTGCGGGGGTCTCGGGTACCGCTGCGGCGGCCAGAAACTCGTCAAAAGAAGCTTCAACCGCTGGTGCTGTCTCAGCCTGACTTGTTGGGGTAGGGGGATTTAATTGCTCGCTACGGCGAGACGGCACTGGCATGTCAGCCATGGCCAAAGCCAAGAACGAACTGAGATCATCATCGTCGTCCACTTGAGACATCCAACGGCTCCCTTACCAGAACCACATACACCTCTTGACGCCAAAGCTTGATCACTTCGGCCACAAGTTTCGGGGCCTCCAAACCCGCCGCCTCAAAACACCACGGGAGCTTCGAGAGAAAAATCTCGCACCGCCGTTTGTCGTAGAACGGACAGGTCGCTTCGTGCGCACATCTACGGGCAGTTTTCGGGAGCTTTAACAACATGCCCTTGGGGGGTGGGCCCAAAGCGTTTACCAAGGGTCTGGTCCAACCATGCAACGCATGATCCATGTCCTCTTTGCTCACCTGTGGGAGATCCAGCACCCCTTGAAGCTCGCGCCACTCCAGCTCCCAAATACCGCCCTCATCGTAAATGAGGTACAGCTCCAAGGAACCCATTTCAACGCTCGGTAGCTGAAGTCTTCTCGGCACGTACCTTTTGACCAATCTTAGCTAGGACCTGCTGCAACCGATCCCGACCCTCTGTCAGCGTGACTGCGCCCCGATCCAATCCGAACCTGACCTGGTCCAAGATGGACCCAACCTTCAGGTGTGCTGTCATGTCAAAGGAATCCTTGTACTCCCGAAGCCGATTCTCACAGGCTTCCAACAAGCGTTCGACTTCTTCCTTTAGTGGGTCGTAGTCCTCATCTGGCCCGGGGGCGATGTTGTATTCGGGGGCTGTGATCCCAAACGCCTTCTCCAGGGTAAACAGCAGCGTTGAGAACTTCGTTTCGTTGGTGAATTGCTTCCACAACCCCACGGCATCCCATCGCTTATGGCATACGAAGCACCAGACGTGGGACAGACTATCCCCGTGCTCCGGGAAGTAGCGGGCCGATGGCCGCTTGTCAGCGCCGTGGAAGGGGCACGAGATCTGTTCTTCCTGGCCCCCACTCTTACGAAGCGACACCCCGTTACGAGACAGCACATCGGCTGCCGAAACGTGACTATGGATGTTGGCTACGCGAGCCTTGAACCATGCTTGAATCGCCAACCCACGCTCGTGGTCGGCATACGCTTCACGCTCATAGTCACGAGCCATTAGACCTGTTCCGTAGCGCCCAGGTACGAAGACATGAGGTCAACAGAGAAGCCCTGGGGTTCCATGCGTTTGCCGCTAGAGATACGACGCCACCCGAAGTTCACATTGGCCGAGAACGGGTCAAAGAGCGGGTTGTCCCGGTTCTTGAGGTTGGTGAACTTGGTCATACCAGCGGCACGCATATCGGTGTTGAGATACGTGGTGGTGATCACGTCGGCAGTCTTCTCCGCGTTGTTCGCATAGGTCAAGGCGTTCATCTTGTAGACGCCCTCGTTCTTGTCTGCATCCGTTTTGCCTGTACGGTTGATCTGAAACAGCATCAGGACCGGGATGCCCGAGTTGTGGTCGAAGTTCAGAGCGAGCCGCTTGGCGTCCGTAATGACCGAGTTCAACTCGATCGTGTAGTCCTTGTTTTTCTTGGTCTTCTTGGCTTCAATCCACTGCCCGTGGTCGAGCACCACAAGTCCAACCTCGAACTCCTTGTGGAGAAGCTCAATCTCGGACCGCACATCGTCCATGGTCCACTCACGGTCCGGGGTCACGACCTCGAACGTGCCGTACGTGGGGTTGGTGGTGAAGTCCGGGATCACCCCGTCGAAGTAGAACTCCTTCTCGGCCTTCGTCAGATTACCGTCACGGATGCTACGGTAATCGATCCCTTGGTGGCCCTGGTTGAGGAAGCGGGCGTTGGAAGTGTGAATCGTGTAGATGTTGCGGCGGATCTGATCGCGAGGCATCTCAAACGAGACGTACACGACGTTCTTCTTGAACCGGGTGACCGCGTTGTAGCACCAGTTCGAGGCGAGCATCGTGTTATGCGTAACGATGTCGTTTACCACAAACGAGTGGTGCCCTGGAACCGAAAGGTCGTAGGTCATCTCCTGGCCACGGAGCCGCACAGACGCCACTTGTTCCCATGCCAAGTCCCCGTCCAAGGCTTTCGCCACAGTCGGGTCAGCGGTGAAAAGACGTAAGGTGTCCGCTTGCGCCGACGGGCGGTTTTTGGTGTTAGTAGCGTAACGCCACCGTTCCCCGTTCGCCCCAACCCAGCGGATCTTCATACCCTCCGGAATGAAATCGGTCGGAAAGGGTCGGTTGTCGGTGGAAGGTAAACGACGCTGAAGTTCGGCGAACCGATCTTCTTTACCTACAACCTGGATCCGCTCCACGAAGACACGCTTCGATGGGTTGGTCACCACACGAACACAGTAGAACGTGTAGGGCCCCTCTCGGTAGGTCGTATGTATCGTTGTAACCGTGGATTGGATACCAAGACGCAGAAGTAGAGCTTGGACCCCGAGGCACAAAACACGGCTAACCGAAGCGTAAGAAATATCATTACGCGAGCACAGCGACTCCCGATCCTCACGCTCGTGATCCCCTGTGTGACATGACCCGTCGGTTGCCCAAAGAGCGCCTAGCAAAAGCGCCACCTGATCATCCGGAAGCCCTAGAAACGCTTGCGGAACTTGCTTTGTGTGGGACGTGCAACCCCAGACCCCCAGCTCTTCCAGGAGAGCGCGTAGACTTGAGGTGGGGACCGCAGCACTCCCCAAACCCGAGCTGTGACTGACACGGATATAGGGCGCTCTGTCTTCCGGGAAGTTTTCGGTGAAGTTAGGGGTGATGTAATCTGCCGCCCCTTCTTGCAGCCCAAAGTCACGAAGACAGCCTTTGAAATCCTCTCGCACAGCCTCGCAAGAGTTAGTGAGGGTGATGTAGTAGTCTACCGCCCCATCCCCGATCAGGTACCCAACAGCTTTGACCTCACTATCTGTGAAGGCTCTGGGGGGTTCGGCCCGCATGATAGATGGCACCGCCACCCAATCACCAGCACTCAGCGCATCCAACTGCTGCCACCCCTTAGGGGTGAAGACTTTGTGGTTGTTGCTCGCCCCGAGAGATCGGCCAGAAGCTAGCGTTAACTCGTAGACATCCCTGACCCCGTTTTCAACAAGGTGTGAAGTCTGAGCCTGCACAAGTTTGTGTGTCTCACCCTCACGGTCAAGAGCAGTCACAATAGGAAGGGCCCCTGACTCGAACATCTCACGAACTGTGCGTACCATGCCGGTCGCATGATCTAAGATGGTAGCGTCTCCAGCAACGCACTTGAGTTCGCCTGGAAATGCAGCGTGCATCCACAGCTCACCCTTCTTGGCCCCCTTGCATGAGTCGTCCAGTTCGTTGATACCGCTGAGAACGCCAATGACCTTACCCTTGTCATTCTCGGCGGTAGTGTACTCCTCTTTCATCCGCTCAGCGTCCTGCCGGATGTCACCGTGGATCTGAACGTTGTGCTCGTTGACCCTGATCTCTTGCGCACGCTTGGTGAAGTGCAGGATGGCGTCCTCCACGCCCTTTTGAACCACCCCAGATTTCTTGTCCTCGATACCCTTGATCAGGATCTCGTGCGTCTCTTTGAGCAACGCGACGGCCTTTAGACGAGCCTGTTCTTCTTGCAGAGTCCGCAGCAGGTGCACGAAATTCGTGCGAGCGTACGGGCGCTCAACCTGAACGTCCTTGAGGCGCTCGATAACTTCAACATTGTTGACGCTCTGGAAGTAGTCGAGGCAAGTCTGAGCAGACGGTAGCTCAAAGTGCTGAATGAAAAAACCCAGCGCGTACTTGTAGAGCTTCTCGTCCTCAGGGCGACCCCAATCGAGCTGCCCTACGTCAACGGCTTTCCGCAACCGTTGAAAGTTACGGACGAGGTTCTCCGATGAGATCTCAGAGTCGAACTCGATGATAGAACGGAGTAGACGTTTAGGCATTAAAGCTCCGCTTGGCCTTTGCCCTTGTTACGTTTACCCCTACCACCTGGTACATACCGCTTAGTGTCAGGATCTGACTCTGGTTCGGGATCTGCAAAGAACCGCTCCTTGGAGGCTGGGACCACAATACGCGGGGTTTCCACATCGGCCCCCATCGAGACTTCCCCGGACTCCATAATGTCTTGGGCCGCTGCATCGAGGGCCGCTTGCTGCGCTTTGGTCTGAGGGTCCTCATCGCTGAGATTCACGATGTCAAAGCATTCTGCAATGTAGTCCCCTACCGCTTCATTGTAGGACGGATGCCCTGGTCCAAAACGACGGCCGCACTCGGCAATCCACGTGGGCTTGTAACCAAACTCTCGGACCTTGAGCGCCTCTTTCAAGACGTTGGCCGCCGCTTTGTTATGGTGCTCAAGACCATCAAGGCGGATGATTACGAGAGGGGCGTTACCGATAAGATCGTCCAAACTGTTGTTGGTCTCGATCTCGTTGCGAGTTGCGGTTGACCGCTGGGTATAGGACTCAAGACCCAACCACACGGTCAGGAGCTTGTCGTTGCCCACGATCTTGAAGTTGAACCTGGGGCTGTAGAGACGCTTGGCCGAAAGCGCCCAGTGCAGGTGCTGGCAAACCACGGCCCACGAACCCTTGAGAAACAGATTCTCCTCTGTCCGGTCCCCCTCGACCTCGCCAGCTTCGTTGGTCGTGATGTTGTACAGGGACGACGGGACCCAAGGGGCTCGGTAGATTTCCGGGCCCAGGAAGTCGTGCAGAAGCTTTCGCTCCAGGCACCGACAACGGACTGGAATCACTTCCTCGCCGTTTGTCTCGTACAACCATTGGGCCCCTTTGCAGAGCGGGCAGTTTGCGCTGTTGACCTCAGGTGGCACGGGGCTTAGTTACACCACTTGGGCCACGAACTGACTTTTGCAGCTCGCCCATGAGCAAATGAGCGAAACTTTCCCCGGAATCGAAGTCCAGGGCCCCCACCGCTGACTCCCCGAGCACCTTGTCGATCAAATCCTTCTTCTTCTGGAGGATCGCCAGCGTGTAGTGGTCGATGGTTTTGCGCTCTTTGCCCTTGGCTTTAGGCCTCTGGGCCACAAGATGCACCGCCACCACGTGCTGGTGCGGTGACCCGATCCTGATCGGCCGACCCAGAAGCTGGACGTAGTTGCCCCAGCTCCACGGGGCGTTGTAGAAGATCATGGCCGATGCCGCCTGAAGGTTGATAGCCTCCGAGCCCGCGTCCGTGATGAAGATGACCCGGACCTTCGAGGTGAGGTCCTGAAAGGCCTGCTGGGCCTTCTGACGAGCCGGGTTGGCCTTGGTGTCCACCACCTGACCCGTCACCGCCACCGACTCGATGCCTTCCTTCTTGCACAACTCTTGAAGCCGGGGCACGAGAGAGGCAAAGCGTGTGTAGACGATCACCTTCTCGTCATCGAACTCCTCAGCCAAAAGGTCCAGCAACGCCTGCTCCTTGGACCCCACGCCCTCTACCTTGACGATTTCGTCGTGGTAAAGCCCTAGCTCAAGTTCATCACCCTCCTTGTACTTGAGCAAGGACAGCGAATCCACGGTCTGCTGGCAGTAGATCAGGGCCACGAGCTTCTTGTGTTCCTCGTAGTCCTTGATCTGCCCGTCACCCAACTGAAGGATCCCGGTCAAAGCCTCGATGTACTTGGCGTCTTCGGCCTCCGACAGGTCAACCTGAACTTCTTTGGTGATGAGCTTGGGCAGCTCGTCCGAGATCAGGTGCTTGGCCCGGCCCAGGAAGAACATGTCGATGCGGGCTCGGAACGCTTCCAAGTTCTTGTACCCCACCACGATGGGGATCTTCCGGCCCCCGCCCACGGGCTGCATCTTGGTCACACAGTAATCCCGAAGGAACGCCGTGATGGTGGTGAAGACCTGCGGGTAGATGACCTTGAAGATCGCGAAACCCTCGATCAGGTTGTTCTTCAACAGGGTCGCGGTCAGGCCGTAACAACGGTTCGCGTACGCAGACAGCTCAGAGGCGACTTGCCACGTCTTGGTCTTGGTGTTCTTGAAGGCAGTGGCCTCGTCAAACGTGACGGTCAGGTTCGGGATGGACCCCATGATGCCTGAGAGCAGTCCGGGAGTCTGGGGCACCTTCATGTTGGGCTGCCCGCTGGGTAGCAAGGGCCTCGTGGAGCCCACGTTCCAATCTCGGACCAGCGGGGCATAACCGATCAGGAGCACCGCCTTCTCGCTCTCAGGGGTCGTTGGGTGCGCCTGGAAGGCCTCGTACACTTCCTTGCGTTCCTGAGGGGTGCCGTCCACCAAGAAGGTCTTGATGCCCGTCGCGAACCTCAGGATTTCAGCTTCCCACTGCCGGAGAGCTGACTTGGGACACACCACCACGCCCTTGTTGGTCGGCTCCTTGTCCCAGGCGTAGCAAAGCGAGGCGATCAGGACTAGGGTGTTGTGGTTAATCAGACCATTCCCGACGAAGCAGTGCTTGGGGTGATCGACCTCAAGGTCCATCACATAGTCTTCCCCGTCCGTAACTTCTGAGACGGCTTCGTAGAAATGGTGGTTAGCTACGACGCGGTGTAAATCAGCATAAGCTGGAATAGCCTCTAACCCCTTGTCCTTGGCGGCTTGGAGTAAGACCCGCAGGAACCTGAAGGTTGGGTTACGGTACTTCAAACCGATATGGGAGAGGGTGCTGTTGAACGATCGCCCATAGGGTTTTAACCCTGAGCCAGTGCGAACAGCATTGGATCCATGTCGAGTCACATTTGCCAGCAAGGCAGCCCTAAGAGCTTGCACCTGTCGAGCGGTGTGCGGCACAACATCTTTGTTAGAATTGCTAGGGCGATTCAGAACTTTGGTCAGGGCTTCTTGTTTGCGAGTAGAGACAAACCCAATTTCTGATGCGAACAATCGAGCGGCGTCCCCAAACATAGTGACGCGCCAGTACACATGGTTGTACTTTTTGACGTACTTCGGTCGAAGGGCAGAGACGATACCAAAACGAAGAAGCAGCAGATGCACGCCCCTTGCCAAACGTTCCGAAGAGGACGGAAACTCTAACCCACCAGCACTAAGATCAACTGAACCCTCCCCCTCAAACAGACCACGAAGGAATTGCCTAGTTGACTCTCGTGTGGCTGACCCGATGCACCAGGGGATGTCTTTGAAGTGCGATGTTGTTTCGGGTACCCCGCAATCTAGAAAGAAGCGCCTAATGTGCGTGCTAGACACATTGACATCCATGTCTCTTGTTTTGGCCGCTTGATTACCAGACCAACCGAACAACTCAAGAAACAGCGAACGGATGTCGTCGTGCGCCTCTGGGTTTATCTCTCGGTGCTGCGTCACAATTAGATTGGCTGAGGAATTGCTCCATGCCTCAGCCACAACATAACCTAACAGCCTTGCCAGTGACGGGCTCAAGCATTCAGGAACGGCGTACCGTTTAGTTCTTGGCCCATTCAAATCCGAGTTGTGGGGGAGTTTAGGCTCTGCTGTTGGGAAGGGGGCAAGAGACCTGGAGACACACAACTGGTCGCCCACCGCCACATCCGCCAACCGTTTGAAAACCTCTTCACCCTCTGTGTTACGCACCAACACGGGGTGGTTTAGACTACCCTCAATCTCGAACCCAGAGTGAGTCCGCAGGCGTCGGGTCTTTGCAAGACCGTTCCAGTAGAAACATTTGACCCGAGCCATCTCGGATCCTGTCCAAACCGAAACAGGTGCTATCTCGTAAGCTGTGTCGGCCTGTAGCTCAACGTCTGGAGCCAGGTCTCGAATCGGTACATACCCACGATCAGTCAAGATCATGGTATCACCTGTGACACACTTGCCCGTGCCGGTGGCATCCCCAAGAACCATGCGCTTCATGGTCAAGAGGTGCATGATGGCCTGCACCTGGTAGTACCTGATCTTGAGCGGCTGCGTCATGCCGTCCAGCCCAACGATCTCCGACCGCAGCATAGCGGTCGGTTTGAGCGTAACGGTCTTGCTCGCCCTGACCTGCTTCAGGAACTCGTAAGCCTTCTCGTGCTTGCCTACGACATCTTCTTTAGGGGCCGCCATGAAGCGGTACTACACCAAGTTCCGAAGTGCGCCCTCAGAACGAAGCGTAGAACTCTTTGAAAGCCGCCTCGTCAAGCGTCCGCTCCGCCTGGGTCATCATTTCCCGGTACAAATTGTACTGGTAGTCACCAAGCCCACTAGGCCGGTGCCCCTCAAGCTTGACGAGCTGCTGGATGAGCTTGAACTTGTCCGCCAAGTGCTTTTCTCCAAGCGCCTCAGCGCCTGCCACGTAAGACTCAGAGGTGTGGTTCCCGTGGGTCAAGTGGCGAATACGCTCGATGACCCGGGGGTCGAGTTGCTTGGAGCCAACCTTTTGACGATCGAGGGCTTCTTGGAATGCTTTTGCTGGATTCGTCATCTGATCAACCTCTCCCTAGGGACGTGACAAAAGAATCCTTAGGCTTGTGACAGGATCTCCACGAGTTCGGGAGCCATGTTCATACCCAACACGTAATGGGCAAACGCCTCAGCAAAGTTCTCACCAGGGTTGGTCTTGCCGTACTCCGTAACATAAAGGGGCCCGTGCAACACTTTGTCGGTCATAACCTTGGCGTCTTTTTTGCCCTTGGCTTCCGCGTGGAGAACTTTCTCGTCCATTTTCCCGGTCAGGTACTCACCAATAGAACGCTTAATGTCGTTCGGGCCATCCGGACTCTTGAGCCACGCAACCAACTCAGAAGACATTTTCGGTAAAGGCCTACCCAACACTCTCTCGTTCGCGAGAGACACCACCTCGTCAGCTACCTGCTCACGCAACTTGGAATCGAACTCAATGACCTCGTAGATCTTGCGGGTCGAGAGCTTCCAAAACTGGTTCTTCAGATCCCGGTCAAGGAACTTGTAGTCAAAGCGATGCCCGAACTCGTGGCAAATCGTGTAGATGTCCCCGATTTTCTTGTTGGCGTTGACATCCAAGTGAACCGTGTCGTTATCCACGACGTAATGAGCCACCGTTTTGCGAGAAAGGTGCGTGGCCAAGAATATCTTGCCGTAAAGCACCTTGGGGAACTTCGCCCGAATCTTGTCTGCCGCTGCGTCTAGCGCATCGAGCGCTGCGTTCTGCTGTGCCTGAGTGACACCCGGAACGGGGATAACCGTAAAAGGGCCGTGCTTGATCTCGCGTTCCGTATCGCCTACAGCGGTCGCGATTTCAAGGGTACGGATCGCCTTGCCCCA
>Ga0315291_10002677_pt1 | contig 23215 bp, 21 predicted proteins | sample YL17G12_20_MG_FD_203070 | JGI IMG/M metagenome (GOLD analysis project Ga0315291, IMG submission 203070) | Sediment microbial communities from Yellowstone Lake, YNP, Wyoming, USA - YL17G12_20 | ecosystem: Environmental > Aquatic > Freshwater > Lake > Sediment | place: USA: Wyoming | collected... | reverse complement strand
TGTGGTGCGCGCGGGTGGTGTCGAAGGACACGTCCTTGGGCCGCGGCGCCCGGCCGGGCAGCGTCTGCGCGCGCCGATCCTGCACCAGGCGCTCGTCCACCCCCAGCCGCCGCGCGACTTTGAGCGCGAAGTCGTAGCGGCTGATGCGCTCGCGCGGCCCCAGGTGAATGGTGCCCTGAGTATGCGTGCCGGCGAGCTCGACCAGCGCATCGGCGCAGGTCAGGACATCAATCGGCGTGCGGAATTCGTCGCCCGGCTGGTTGGTCGGCTTGCCGGAGCGCAGCGCCTGCTCGACGCGCGTCAGAAATGAGGCGCCGCCGGTGCGGGGGTAGCCGTAGGCCATCGAGATGCGCGCGATCGTGGCTGCCGGGTGAAGCACGCGGATGGCGTATTCGGCCGCCACCTTGGTGTGACCGTAAACGTTGAGGGGGTTGGGCGGGTCTTCCTCTATGCAGTTGCCGCGCTTGCCGTCGAAGATGGTGCTGGTGGAGAGAAAGACGAGGTGGGCGCGCGTCTGCGCCGCGGCGCGCGCGACGTTGGCGGTGCCGTTGACGTTGACGCGCCACGTGAAGTATGGATCGCGCTCGGCCTCGTCAATGTCGCCGATGGCGGCGCAGTGGATCACGGCGTCGGGGCGCGCGTCGCTGATGAGGGCGCCTGCCGCGGCTTCGTCGGTGATGTCCAGCTCGCGGAAGTCAACGCCGCTGATGGGCGCTGCCTGGGCGCGGTCGGCGTTGATCACGCCCCATCCCGCGGCCAACGCAGTCGCGAGCACGTGGCCGCCGATAAACCCCGAACCTCCGGTAACGAGCAATACCTTAGGCACGCGCGGTCCTCCTGTTGCATCGACGCATTGTAGCGCGGTGCCCCTGCGCCGGTCAATCAGGCGAGTGCGCGCGGGGTGACTGGGGAACCTTGGGGTGGCGGACGGGCCACTCCTCTCCCTGGCAGGGCTTAGCATTACCCACTCCTTGCTCGACGGAGCCGGGGGAGAGGGAACCGGCGGCGTGCGGAAGGAATCGTCCTCACGGTCGTCGCAAGAGCCTAGCGCGACTTGGGGACCGCTCGCTGACGAGACCGCGCCATGTTGGCGGGGCGCTGCGCCGGCGTGGGCCGCCACGCCACCCTGCCCCGAAGCGCCGCGCGGCAGGTGCCGCTCGCTGCGACGCCACCGCTGGGCGCCGAGAACCACTTATTCAAGGAGGCCGATCATGGCTATTGAGGAGATCACGGCTGGGGAGCTGGATGCGCAGAAGTTTATCGGCGACAAGACGGCGGAGATCTCGGCGACGGTCGGCGACGGCCTGGCGATCAACGCGCTGTCGGGCGGCGTCGATTCGTCGGCCGTGACCATGCTCGGCCACCGCGCCCTGGGCGAGCGCCTGAAGACATATTTCATCCAGAACGGGTTGATGCGCGAGGGCGAGCCCGAGCGCATCGCCGCTCTGTTCCGGGGCCTGGGCGTGGAGGTGGAGATCGTTGACGCGCGCCGGCAGTTTTTCGCCGCGCTCAAGGGGGTGGCCGACCCCGAGGAAAAGCGAGAGGCCATCACCCAAACATTCTACAAGGACGTGTTCGGCAAGCTGGTGCGCGACAGCGGCGCGAGGTTTCTGCTGCAGGGCACCATCCTCACCGATGTGGACGAGACCGTCGCCGGCATCAAGCGCCAGCACAATGTCTTCGAGCAGATCGGCATCGATCCGCAGGCGGCTTTCGGCTACACCATAATCGAGCCGCTGGTGCAACTGCGCAAGGATGGGGTGCGCAAGGTCGCGGCGGCGCTGGGGCTGCCCGAGTCGGTCTATAACCGCATTCCTTTCCCGGGGCCGGCGCTGGCGGCGCGCGTGATCGGCGAAGTCACACCGCAGAGAATCGAAACCGTGCGCCGCGCCACTTCGATAGTCGAAGAGGAGCTGGCGCACACCGACGCGTTCCAGTACATGGCGATCCTGCACGAAGACCGGGTCACCGGCATGCGAGAAGGCAAGCGCGAGTTCGGTCTGCAGATCGAGGTCCGCTGCTGGGACAGCGTTGACGCGCGCGCGGCGACGCCCACCCGCCTGCCGTTCGACGTGCTGGAGAAACTAGGCGCACGCATGGTGTCCGAGGTGCCCGGCGTAGTGAGCGTGACCTACCACATCGCGACCAAGCCTCCGTCAACGATGGAAGTGGTGTAGAGTTTCTAACAAAACCTCGTTACTATGTCACCCCGAGTGTTGACGAGGGGTCTTGGTGTGCTCAAGCGAGACCAAGATTCCCGCCTGGGGCGGGCGGCTAGGCCCTGCGGGCCGCCGTGTCCCTAGGCCGCGGGCCGGTGGCTCTGCCTTCCCGAGGCTCTGCCTTCCCGTTGGGGAGGCAACGCCTTCCCCAGAGGGATTGGGATGGGCAACGCCTTCCCCAGAGGGAGTTGCACAAACGTAGGGGATTCCGCCATAGGTTTACCCGCCTCTGGCGGGCGGACAAGTCTTCGGCGGAGTTTATCCCTTCGTTTCACTCAGGGCAAGCTCTGAGCCGGCCAAGATTCCTCGCGGAGTTTACCCCGAGCGCAGTCGAGGGGCTCGGAATGACGGCGGCGAAGAGCCTGCCGAGCACAGCGAAGGGGCCTCAGAATGACATTTTCGATACCGTGTGAGGATTTTGGGATAGGCTCTTAGCGGATGATCGAGATCAGCCGCGGATCATCGTGGGGCCGCCACGGGCGCATTACAGCAAGGCGGTTGAGAAGTAGCGCTCGGCGCGGTCGGGCAGGACGGTGGCGATGTTGCCTTTGATCTTGCGGGCGAGCCGGCGCGCGGCCCACACGTTGGCGCCGGAGGATATGCCGACGAGCAGGCCGCAATCGCGGCCCAACTGGCGGGTGGTTTCGATGGCCTCCTCGTCGCTGACCTCGATGACCTCGTCCAGCAGCGATACGTCCAGCACCGCGGGGATGAAGCCGTCGCCGATGCCCTGGATCTGGTGCAGGCCCGGCTCGTGCCCGAGGAGAGCGGAGACGTTCTTGGGCTCGACCGCCACGAGTCGGACGTCGGGCTTGTGCTCGCGCAAGAACGTGCCCACCCCCTGGAGCGTGCCGCCGCTGCCGACGCCGGCGACAAAGCAGGCGATATCACCGCTCATCTGGCGCCACAGCTCGCGCGCCGTCTCCTCGTAATGGACGCGCGGATTGTCGGGGTTCTCGAACTGCTGCGGGACGAACATGCGCGGATCCTGCGCGGCCATCTCGCACACCCGCCGCACCGCGCCGGCGATGCCCTCGGCGTCGGGGGTGAGCACGAGATCGGCGCCGAGCGCGCGGATGAGCTTCTTGCGCTCCTCGCTCATGCCCTCGGGCATGACGATGCGCACCTGGTAGCCCTTGAGCCGGCCGACGAGGGCGACGCCGATGCCGGTGTTGCCGGAGGTCGGCTCGACAATGATCGAGTCCGGGCGCAGGCGGCCGTCGCGCTCCCCGCCCTCGATCATCGCCAAGGCCACGCGGTCCTTGATGCTGCCGCCGGGGTTGAGGAACTCCGCCTTGGCGAAGACGTTCTCGCCCTTCAGGCGTATGAGCGGCGTGTTGCCGATGAGATCGAGGATGTTGTCGGTCAGCATACCCTTACCTAGTCCGCCGCGAGAAGACGCACCCGATTTGCGCTATCCGCGGCCTGCCCCCGGCCCGAGGCCGGGATATAGACTACCACCAGGGTAGGTTTTCGGCAAGGCTCTGAGCCGCCAAGCGGGGCGACCGCATCGGCCTGACTGCGGCGCCGCGTGAGACCCCGTAACCGCGCTGCGCGCGGAACCTGGTGGCAGGTGGCGGTGCGCCCGCGCCGAATTAGCGCCGCATCGTCGGGCCGTGACGGCGCGGTCTGCGCCTGTAGGGCGGGCCTTCCAGTCCCGCCGTGGTTTGCGGCGCGGGAGGGAGCCCGCGCCCTACAGAGACCGCCCGAGGCGCATGTCATGTCGGACTCGTCTTCTCTCACCGTCCCACCGCCACAGGTTGAGCGCGCGATTCGCCTGTCCTATGCACAGGCGATGCTCAACTCCATCTACCTCGCCTCGGTGGGGGGCATGTTCATCATCGGCTATGCGCTGCGGCTGGGGGCGAACAACGTCCAGATCGGCCTCATGAGCACGGTGCCGATGTTGTTCGTGGTGGTGCAGTTGGCGGCGTCGGTGCTGGTGGAGCGCGGGGTGAGCCGGCGCACGCTGACGATCATCGGTTCGCTGGCCAACGTCTCGGGGTGGGCGCTGGTGATACTCATCCCCTACCTCGCGCCCGGCGCCGCCCCCGCGCTCAAGGTGGGAGCGCTCATCGGCGTCATCGCCCTGGTGACCCTGTTCGCACAGGTTTCGGGCAACGCCCGCAGCAGTTGGATCGGCGATCTCATCCCGGCGGGCTTCCGCGGCACCTTCTTCGGGCGCCTCAACATGTATGCCGGCATCATCGGCGTCGTTTTCGCGCTGCTCGAGGGCACCTTCCTCGATCACGTCAAGCACATGGGTATCGAGGCGTTTAGCTGGCTCTTCGGTTTCGGCATGCTGTTCGGGCTGACGAGCGTCCTGCTGTTCGTGCCGCAGCCCGATTGTCCGCTCGCGCGGCGGGAGGCCGGCGGCGGGTTCGTCGCCAGCGTGCGCGACACCTTCGCCAACGGCGCGCTGAGGCTGGTGATGGTCTATGCGCTGCTGTGGTCGATGCAGTCGATGGCGGGCCCGTTCTACGCGACCTACATGCTGCGCGACCTCGAGATGCCGTTTTTGGGGGTGGGGGCGGTCAACGCGGTGGCGACGCTGACCCTGCTGCTGTCGTCGCCGTTCTGGGGGCGCGTGGTGGATCGCTACGGTTGCCGGCCGGTGTTGATCGCCTGCACCCTGGCGCTGGCGCCGGTGCCGCTGGTGTGGATCTGGATGAACAGCGCGATGGCGGTGTACGCGGCGGTGCCGGCCATCAACCTTTACGGGGGCTTCGCGGTCGCCGGGATATCCGTTGCCATGAGCACGCTGATCTACAAGGTCACGCCGAGCGCGGGGCGGTCGGTGCAGTTCGCGATCTACTCGACGGTCGTGGTGCTGGCGGTGGCGCCGCTGCCGACGGTGGGCGGGTATCTGCCGCGTCTGCTGGAGGTGGTCGGCGTTCACTACGATGTGCGCGCCACGTTCTACTTCTCGGTGCTGTTCATGCTCGCGGCGGCTTGGGCGGCCCGGCGGCTGCGGGAGCCCGATTCGCGCCAGACCAGAGAGCTGATGCGCAACCTGCCGGGGCACCTGCGCAGGCCGCGCAGCCTGCGGCCCGAGGATTAGATTCGCGCTCCTGGAGGGCGGATGCCTACGTCCGCCAAGCCCACTCCGCCGAAGCAGGGGCGCGCGGCCATTCACCCCTACAGCTACGAAGACTGGATCGTCGCCCGCGAAGGCGGAGGTCGCGCCCGTGCCGGGCACCGGTCCTTGCCGGGACGTGCAAGCGAAAGCGCAGGGCCGCTCGCTGCGCGCCGCCTGGCGAGACGACGCCCGTCAATCCAGGGGCCAGAGCTTGGCCGTGTGATCGACCGAGCCGGAGGCGAGCAGCCCTCCGCGCGGGCTGAAGGCGACGGAGAAGACCCAGTGCGCGTGCCCCGGCAGGGTGCACAGCTCGTCCCCGGAGGCAACGCTCCACAGTTTGACTTTGTCATCGCCGGCCCCTGAGGCCAGCAAGCGGCCGTCGGGGCTGAAGGCGACCGAGAACACCCAGTGCTTGTGGCCGCGCAGGATGTGCAGCTCGCGGCGGCTGGCAACCTCCCACAGTCGCACCGTGCGGTCGTCGGAGGCGGAGGCGAGCAGGCGCCCGTCGGGGCTGAAGGCCACCGAGCTGACGAGCGCCCGGTGACGCGCCAGGGTGGCGACCTCTTGCCCCGACTCGACCTCCCACAGCCTGATGGTGCGGTCCCTCGATGCCGAGGCGAGCAGGCGCCCGTCGGGGCTGAAGGCCACGGACCACACCGGCGCCTTGTGCCCGGACAGGGCGCGCAGCTCCTCGCCCGTCTCGACGTCCCACAGCCGGACCGTGCGGTCGTCCGAGGCGGAGGCTAGCAGGCGCCCATCGGGGCTGAAGGCCACCGAGAACACCCAATGCCCGAAGCGGGCGAAGGCGCTCACCTCGAGCCCCGTCAGCAGGTTCCACAGCTTGATGCCGCGCTCGGGGGAACCGGAGGCCAGCAGGCGCATGTCGGGGCTGAAGGCGACGGCGCGCACCGGCTCGCGGTGCCCGCACAGGGTGCGCAGCAGGCGCCCGGTGGGGACATCCCACACCTTCACTTTCTTGTCGTGAGAGCCGGAGGCGAGCAGAAAGCCGTCGGGGCTGAAGGCCACTGACCGTACCCACCCCTTGTGGCCGGAGAGCGTGCGCACGGCCGACACAGCCGGCAGGCGCACCAGGTCGCGCACATCCGTGTACGTGCTCATGGTTGACACCCCCAACAACCTCATTGCGGCCGGCGGGCCTCCCCGGCGGCGCGGTGAGGTCGGTTTAGGGCCCAGGCCCGTTGTCCCATGGTGGCGCAGGTCCCTAAGCCCCGACCGTGTCGGGGCCGGGATGGCGGCCCTGCGGGCCTAGCCATTTTCAACCTGCTGATTTGATCCACAGGATACCATCCTGTGCCACCGAAGCCGCGTGTTGGCCAGCGATTCCTCGAATCGTGCTGCTACTACTGCGCCGACGCTGCTTCGCCCCCAGCGGTATGGGACCTGGTTTGGTGCCTCCCACCTGTGCTCGTGCTACAGGCGCGACCCAATACTGACAAAGCAAGCGATTATTCTCTAGCTTGACGGGCAATCCTTCTGCGATTTCGCAAAAAGGGGCGGCGGGGAGGGCGGATTTGGGGGTCAAATCTGCGAAAAAAGCGCTTCCAGGCGCACTTGCCACAGGGCTTCGTCAAGTTCCGCGCAAGTCCGGTTAAGGCGAGACTCGAGCCGGGTGGCGATTTCGGCGTCCACGTTCTCGGCGGCCAGCGCGGTCCGCGCCGGGGCGGTTTCGGCTGCGAGTTCGGCAAGCCGCGCCTCGATTGTGGCTAGTGTTTTGTCCCGAAAGAACTCGGTAGACCGCCTGAGCGTGAAAGACGCTCGAAGCGTTGCACGAGTACTACTGGGACTGGACACTAGGTCGCCCGCGACCGCCACCGCGGCCGCAGGCCTAGCCGCCCGCCGCACGGCGGGATCACGGTCGGCATTCCCGACTGCCCGCAGCTCGGCTATCCGTGCGTCCAGGAGGTCCAGCGCCCCCTGCAGCAGGGCGCGGTACGACGTGTCGCCGAAGCCCTTCGCCGTGGCGATGCGGATCGCGCCGGCGCGGCCGCCCAAGCGGTCACCAGCGCGCCAACTAGTGAAGCCACAGCTAGCCCGGATTATTCATACTCCTGGTGGCGCGGGTCCCTAAGCCCCGACCGTGTCGGGGCCGGGATGGCGGCCCTGCGGGCCTAGCCATTTCCAACCTGCGAAGAATGAACACAGGATGCAATGGCTAGGCGGGCCTGGCCGCCGCCACGGCGGTCTTCAGATGGCTCTGCCATCCCGAGGCTCTGGGATCCCGTTGGGGAGGCAACGCCTTCCCCAGAGGGATTGGGATGGGCAACGCCATCCCAGAGGGACCTAGTGTTCAGTAACAGAAATGGCTTCACATACTGATGGCCGTCAAAGCGCCACCGGGGAACGGGACCGCGGGCCGCTTGCCGCAGTTCTTGTGTCAAACCGATTGCGTTACTGAACACTAGTCATCCTGTGCCACCGAAGGTTAGTTTGCACTGCGCGTCGGTTTCAAGCACACCATGAATAATCCGGGCTAGGCAGCAGTGCAAGTTCCGCATGACGACCTCTCCCACTTTCGGTTGACTCTTCACCGCGATCAGCAAGCGCCGGCGGTCATGACCACGTCATGCCCGGCCTCGGCATGGCCCTGGTACTGCATTGGGCCGCCTGACGGCGCTTTTCCTACGCCGCGCGCTGTCGCTCCGGCCTTTGAGAAGCGGGCCCCGTGCACCCCGTCCGCCCGATGTCCCTGCGCGTGAACGAGCTCCGTTGGTCCACGTCGGGCTGCCCGCAACACCTCTCCCTCTCAGGGACTTGTCCGCCTCAGGCGGAGAGGTCGGCCCGCCCCCGGCGGGCCGTGGCACCCTCACCTGCTCCGAGATGCCAACGTCTTGCGGTCACAACTGTCCCCCGGGTCGCATTGACTGGGGCGGCCCGGCGGGGTACTATCTAACTGCGAGGAGCGGGCTGGACGGTCGCCCCGGGAAACCGGGGAGGAAAGTCCGGACTCCACAGGGCAGGGCGCTGGGTAACACCCAGGAGGGGCAACCCTACGGAAAGTGCCACAGAAAACACACAGCCCACCATCGTAGGGGCGCAGCATGCTGCGCCCACACCCGAAGGCGGGCAACGGTGAAAAGGTGCGGTAAGAGCGCACCGCCTCGATGGTGACATCGAGGGCATGGTAAACCCCGCCCGGAGCAAGGCCAAATAGGAGGCGCATGCGGTGGCCCGCCGCTGCCTCGGGTTGGCCGCAGTCGAGCTTCATCGCGAGGCGCCCGCTCGATTCGGTCGAGATCGGGTGACCTCATACGGCGATGGGGCCGACGAGGAGCCGGGTAACCGGCTCTCCAGAGAAATGACCGCCCACGACAGAATCCGGCTTACAGGCCCGCTCCTCGCTTGTCCCCCATGTGGCACAGCCGCCTCGGCTGTGAGCCCTTTCGCCACCTTATCTATATAGCGGCGCTCGCCCAGATTCCGCCGAAACTCGCCCGCCTCTTTGTGCCGTCTCCCCGACACGCGACAGTTGCGGTATTACAGGCCCGCCCTTCGGCCGTTTTCCCGCCTGAAGATTCCTCTCGTAGTCCCCAGTACGCCGTCCATTCACTGCCCCTTCTCGCTCGCCTTGAGATTCCATGACACGTGCCCGCACGGGCATTTCAGAGAAGCCGGACTGTGGCCTTCGAGAGTCAGCCCAATAGTCCCGCCGCACGAAGGGCACTGAAAGAGCGTGCATAGGTCGCGGAATGCTTGCACCACGGGCAGAAAGTCATTCTTCGAGAAGTTCGCCCAGGCGTTGAAGTGAACGTTTAGGTCGATAGCCCACCGCTCGGCGCCGGACGCTCTATATGCTTCGGCCCTACAAGCATCCGCCGCGTTGAGAAGGCCCAAGCTTTCTTTGTCTCCCCAGGCTTGTGCTGCTGATTTCGCTTGCTTCAGAAGCTTGCCGTAGTGACTCATCGCCGATGGCAGCAGATCGCCAAGATCGAGTCGACCGTCCCGACGGCGAACCGCCGGTGCCTGGATATTGCAGCAGATCTCATCGAAGAATGTCTCCAGCCCTCTCCGAAGCCGTGCTGCGGCGGCCGGTACGTCATTCTTGGCAATGTCCTCTGCTATCCGGTCCCACATGTCTACGATGTCGTTTACCCGTGGGCCGGTCTCTAGATCCCAGTCGTAGAACTCCAGAGTGTCCTTTGAGCGCACCACGCCCTCATGTACTAACTGATTCGCCCATACGCGGTCATGCGTTGTGATTATGAATTGCCTGCCGGAGAAGGATTCTCTGAGCACCCCACACAGACTCTTACGGTGATCTGTATCGACCGACATTACGACATCGTCTAGGATTACCAGACCGAGCGCGCTGCCAGTAAGGCGTTCCGCCAGGGACAGATACAAGCAGAGGCCCATGCTGTCTTGGTGACCCTGGCTGTGAAGCGCGTGCGGCGGGTGGTTTCCGCGGCCTAGAAAATCGACCTCGAACTCCAGGCCGGCCTGATCGGGCCTAATGACGGCTGTGAAGTGTTCCTCGCTGGTGCCGTGAAGGTTCTGATAGAGTTCAGCGAATCGACCTGCGACTTCATTGTACAGCGCGCTGAGGACGGTATCCCTGGACTTCACGAAGCTGTCACGCAACACCGTGGCCCTAGCGTAGTGAGTTTGCGCCACGGCAAGGTCCGTCTTGCTGCCTTGCAGCGCTCTCAGGTTCTCGTCGACGCGTGTCAGCGTATCCCAGGCAGTCTGAAGCGAGCTCATCGCTGGAACCTTCTCTTTGGCCGCTGACTCGATGCGTGAGAGAACATCACCAGCATTGGCCGGCGCCAGCAACCCCTGAACTTGCTTAGGCCCGAAACGCGCATCCGGGTACTTCTCGAGGGGCGCGCCGAGGCAGCTTGAAAGCGCCTGCAGTTCCGCCCGCCATGCTCCAAGCTGAGCGGCGTCGGCTGCCAGACCGATCGCCTCGGCGACAGCAATGATCCTTTCGAGCCTCGCAGCAGCATCCTCGACGGGTCTGACGACGCTCTCCGCCAACTGATTCAACTGCTTGGTACGTTTGACTGTCGTCTGAAGGGCTTTCAGTTGGGCTTGCAGGTATTCGACAAGCTTGCCTGGAGCCCACTGGTGGTCGCACAGCGGACACTTCCCGCTTTCGTCAATGAGTCTTATCCCGATCTCCATCAACTGCAGCCGCTCCACGGCTCGTAGGGCATCGGGGTCTGCACGAAGCTCCTTTACTAGGTCGCGCAACGCGGTATCAGTCTTGGCCAGTTGAGCCGCAACGTCAGATGAGATCGCTTTTCGGAGCCCGGCAGTGTCCGTGCTAAGGCTCGCTATGTTCGGCCCTTTCGCCGAAGACTCCGCCGGCGGTTGCAGACCGGCTTTGAGAACGTCGGGCGCGAACTTCGCGATTGGATCCCCGCCGAGCGTCGCGCGCGCGTCATTGACCGCCTTGAGAATCAGGGCTTCATCGTACGTCTCGCATTGCGCAATGGTGCGGACCCGCGCTTCATCTCTGCTTACTGCCGATTTCGCGTTTTCCCACGCTTGTTTCGCGCTGCGCTCGACGGCAACGAAGGCCTTCCTTAGAGCTTCGACTTCGGCGAGATTCAAGAGGTCTTGTATCTCCTGGGCGCGCGTGTTGGCCTTGGCCGTAATGTACTTCAGGAGATCTCGACGGGTGAGCATGTGCAAGCCACGCTTCGCCAGCGCCAAACCCAGATCAAGATGCACCCTTTCGGCGTCATCACAGCGCAACTCATCGGGCTGCGCCATGCATCGGCTGACCTCGATGGGTCTGTCCGCGCCAGGGATTTCGAGTACCGCACGGACCACTGCATCCCCCGGCTTGTGATCAATATGGGGGCCATGCTTACGGAGCGTGATGCCTTCTGTCCCCTCGCCGGTAAGGCGGGAGATACGGCCCGTCAGTAGGAAATCGAGTGCATCTACAATCGCGCTCTTCCCGCTCCCGTTAGGCCCGAAGACAACGAGGCTCTTGCCGCTGGGCTTGATGTGCAGGTCTGGAATCCCGCGCACTTGGCGAATCTCAAGTTCAAGCACCCTCATGGTTGTCCCCCTGTGCTGGCTTGATGGACTGGAGTACCTGGGCGGAATTGCTCAGACCGCCGCTGGCAGCTAGCGTCTTGAGCCTCGCGAGTGCCGATTCATCGAATTCAGGACGTGTTGAGAGGAGCGAGAACGTCTCGTGCAGGATGCGAGTGACAAGTGATTCGGGGACCGCGGATTCCTCTGCTGGCATGGCTATCCTCCCGTTAGCATGGGCGAACTCTCGGACGACGTGGCCTGCCGTACTGCCGATTGAGGCATTCGCTACAAGCTGCCCGTATTCCTCCAGAATGTGAGTCGTCGGGGCTAACGCTCCGCATAATTCCTCTTGACTTCCGGCCGCCGTCGAGTGATTCATGTCATCGACAGAACGCCAGGTTACAGGAGGTCAAGGTGCCGGTCACTCAGACAACGAAAGAGCAGGCGGTTCGAGCCGAAGAAGAGCCGCAGGCGGCAGGGGAGGACGGCGCGGCCTTCGATTTTGCGGTCTCCGAGTTTCTCGCCTATCTCCAGGGCTATCGCCACTACTCGTCATGGACGGTCGGGGCGTATCGGATTGACCTGCGCGAGTTCCGGGAGTTCCTGGTGACGCAGGAGGGCCGCGTGCCCGCGCCTTCGGAGATCACCCGCCCGCAGGTGGTCGCCTGGGGCCTGCGGCTGACAGGGATGAAGCCGCTGACCATCCGCCGCAAGTATGGCTGCCTGTCGTCGTTCTTCTCGTTCCTGCAGGATATGGGGTATTGCCAGAGTAATCCCGCTCGCCGGCCTCCCCTACCCAAGGTCTCGTTGAATCTGCCCACCGTTCTCTCCGCCGAGCAGGTCCAGGCGTTGCTCTCCGCGGCGCAGATTCCGGAGCATAGGCTCCTGGTCCTGCTCTTGCTTTCCACCGGCCTGCGCCGCAGCGAAGCGGCAAGCATCACGCTGGATCAGCTCGATCTGGAGAATCGGCAGTTGCGCGTGCGCGGCAAGGGCAACAAGGAACGACTGGTGCCGCTCACTGCTGAGGTTGTGGAGGCAATCCAGAAGCACCTCGCCTCGCGTGAGCCGACTGCGTGTAAGCATCTCTTCATCAGCCGAGTCACTGGGGAGCCGCTGACCGGCGGCGGGGTCTATAAGGTGATTCGGCCCTTGCTCAAGCGGGCGGGCCTGGAGGGCCAGGGCATCACCCCGCATAAGCTGCGGCATACCTTCGCCACCCATCTGGTGCGTAACGGCGTGGACGTCCGAACGGTGCAGGAGCTACTGGGGCATTCCGACCTGGGCACGACCGCCAAGTACCTACACTCCGACGGCCAGGCCAAGCAGGCGGCGGTGGCGAGGTTGAGCGGGCTGGTAGGAGCAGATACAGATACACAGGAGGGAGAGCATGAGTCAAACAGTTGAGGAGGTTGAGCAGAAGACGGTGCTGGAGGCCAAGATGGAAGGGTTCCTGGATTACCAGCGCTCCTACCGCAGCCACTCGTCGCTGACCGTCTCCACGTATCGCTGCGATCTGGGCCAGTTCTGCCAGTGGCTAAAGGGGCGCGTGCGCCCCCTGCCTGAGCCCAACGCCATCACCCGCGAGTTGGTGATGCAGTATGCCGTGACCCTGAGCGGTCGAGCGGCAGCCACCGTCTGCCGGAAAATCACAGTGCTGTCGGTGTTCTTCGGTTTCCTCATGGACTTGGGAGAACTCGACACCAATCCCGCGCGGCGGATTCCTTTGCCCAAGCCGGCGGGCCGCATCCCAGCCGCCATCTCCGAAGATGAGGCTCAGAAGCTCATCGGCGCAGCCGAATCGCCGTTCGAGCGGGCAATGCTGCTGTTGATGCTAACCGCCGGCCTGCGCCGCAGCGAGGTGGGAGCGATCCGGCTGGAGGATGTGAACCTACAGAACCAGATGCTTCTGGTGCGCGGCAAAGGCGCCAAGCAGCGCATGGTGCCGCTGATGCCCCAGACCGCACAGGCGATCCGCGATTATCTCACCGCCCGCCCGGAAGTGGATCAGCCGTATCTCTTCCTCAGCCCCCAGAGGCGGCGGCTGGCCAACGACTTCCTCAACCGCACGCTGCGGCGCATCCTCGCCCGCGCCGGCCTCGCCAAGCGCATCACGCCGCACATGCTGCGCCACACCTTCGCTACCCATCTCGTGCGCAACGGCGTGGACGTGCGTACTGTTCAGGAGCTCCTCGGCCACTCCGACCTCGAAACCACCGCCAACTACCTCCACTCCGACACCCGCGCTAAACAGTCCGCCGTCGCTCTCATCGCCAGCCTGACCGGCTCTGCTGTTTACTGAATGTCGAGGCTCAAATCGCGCGTGCTTGTCGGTGTCCTCGATCCCGCATCCGAGATGTCCGTGTCGCTTGTCCCCTATGGGATGTAGCGAACGCTAGAGCAAGCGATTCCAGGCTGCTCGCCGATGTCATCCGCGCTCAGCTCAGCACAAGGCTGCGGCTGGGCAACACACCCACGGTTCCTTCCGTGGTCACTTCGGCCGCACGGTGAACACCAAGTCACCAACGTAGGTGACCGAGGTGGCCTCTGTGCGCACAACCTCCTGCGCGGGTTCTACCGAAACGCGCGGATAGGTGAGTCCCTTGAGCTTCCCGCTCGCCTGAACCACGTCCTTCATCACCAATTGGCCGGCCTCGGAAGGAGTGATGATCACCTGCACGGCAACCGTCTGCGCTTCCGAGCCCAGTTTGCCCTCGGCAATCATCGCACCGCACCCGCATCGCCGCTGCTGCAGGCCCTCCGGCACTTTGCCCATGGCAACGGTGGCCTTCTGCTGCTTCGGCGGGACGTGAAGCATGAACGACCCATTCTGCAACTTGCCGCCGTCTGCATGGATGGTGATGGTCACCTCGTTCTCCTGCCCTGCGACTAGCTGCGTGGGCGAAACCGTGTACGAGACGCTATGTGCTTGTCAAATAGCAACGGGACACGCGTGGGAGCACCCCGTGAGGCCGCTTTCGGACGCTGAAGGCATGGCGGAAGTGGGCCTCACTTCGGGGCGGGCAGCCGTGAACCGCAGCAGTGACATCACGAATCGGGGATGCTACGGGTTTGGGGTGCAGTCGCGGGTGTGCAGGCGCAGTTGAGCAACGGCAACTTGCTTGCCCGATCCCTGAGCGCCGCGAGAGGCTTGCTCAAGCGGCGAGTCGGTAGGCGGTAACTCGCGTGTCAGCGAACACGCGCCGCTCGATGTTACGGGGAAGCGCTTTGGCCGAGCGTGGCGGCTTGTGCCATTCCTCGCCCTGATAAAGAGCGGCTGGCAGCGCACCGCCGCAGGCCATATGTCCGCGGTAGTGGTTGTAGTAGAGCGCGAAATCGTCCAGCAGCCGCGATAGATGATCCGCGCCTCGGATGATCGGCAGGCAGTGCAGCCACTCGTACTTCAGCGTCCGTATGACGCGCTCGGTGACAGCGATGGAGCCGTGCTGGCCCACCGCTCCAAAGCGCTGCGTTACCTGCCAGCGGTCTACCAACTCAGCGAAGGCGCCACTCGTGAACACCGCCTCCTGGTCAGTGATGATGTGCTTCGGCGCACCGTAGCGGGCAAATGCCGATTCCAGCGCAGTCGTGACCCACGCAACATTTGGGCCTTCCAGCGGGCAGGTCGTAGTTACCATCCGCGAGTAGTGATCTATCCCCACCAGGACCCAGGTCGGCCAGACTCGCCACCGCCACACCCGCGTGCGATCCACGCTCCAGACGTGGTTAGGATAGCGGGCGACGATCTGCCGTGGCTTGGCGTGAGCGACCTTGACCCCTGCCGTCGCTGGCGCTTTCGGGGGTGCCGAGCGCAGCAGCACGTTCCTGACGGTCGAGGCAGCCACGAAGATGCGCAGCGTCCACAGGGTCATGGGGATGCGGTGACGCCCAAAGTGCGGGTTGGCTTCGAAGATGTCCCAGACCAGCCGCGCAAGCTCTGTCGGGGTCTTGCGGGGACTCTCCCGACCGGCTCGGTCCGCGCCCAGCACGCCGTCTTGCGCCGCATGGAGCCAGCGATAGAATGTCGACTTGGCGATACCGAAATGCTCCTTCACGCGCTCGCGCGGGATGTTGAAGTGCTCCATATGCCAGAGGATCTGCAGCCGCTGGATAGGCGTGTAGTGCGGCTTGCGGGCATGCGCCTTAGATAGGCGTGAGTGCAGCAAGCCGTTCTCAAACTTCAGCCGATGATTCTCGTCCCGCAGCACCATTAGCTCGGCGCGCAGCTGCGCCAGTTCGCCCACCCCGGCGGCGGCCTGACGCAGGCACAACCTCCGTCTGTGCCCCGCCCAGCGCGCACCCAGCATCGTCGACTTCACCATCAGTGAGACCGCAGCCTCGAGGACGTCCACGGGAGTCCACCCCACAAACGGAAGCGGCGCCGGAGCCCCGCAGAATGGTTTCCTATGATAGAATGGTCTGGGGTTACAGGCAAGCCCGGAGTGCCCCTCCAACTTGCCCGCGCGTCCCAAACGAGACCGATGGCGCTGTGATGTCGTCGAACTTGCAGCGGCACTGATTGCCGGCACTCATGTGCGCACGAGGTTGATCTCGACGTCTCGCCCCAGCGCATGTGCGACCCGTTGAATGGTGTCCAGCGTGGGCTTGAGCGCGCCGGACTCCAGGCGGGCGATGGCGGGCTGGTTGAGCCCGGCGCGCCGCGCCACCTCGCTCTGGGAAAGCCCCTGCAGCTTGCGCAATCGGACAAACGCTTGCGCCACCTTGTGAGCCGCCTCGCGCTCGCGCCACAGCAGCCGGAACTCTTCGTCCTGCAATTCCTGCTCCAGCCACTCATCCACCGTCACTCGCTTGCGTGCCATATCATGCATCCTCTCTGCGCAACCAATCCTTCCGTCGGCGCTCGGCTAGCGCAATCTCATGCCGCGGCATCGCGCGGGTCTTCTTGGCGAACATGTGCAGCAGTACAAGCTCCCTGCCTCTGTGGGCGAAGAAGAAGATCCGCCAGCGCGTACGCCCCACGCGCACCCGTATCGCGCCGATCTCACCGGTGACCGGCTCGGTGAACGGCATGCCGATGCCCGGCCCTTCATCCTGCACCAGCCGCAGCGTGTGCCCGATCTCCACCCGCTCTGCCTTGGACAGTTGGCGGATCGCCTCCAGCACGGGGCAGCGCCCCGTCTCCGTCGTGAAGAAGACCGCTCTCCAGGGCTCGCAACTCTGCATCCGGGGACATCCTTCTATAACACTAGTGTTATACCAGATTGGGCGTCGTCGCGTCAATCCGGCCAGGCTGGCGGGAAACCCATCCAGGCCGTTTTCCCGAGCCGAGCCGCGTATGAAAGCGGCGCACGACCTCAGGAGAGAATCCACTCGGCCTGCATCCTCCCTGTCATGTTATGGGAAGTTCACGCCAGCCTCGCCAGCGCGCAATGCCACACCCACACTGAGCGCGGGAATCCGCGCCGCAAGTGACGAAATGCCGGCGGACCGCCCTCCTCGGAAGGAAGGCGGTCCGCCCGGGCCTGCTGCGGACTCGCGTGGTCTGACTATCCCGCCTGCTCCTCGAACGCCTCAATCATCTGCACCAACAGTCTCGCCAGGCTCACCCCTCGCGCGGCTGCCAGAGCGCGGAAGCGGACAGCCTGCTCTCCCCGCAGCGCCACCGTCGCCATCGGCCCCACAGCGCGCCCCGTTTGCGCGACCTTGCGCTCAGGCCGCCCAGTTTGCTCATCGCCGGCCGGTGGCTGCTGCTTCTGCGCTGCGGCTGCCCGTGCCGCCACGAGGGCTTGTTTGGCGGCCTCTGCCGCCTGGCCTTTGGCTCTGGCCTCCTGGTTGCGCCGCCGCGTCTCCGCGCCGCGCTTGGCTGCCTCCTTACGAGCGGCCAGCCGCTGCTGGGTGCGCTTGGCGGTGGCCTTGGCTACGCCTCCCATGTCATCTTCCCGTCCTCCTTGAGAGTCATGTGTGCCGGCAATCGCGCCGACCGACACATACCCCTCGCTCGAACGCGCCGGTTAGTCAAGCGCGAGGTGTGGAGCCGCTGCGTCATAACCTCGGTCAGCCGTCAATTCTCCTGGCAGTCTCTCCGCTTAGCGCCTCCCACCGCGCGAGGATGACATCACAATACCGCGGCTCCAAGTCCATGCCGTAGCAGACTCTCCCCGTGCGCTGGGCGGCGATGATGGCGGTGCCGGAGCCCAGGAAGGGATCGACCACCAACTGACCGGGCGCGGCGGAGTTGCTGATCGCGCGCTCGATCAAGGCCACCGGCTTCATGGTCGGGTGCAGGTCATTGCGCGCGGGCTTGTCATGGAACCACACTGTGCTCTCGTTGGTGGGCCCATTCCAGCGCGGCGCTTCCCCCTGCTTGTGTGCATAGAAGCAAGGCTCATATTGATGTTTGAACTGCGCGAACAACGAGCCGGCGAAGTTGTTCTTCACCCACACGATCAGGTTGCGCTCTTGCCAGCCGGCCTCTGAAAGGCAAGCCAGCACATCGCGCAGGTGTGCGCTGGCGAACCACAGGTAGAGCGGGGCCTTCGAGTCGCTGTGCGCATGGGCCAGTGTCAGACTGCGCTCCAGCAACTTGCGATATGCCTCCGGAGTCATGTCATCCCAGTAAGCATCGGAGGGCTGGTCGATACCGCGCCGCGCCCGGGCGATGCGCTCCTCCTGCGCCGCGCGCCCGCCCACATAGTGCACCGCATATGGCGGGTCAGTCACCACCGCATGAGCCTGCTTACCGGCCCCTCGACCATGCTCGGGGCAGGCCATCAGGCGCTCCCACGAAGATGGATCGGTAGCATCGCCGCACAGCAGCCGGTGCGGGCCCAACCGCCACACCTCGCCCCGTTGCACGCGGGTGGGGCCGGTGGCTTGTTGCGCCTCAAGCATCGCGGCTTCGGCGTCGAAAGCCTCCTCTTCCTCAGATCGCTGGGAGCGCTCCAGCTCCGCCAGCAGCTGATCCATTTCGTTGGGATCGAAGCCGGTCAACGTCTCGTCCAGGTCGGGCAAGGCTCGCAGTTCCTCCAGAAGTTCGCCCAGCTTCGGCAAGTCCCAGTCGCCGTGGATCTTGTTGAGCGCGATGTTGAGCGCCTTAGCCTGGTTCTCATCAAGGTCGACGAACACCACCGGCACCTTAGTCATGCCGAGTGCCTTCGCGGCCTCGAGCCGCTGATGCCCGCCGATCACGGTGTGATCGGCCCTCCGCACGACCAGCGGCTCGACCATCCCGTACGCCTCTATTGATCGGCAGAGCTTGCGCAATTCCTCGGCGGGCATGATCCGCGGATTGCCCGGCCAGGGGCGCAGAAGGCGAATCGGCACCTGCTGGGTTCGCAGCGGCGGTTGTTTGAGTGTATCTGTCATTACCTGTTCTCCTCTGTCCCAGAATGCTCTCGCATGTTTTCCATCAAGGTGTCGAGGAGCCTGATGAGCTCCTCGGCTTCCTCATCCGTCAGTTGGTTCAGCCTTGCATCCAGCGCACTGGCGTCGGGCGGCGCGGGCGCGGGCGCGGCCGCGGCGAGCCGATCATGAATCCCCAACACCAGCTTGATGATCGCCACGGCGTCCCGCAGCTTGACCGAGCTGTCAATACCCAACTCGTCGGTCTGCGGGTTAGGGCGCACCACCCCGCTGATGATCGCCATCGCCAGGCGCTCCAGCCGGTCCGCGTTACGCGTCCAGCGCTGCTCGCTGTCCTGGGTCCGGCGGCGAGCGGCCATCTCTTGATCTCGCTGCTGGGCGAGGTCCCACGCGTGGACGCGTTCCCACCAGTGATAACGCTCCGCCCAGCGGTAGAGCAGGGAGGCGCATTTGCCCACCGCCCGCGCCGCTGCGGCGATGGTGCGCGTTGGACCCAGATCGCGAAAGATCATGAATCTGTCATGGGCGATCCCGGATTCGCCGGGCAAGCGATGCCAGGGCTGCGTCTCGCTGCGCGCGGCGCTGCCGGCGAAGGTATCTTCCGAGCGAGCGCTCCCCGGGCCCATGGCTGGAGATCCGGCGGCCGCGCGTGCCGGCGCCGGCCGGCGAGGTTGGCCGGCAGAGCGTTGACAACCCGGTTGGGGACCGATTTGTGGTTGACGGTTGCGCGGCATCGGTGTATACTCCAAAGCAGTATACAGCAAATCTCTGGTTAGGGCAAGAGCGCGCCACACGAGAAAGGTAGCGAGTATGGCTGGCAGACGGGCGAAACAAGGGAGTGAAAGGATGGCGACAGCGGGGTTGCCGCTGGGGCTGTGGCCCCAGGTGCGGGCGCGGGTGCGCACCGCCCAGGAATGGGAGCTGCCGGCGGGCGCCGGCGTGCGGGATGATCGGGCGGTCGAGTTCTGGCAGGAAACGGACTCAGGGCTGCATATACTCGATGACAGCGGCCTGTATTCCCCCTTGCGCGAACCCGACCTCTTGGGCAAGTTCACCCACGTCTTCGCTGGGCAGCGGCTACCGACCGATAAGGCGCTGGTCAACTTCTATGCGCAATACGGGCCGCTACAGGAGTTCGTCATCGTAGATGGCCAACGGCTGCCGATCTGGACGCAGCGGCTCGATCCGCAGGATCAGGAGCGGCTCTCGGCGGAGGCGCGCCACGGCCTGATCGAGCCGTTGTGGTGGGTGCGGGAGCAGGCCCTGGAGCTGCGCCTGACCTACGATCTCTACGTGGCGCTGAAGGAGCGGAAGACGGCTTCGTTGCGCGCTCTGCTGGGTGACCTGCCCAGCGGCAAGCGCATCCTCAGCATGTACATCTTGGCCGGCCGGCTGATGCGAGACCTGGTGGATGAGCAGGAGGTGGGGCGCGGGGAGAACCTGAGCCAGCACGAGGGTGTGGTGCGCCGCCCGGCCGGGAGCTTTGCCATGGAGTCGCAGCCCTCCGGTGCCGGGGCGCCGCCGCTGCGGCCCTTGACTGAGGAGGAAGCGCGCTACTGGGGCAGGATGGTGCTGACGAGTCAGCTCAATGCGGCAGAGGAAAGGAGCATCCGGCGTTGGGTCCCCCAGGAGCAGCTCCTACCGCAAGCCTACTCCCGCCGGGGAGAGCCGGAGGGGGCTGCGCCCGAGGACAGCCTGGAGTTGGTGCGGGTGCGGGGATTCAGTGGGTTGACGACCGCTCTCTATCTGCAGCTCGGGGATCTGCTGGAGCGCGACGCGGTGCTGCGCCACTGCCCGGGCTGTCAGCGCCTGTTCTATCCCGTGCGCAGCGACCAGATCTACTGCGATGCGCGCTGCGGCGATGCGGCGCGGCAACGGATGCATTACGCCGAACGCAAAGAGGGCCAACCGCGCCCTGCCACTTCCGCCCGGCGCTCCCGGCAGACCGGGAGCAAGCAGCGGCCGCGTGGCTGATTCAAAGGGCTCCTGCCGACGAAGGCTTGAGGGCTGCCACCTACCCCCACCGTGGTTGTGCTATAATCACCAGCGGAAACCGGGGACGGATGGGGCGACCACTCGCTCTACGTTGGAGGGCTGGTGGCCAGCTATCGGTGACCGCCGCCGTCTGGCGTGAGGCTGATCGGTATGTTGTCCTGGAGGGGCTCACGCCAGCCTTGCGCCGCGCCGGCTTCGAGAGTTCGCCGTTGAAACAGGGGCAGGTCACCGTGATGAAGGTTTGGCGAGAAGTCGTCGTCGGTGAGATGCCAAGCAGGGATAATGAAGGATGAAGCGGGTAGTCGTCAGCGACCACGCGCAGTTCGAGGCGGCGCGTCGGCAGGTGACGGAAGAGGAGATTCGTCAGGTTGCCCTCGGGCCGGAGCAAGTGATATCCTCGCGCAAGGGACGGGTTATCCACCAATCCCGGATTGACGATTCCCGCTCCGGCGAGAGGATGCTGCTGCGGGTGGTGATCGAGAAGCGACGGGACGTGCTATTCGTCGTGACTGTTTACAAGACATCGAAAGTCGAGAAGTACTGGCAGCCGGAGGTGGAGCCATGAAAGTCATCTATGACCGAGAAACCGACACCCTGAGCCTGATTCTGGCCGAGGGGCCGGTGGCGGATAGCGACGAACTGCGCGAGGGTCTGATCATTGACTATGACCGCGAGGGGCACATCGTCTCGGTCGAGGTACTCGATGCCTCCGAGCACGTGGCGGAGCCGGCAACCATCGCTTATGAACTGAGGGAAGCGGCGGCGCGCTGAGCGTCACGGAGTATGGACGACCCCGCCCGTCACCCGGTGGGGTACTCGCTTGAGGGAGGGCAACATGCGGCGTCCGCCCGAAGACCCAGAGCGTGACATGCCATCGCCGACTGGCACTGCTGCGGGGCGCGGGACTACGCGTTCCGATCCGATCTATCGTGGGCCATCACACCGGTCTACGCAACATCCAGATGGCTCGCAGCGGTTAGCGCACGCCTTCGCCGCCGCCTGAGTACGCCTCGCAGCATCACTGGTGATTCCCCTGCTACCGTTCTTACACTCTGAGGCGCCAATGTCTCCACCGACCTTACACCGTTTCTACACCGACTTTACACCGCTGCAATCGCGAGTCGCGCAGCCTCAAGGGGCCGAATGACGCTCATCTGGGCACGTTATCGACTGATCGCTGGCCGCCAGACCACGGATGAAAGGCGCCGAAAACGCGCAAGACGCTCCTTTTCTTACACCGTGTGCTTGTCAAGTTGCATTGGGACACACGCGAGACCGCTCGGTTAGGGCGATTCATGATGCCTGTGGGGGCCGGAAGCCAGCATTGACTCGAGGGAGGCAGCCGGGAACGGCAGCAGTGACGCTGCGAATCGGGGGATGCTGCGCTTGTTAAGCTGCTTTGGGACCCCCATCCGGCTGGAATCCCGAGCACTATGAGCCGCGCGGCCATACAAGAATATGTCTTACCGGCCCGCGCAGACGGATGAGCGGTTACCGCACCGCATGCGGATGAGTAGTTATCGACCCGGAACGGATGAGTGCTTTCAGAACCGCAAAGGCGCAGGAGACAGCCGCCACTGCCACGCTTATGATACCCGAGCCGGATTCCCACACATTGTCAGAACGTGCGCGACGCCATTTTTCGGGGGGACAGGTAGCCGCACCAACTTTCCGATCCGACATGCACGTAAGCCCTCAATAACCGCGCCTATGTCTTCACACACGGAACCGGGTTGCGCGAACCGCGGGTCAATCAGGCGTCAGTCCGCGATCTTGGAGATGGCCTCGAGCCGTTGCTGCTCCGACCCCAGGTTACGGATCCTGGCGAATTCCTCCCTCAACCAGGGGGCGCGGGTCAAGGGCTTGTCGATTTGGTCCAGATTCGCGCCCCGGTCGACCGCGATCGCCTCGTAACGCTCGACGCTGAGCTGCATGCGGATGCTTTGGAACAGGGCCTCGGCCATCTCAAAGACCCGCGCCCGTAGGTTGTTCGCGACGGGGTCGGCCGGCGCCTGGTCCAGGGTCGCCTCGGCCTTGTCCAGCGCCGCCACGGCGCCCACCTGGGCGGCGGTCTTCAGGTCTTCCAGCGCGCGCTGTTCAAGGGCGGTCTCGTGGATCAACCGACGCTGAATGTAGGCGTCGTAATACGCGCGATAGAGCCCCTGCTGAAAGCGCCAGTTGAGCCGGTCCTGAGGCGTCGCCTCCTGTTCCATTGCCTGGAAAATCCCCAGGGTCTTTTCCACCGCCTGGTTCTCCAGCAGCGGGCCTTCCCAGTCTTCTTCAAGCCCGAACAAGCCCTGAGCGAATCTCTCTTCAAAGCCTGGGCCGATGAAGTACCGGCTGTATTCCTTCAGAATATCGGCGACGTTCGCGCCGGGATCCCAGCCGAGGGAGCTCCACACGACCTTGTTGACGTCGTCGTTGCAGCCTTCGCTGTAGGTGATATAGCCGTAGGAGTACGGCTGAAGATCCGTGAAAATCATCGCGTAGCTCATGGGGCGCGGGTTGATGGGTTCCCGGCCTTCGGTGGCACGAAAGGCCGGGTCCCAACCGGCCACCGGGTACTGGCAGCTCATGCTGTGCGTGATATCCG
>Ga0315291_10002676_pt1 | contig 23216 bp, 16 predicted proteins | sample YL17G12_20_MG_FD_203070 | JGI IMG/M metagenome (GOLD analysis project Ga0315291, IMG submission 203070) | Sediment microbial communities from Yellowstone Lake, YNP, Wyoming, USA - YL17G12_20 | ecosystem: Environmental > Aquatic > Freshwater > Lake > Sediment | place: USA: Wyoming | collected... | reverse complement strand
GCCAATTTGAGATTTGTAGTCAGCGTAGCAAAGCAGTATCAAAATCAGGGTCTATCCTTAGCTGATTTGATCAATGAGGGGAATATCGGGCTAATAAAAGCGGCTAAAAGATTTGATGAGACCAGGGGTTTTAAATTTATATCCTATGCGGTCTGGTGGATAAGACAGGCGATCTTACAGGCATTGGCTGAACAGTCCAGGATCGTGAGACTGCCTTTAAACCGGGTAGGGACTCTGCATAAAATAGGAAAAATCTCCAGCTCCTTAGAACAGGAGTACGGGCGTGAGCCCAGTCCAGATGAGATCGCCAAAGAGTTGGCACTATCCACTATGGAGGTGTCAGATACTCTGAAAATCTCCAACACTCATCTTTCCTTAGATGCCCCCTTTTCCACCTCTGAGGATAATTGTTTGATGGATGTCTTAGAGGATGAGCTTCAGCCCGCTCCGGATGAGGCGCTTTTAGACGAATCCTTAAGGATGGAGATAAGCAGGGCTTTGAGGACCTTAAGCAGTAGAGAGGCTCAGGTCATAAGCCTCTACTTCGGATTAACTCACGAGAAGCCTTTAACCTTAGAGGAGATCGGGGCAAGGTTTGGCTTAACCCGGGAAAGGGTTAGACAGATAAAGGAAAAAGCAATCCGACGGCTAAGACATGCTTCCAGAAGCAGGACCTTGAGGGCTTATTTGAGTTAAAAAGAAAAAGATAAATAATTAAATCTGATGTTGTTTATCTGATTAACTTCCTGTTCAAGGGAGGACCCCCTCCGATGGATCCTACTGTTTGGTGTAAACGTCTGCCTCCTTGGTGAGCTATGCATTAAGGTAGGATGTAGTTTAAAAAATAAAACGCCCGATTTAATGTCGGGCGTTTTTTTATTGTTTAATCGTAGCGTAGGGCTTTATGCCCGACGTTTATCTATCTTACAATCAAGATAAAGCTAAAGATAGATACTCCAGAGTATAGAAACTTTAGAGTTTTTTAGCTGATGAAATTTTTGTCTAGGATAATAACATCCCCGGCGAGCGTAGGGACAGAATCCGCCTGAGGCGGATTCTGTCCCTACAAAAACTAATAGTAAGACAAAGTCCCTTCTTTTCTTGCCCGGTCGAATCCTTTGCGGAAGGCTATTATTCCAAGGGGGATGGTGATAAAGGCAAAGACTAATAAAATAATAATCTGATCTTTTACCTGCCAGATGGAGTAGTGATTGATCAAAGTCTGTCTCAAAGCGATAAGAGCATGGGTATTGGGTAAGAGTAAAGCTAACCCTTTTAAAAATTTGGGTAAAACCTCAATCGGATAATATACTCCGGACAGGAAAGCAGAGATGATAGATATAAACCAGCTTATGGGGTCACCCTGTTTGGTGACCATAATCACACCTGCAGAGATCATCCCGATCCCGGCTAAGCTCACGATGGACAGGAAAAGGATTATAGTAGAAGCTAAAAGGTTAATGTTTAATTCGACTTTGAATACCACCACTGCTATAGCCAGAATCACGCCGGTATTAATAACCGTGAATATGAATGTCCATAACGAAGAATAGGTCAAAATCTGATAAAGTGGTGTTCGGGATAAAAGGAGCGACTCTAAAGTTCCCATATATTGTTCATTTCTTATAGTCTGGGAAAAGGAACTCTGTGAAACTGAAACGAAGCTCTGGAAGATTATCCCGATTATAAGAAATACCATATAGTTTCCGCCGTATTGAGCCAGATAGGGATTGTTCTCCTGAAATCCAACTAATTTTGCCAGGAAATAGAATGAGGCGGTGGAGATAAACATGCTCAGGATCTGCAGAACCATAGCGGTTCTGTAGGAGAACATAGTTATTATGCCGCGATATATGAAGGCTGTAGGTTTAGTCATCTCGTCAAGATACTTTAAGTTTTTTCGTTTCCGGTATATTTTAGAAATATCTCTTCCAGGCTGAGCTGTTGGGTATTTATTGATTCGATCTCAATTTTCTGAGAATTGACCAGCTCGAGAAGTTGAGAAAGTTTTTCCCCATCCGACAAGAATATCTCTATCTCTCTGTTTTCTTTAGAGTTTTTAATCTCTCCAAAGAGCTTGAATTTTTCCAGAAGGTCATCTGTGGGTAACTTCTCCAGTTTCAGGTACACCCTTTTGGTCTTTGTCTCTTCTTTTAAGAAGTTTAGAGAACCTTCCTTTACCAGTCTCCCTTTGTCCATTATCCCAATTCGATCGCAGAGTTTTTCTGCTTCATCCAGGTTATGGGTGACTAAAATTAGAGTTTTCCCTCTGTCTTTCAGCTCCCTGATTTTTTCCCGAATCTTAATAGCAGAGTGGGGATCGATCGAGGTCGTAGGCTCATCCAGAAAGAAGACTGGTGGATCGGTCAAAAGGCAACGAACTAAATCCAACTTCCTTTTTTCACCAAGTGAGTACTGCATAAACTGCTTATCCTTCTCAGAGTAAAGGTCCACGGATTTCATCAGAACTTCGATCCGGTTTTTAAGCTCAAAACTTTTTATCCCCTGGAGTACCCCGAAAAACCAGAGGTTCTGCCAGCCGGAAAGCCGGAAATAAAATGAGCGTTCCGTCCCAGTCGCAATTCCAATTGAAGCCCTGACCTTCTGGTCCTCTTTTGATATATCATAGCCGTTTACCCAGGCTTTCCCCTGGTTAGGGATGATCAAGGTTGATAATATTTTAACCAGAGTCGTTTTCCCTGCTCCATTTGGGCCTATAAGACCGAAGACGGTTCCAGCTTCTATCTCCAAGGTGATATTATCCACCGCTTTGATATCGGTTTTCCTTTTAAACAAAAAGCTCTTTTTTTTCTCTTTCTTTTGCTTGAAGATTTTGGTTAAATTTTCAGTCTTGATCATGATTCTCTCTATCAAAAGTGCACTTCGTATATAGTATAACTTATTTCAAATCGAGATCGGTTTGCTTTTATCTCACCGAGTTTAACTCTCCAGTCTCTTGAGGACAAGGCAGGGTTGCCAATTTTACCTTTAATCCCTTGAACTGTTGAACCTTTGAGTTTTATCTTTAAATCTTCAACACTCCGTCTTTCATTATCACCTGTCCATCTATTTCCAGGGTTGGCTTTAGCAGGATTCCATCCAAATGGCTCTGGACGGACACATTTCCGCCCATCGATTTGTTATCGCCAATAGCCATATGCACGGTTCCCATCACCTTCTCATCCTCTAAAACGTTGCCGATTATTTTTGCTCTATCATTGGTGCCGATACCGAGTTCAGCTATATTCCTTGCAGGCTTGCCAAACGGTTCAATTATTTTTTCTAAATCCTTAGCTGATTTGTCTCCTGAAATTTCGGTAACGAATCCATCCTTGACTGCAAGTTTAATGGGCTTTTTGACCACGCCCACTCCAGCCATAGCCCCATCCACTATTATTACCCCGTTGGCAGTCCCTTCTAATGGTGCAATATAGACCTCTCCTGCGGGCAGATTTCCAAATTCACCCGGCTTATGATATAAGCCGGTATCCGGCTCCCAGGTTCTCCCATCTATGCTCAGAGTAATATCAGTTCCAGCCGGAGTTTTTACGGTTGCTACTTTTGTACCGGATAAGAGTTTAATTAATTTCAAACTCCTTTCAGCGATTTTATTGTAATCTGCGCTTAATGTTCTTTTCATTGAATCCTCTGTGATTCCTGGCATGGTAGCAACCCTTGCCCCGGCTTTGCAGGCATCCCTGCGTGCCTGGGTATGGGTCATAGATCTGGAAGTCGGGATTAATATGACATCGAACCTTTTCATAAATTCAGCTACCATCGGAGGAGGCTCTTCTCCATTTGACGTACGCGAGATTATCTCCAAAAGCATCGCCTCACCCGCAATCTCCTTTGCGGCTTTCCATAAAACCTGGCCAATCTTTCTTAAAGGTTCATCGGTGATGATTAAAACGTTCTCGCCTTTTTTCACACCCATACAGTTGTGCACTGCTATTTTAGCAGAATTCGAAAGCTCTTCCATTCATCCTCCTTATCTTATGTAGAGGCAATTCACGAATTGCCCCTACAGTATTTTACCTGAATTTCGGGCAGACACAGGGATCTGCCCCTACTATTATTTTCAAATAAATTCTCTCATTGCCTCAGTTATATCTATATCTTCAATTTTCTGTTCCACCAGAGGAGTATTTTTTATCTGAGGCAGAAAATCCTCATATGTGCTTCGGGTCTCCTTGTATAAAACCCCGATCGGGATTTTATCTCCCCATTCAAATGCTTTCTCCAGAGCTATCTTTTTATCTTCAGGATTATAATCTTTCAAATCCTCTAATTTATAGGTTCTTTCTTTATACCATTTGTAAGTGTTTTTATAGTTAAAGCTTACGCAGGGCTGAAGTATATCAACTAAAGCAAATCCCCGGTGTTTTATTGCCTGGATTATAATTTTTTTCAGATGGTCTAACTCACCTACAAATCCACGAGAGACAAAGGTAGCACCTGAAGTTATGGCAATCACCATCGGATTAACCGGCTCCTCTATTGCACCACCAGGAGCGGATTTGGTGGAAAATCCTTTATCCGAAGTCGGAGAATACTGGCCTTTGGTCAAACCGTAAATCTGGTTATCATGAACGATGTAGGTCATATCTATATTTCTTCTGAGGGCATGCATAAAATGACCCATCCCGATGCCGTAACCATCACCATCCCCACCATGCCCGATAACGGTTAGTTTATGATTGGAGAGCTTTATGCCGGTGGCTACTGGAAGAATCCTTCCATGAATTCCCTCAAATCCATAGGTATCAACATACTGGGGAGTTTTGCCAGAACAGCCTATTCCGGAAACTAAAACGGTGTTATGTTTTTCCAAGCCAGCTTCTGAGATTGCAGCTTTGACTGCGGTTAATATCCCGAAGTTCCCGCATCCCGGACACCACTGGATCTTGACTCTGGTTTTTAATTCTAAAGGAGTAACCATTTTATATTCTCCTTTCAAAGAATGGAGGAAGTCGTAGGGACAGCCCTTCCTTCGACCCTGCTCAGGACGGTGAGCTTGTCGAACCGTGTGGCTGTCCGAATTAAACTGCGGACAGGGACAAGCCCTGTCCCTACATTAAATATCATCCTCTCAAATCTGTCTCCCTCTTGCAATGGTGGCACTTCTTTGCACCTGCAACTAATGGTTTTCCACAGAACTTACAGGTATAAAAATCTTTAGAATGTTTTAACCATTCATCTATCTTCCCAGCTTTGATCATAACGAAATTCTTTCTCAATTCCACACCATCTTCTTTAAAATAATTTTTCGAAAATTCCTCAAACATCTGACAACTTCTGTTTTCATAATCTACGCATTCGTAGCAGAATTCATAACCTTTTTCTCTTTGGCATTTCACAAATTTACAGTCGTATCCCCAGCAATCAGGAGTAAGGGCACCGCATCCATTACACCTGACCTTTTCAACCGGACAATTCATTCTCTCCGCAAAACGTTTTCTCCACTCCTGGTCATCCCTTTCAATCCGGTATACGGTGCACGCCCCACAGTAAAGCCCACACCTGCCGACGAGGTCTCTATTATTCATAATTATCTATTCATTTATTGTTCTACAAATTATAAGTTGTTTTGGAGATTCTGACGTAAAAGGCTTCTCATCATAATCTCCAAGTTTAGCTTCAATCTTAAACCCGTTATATCTAAGTAATACATCCAGCTCCTGGGGGAAATAAATCCGCATATTCAACTCTTCAATGCTTTCTTCTGCCTGCCCGGGTAGCTTGTAATATAGCTTAATAAAATTCACCTGAGAAGATGAATCATACACGTTGTTTTCAGTCACCTTAATAATAGCTTTGGTATCTGGGTCTGGATATTCAGAATGCGGATATCTTTCTTTTGGATTGCGAAGGAGGATATCCAGTCGTGGATTAAATACATCAATAACAAATCTTCCACCCGGGCTGAGGTGTCTATTCACGCCATAGAGACAAGCCTCCAGTTCCTCCAGATCATAAAGATGACAGATTGTATTAGCGGGAAAAATGATCAGAGGGAACTTCTTCTTTAAATCAAATTCTCTAATATCCCCTTTAATCCATTGGATATTAATACCGGACTGAGTCGATTTCTTCTCAGCTTCTGAAAGCATTGAATCAGAAATGTCGATTCCCGTTACCTGAAAGCCCTCCTTTGCCAAGGGAATAGAAACTCTGCCGGTTCCACAGGCAAGCTCCAGAACTGGGTCACCATACTTTTTTACCTGACTAACCCAGAAAGGGATATCCCGGGTAAAACGATATCTTTGGTCATAATGTCTGCCGTCAAAAAAGAGGTATTCTAACTTAGGAGGTTTCATATCATTTTCTCTCTTCGATTTTGTGACTTGTAGCGATTTGGACTAACCTCTCATAAATAAAATTCGGATAAAAGGGCTTTCCGTCGTATTTCAGGATTTTATGCTGGATTTCAATTCCGGTTTTCTCCCTTACCAGATCAGCTAATTGGGCGGTACGGTTGTTTTCAATATCTACTACGATTTTAGCTTCTGATAGAACTTTTTTGACCTCCTCACTCGGAAATGGTGAAAGGTATAATATCTGCAAAAAGTTCACTCTGACCCCATCTTTTTCTAAAAGCTTCATCGCCTCAAATATAGGTCCTTTGGTTGAGCCCCAGGAGACCAAAGTTATGTCAGCTTCTTTAGGTCCATAAAGCTTGGGAGGTGGCAACTCCTTTTCTATAAAATTCAATTTCCTCATCCTTTTGTCTATCATCATTGTAATAGCTTCTGGAGGCATTAAAGCTTCAGAGGCTTCATTGGAAAAACCATACTCATCGTGCTCACTGCTATCAGCTACGTGCATCCCCTTCATCTGTCCGGGGATTGCCCGGGGGGAGATTCCATCGTCAGTATTTTGATACCTTTTATATTCTGTGATTTTATTCAGCTCCTCCTGAGATAAAAGTTTACTTCTTTCTATTTTCAAATGAGAATATTCAAAAAACTCAGTGGTCTTATAATCCTCAGCCAAGAATTTATCGATTAATATAATCACAGGAACCTGAAATTTCTCGGCTAAATTGAAAGCGTTGAAGGTTTCATAAAAACATTCTTCCCTATCTCCTGGGGCAACCAGTATCCTTAAAAATTCACCCTGGGAAGCAGAGAGCAAAAACTTCAAATCTCCTTGAGCCGTTCGGGTTGCTAAGCCGGTGCTGGGCCCGGGCCTTTGCCCTTCAACTACTACAATTGGCGTTTCAGTCATTGCGGCTAAGCCCATAGCTTCTACCATCAAAGAGAATCCACCTCCAGAAGTGGCAACCATTGCCCTGACGCCAGCGAAATTTGCACCGATTGCCATATTCATAGCGGAGATTTCATCTTCAGTTTGCTTGACTACAATGTTAAATTCATTTTCTTTTTCTGCCATTGAATGCAATATAGCAGAGACCGGGGTTATAGGGTAAGCCGCATAGAATTTACAGCCAGCTTTTAGTGCTCCCAAAACTATGGCATCATTCCCGGATAAAAGCATCCTCTGCGGAGCTTTTGTTTTCTCCAATTTATATCCGCACTCCTGGCAGATATTTTGTTTAACATAATCGTAACCCATTTTAGCGGCTTTTATATTCTGCTCAACTATCTTTTCTTTCTTTTTTTCAAATGAATCTTGAATAGCTCCCCTTAAAAGCTCAAAGTCATAATCTAAAATAGCCATAGAAGCACCCACAACTACAGTATTTCTCAAAAGGAGCTCAGCCCTTAATTCCCTGACTATCTTCAATAAAGGGAGTGGGTATAAAGTTATATCATCTCTTTTCAAGCTCTCTCTGGTCAGTTTGATCTCATCACCATCGTAGACTATCCCTCCACCTGGCACAATTTCTTTTAAATGTATATCAACCGTTTCCTGATTCAAAGCCACTAAAAGGTCAACTGTCTCTGAATGGGAGAAAATCTCCTGTTCGTCAACTCTGACTGAGGAAGTGTTATGTCCACCTTTGATAAGGGAGGGGAATTCGCTGTTTATAAAAACATGTAACCCACCCCGGGAACAGGCTTTGGCAAGTAGAGTTCCTGCAGCCATAATCCCATACCCGGCTGGACCACCTATCATCCAGGAGATTTTATTTTTGATCATAGGCACTTCTCAATAAAGAAGCTCGTTAGTCTCCAGATTTCTTATATGAATCACATTTACCGGACATTCATCTGCAGCCCTTTCGTTGCAGGGTAAATCTTTTTCCTCTATCTCCAGATACTCCCACCCAGGCTCCGGTTCAGTCGAGCCTTTGACATCAGATCTGTCGTCTGGTCCCATCTCCCAGAATTCCGGGCAGAGATTAGTGCAGTTACGACAACCAATGCAATTTTCTCGGTCATGTTCTATTCTATATTTGGGCATAATTTTGCTCCAACATAAAAAGAGCCTGTAGAGACGCATCGCTATGCGTTTCTACGTTTTTCATTTACCCCTCCTTGATGGGAGGGAAAAAGAGAGGGTGAGAATTTAATTTTTATTTTCCCCCTCTCCCTTGCCCTCTCCCACAAACCGATTAAAGCTATACGGCTCGTAGAGGGGAGAGGGAACTACGTAGTTGCCCAATTTATTGGGCATTTCTCTGCTCGATCAATAGAGTAGCTACTTTTTCTTATATACGAAATCTGCTGGCACGACTACAATAGAGTCGTTTCCTCCATAAGGACTGGGCACATACTTATGCGCAACTGGATCATTTAGCCATTTGTCATCCACTAAATATTTGAATTTATACTCTCCGGGCTTTAGAGCCAAAGAGAGCTTCCAGACGTCTTTGATCTTTTTCATAGGATTTTTCTTATGGTCCCATTTATTGAAATCTCCTACTAAAAAGACTTTCTTTGCCTCAAGCAGGTCCAGGCTAAAAGTGGTCTTCTTGGTCTTGGGGTTTATGTCTATCATCTCTTACCTCCTGGTATTTTTGTGTTTTTCTTTTTAATGTAGGGGAAACCTTTAGGTTTCCAGTTTTTAAATATAAGGCCATGGAAAGATCAAGACCTTTCGCTAAATAACCTTTTCAATCCGCCCATGACAAAGCCAATTTATGCGAGAATGATTTCATCCTTGCCCAGCCAACAATTTCGTTTTCAGATTTGATAAGATACCAGTCGCAGAAAAAATTATCACTAATTTCTTTTAAATGTTCTTTACAATGTTCTGGTGAGGGATCACATAACAGAACCAGAACTTTGCTATTGGGCTTAAGTATATCCACAATTGTTGTATCCTGTCTTGACTTGTAAAGTGGGAAACTCTCAATTACTTCTGCTTCTATACCAACATTGTATAGCTCCTGTGGAATTAAATCTAAAGCCCTTCTCTCTTTGTTAAGCACGTATTTATCTTTTTTTGACCAAAATCCCATCCAGTCTTGTACAATAACTGTTCCATCTCCGAAGAATTTAGGCCATCTTTCCAGTTTTCCCATCTCCTTTACCGTTTTACCATCATAATTGTAAATTAAGTATTGATCATCTCCACTTGGTCCTGGAGTGTGAACAGCAATCTCTTTATATTTATCCACTGTATCTATATCAACTATTACAAACCCATCTATATCGTCTTCGAGTTGCCCTATTATTGAGATCTTATCTACGTTTAAAATAAACCCCCCATATAAACCATGTTTAGAAATTGCAATTTCTTCCATCTTGCCATCTCCATTTAGGTCCGCTTTGGCTGAATCAACCATATCATATCCAAATACTAATTCAGGGGTCATAAGAAGACAGGGAATCAAAATTATTAATAAGGTTGAAATTAATAATCTTTTCATGGTTTATCTAACCTCCTTTCTCTTCTTACCTCTTCTTTCTTACGTCTCACGTCTTGCGTTTCACTTCTCACTCTCTTTTTAAACACCACTATCCAGGGGCTTCCAAAATATTTTTGCTCTTCTTTGCTAGTTCTTCTGTAATCTTTAAACTTACCCTAGCCATACCGCGTAAAAGGACAGAGTATAGAATAAGGTTTTTGTGAGTAGAGGTCAAGTCTATTTGAAAGATAGGTGGTAGCGGTATATCTTCGTTTCTCGCCCAATTGCCCGAACCTCTTAACTAATCTTCTCCAGTCCTCCGGGTATGATTTTTAAAGTTTTGTATGAAGTTGAGAACTGTAAAGGAAACATGCTTTATCCTTTTGATGGTCAATTTGATTTTCTCTTCTTCCAGAAACATTTTATTCGTAGTGGGAGCCCTTTAGGTTTCCATTCTTTTGAGCTTAAAATGGAAGGCTGAAGCCTTCCGCTACAAAATCCCTAAAAAGTTTTGATTAATATAGTATCAAAATATGTTCAAAAGCAACTTATTTTAGAGAATATGATGTGGTTCGATAAATCAACCACCTGAAAATGTAGGGGTTCGATTTATCGAACCCTAATTTATTTGTCTATCCCTAATACCTTAAAGATGAACGCATATTCAAAAGCAACATCTTTTAGCTCGTCATAGCGACCGGAAGCTCCACCGTGTCCTGCGCCCATATTCGTTTTCAGGAGAAGAAGGTTTTCATCTGTTTTCAAAGCTCTGAGCTTAGCAGTCCATTTTGCTGGCTCCCAGTAAGCCACCCTTGGATCATTTAACCCTGCAGTAACAAGAAGGTTTGAATAATTTTTAGCTCCAATATTGTCGTAGGGAGAATAAGACCTCATATATTCGTAATATTGTGGATTATTCGGATTTCCCCATTCTTCATATTCGATAACTGTCAAGGGGATAGACGGGTCCATCATCGTATTAATCAGGTCCACAAAGGGCACATTCGCAATAACTGCTTTAAACAGGTCAGGTCTCATATTGTTTACCGCACCCATCAAAAGTCCTCCGGCACTTGCCCCGGAGATTACCAATTTTTGGCTGGTGGTATATTTTTCAGCAATCAGGCGCTCAGCACAGGCGACGAAATCGGTGAAGGTATTTTTCTTATTTAAAAGCTTCCCCTGATCATACCAGTATCTACCCATTTCTCCGCCGCCCCGGATATGAGCGATCGCATAGATGAAGCCCCGATCAAGTAAGCTTAACCGATTTGAAGAAAAATATGGCTCTGAGCTTATTCCGTAGGCACCATATCCATACAAAAGCAAAGGGTTTTTGTCGTTTTTATTCATCCCTTTTTTATAAATTAAGGAAATCGGAACCAGAATTCCATCTAATGTTTTAGCGAAAACCCTTTCAGATTGGTAAAGAGATGGGTCGTACCCGCCCAGGACCTCATCTTGCTTTTTCAATTCACGGATTTGGGTGTCCATATTATAATCGAATACCGATTTAGGATTAATCAGGGAGGTGTAATTGAATCGAAGTAAATTGGTATTAAAATCCGGGTTTCTTTCTGGCCAGAAGGTATAAACCGGCTCAAGAAAAGGAACATAATGAACCTGGTTACTGGTTAGATTTGTTATGCGGATCTTTTTTAACCCTTTTTCCCGTTCATAAATCACCAGATGGTTTTTAAAAACCTCGATGTCATCAATTTTTACCGAATCGCGATGAGGAAGGACCTCCTTCCAGTTCATTCTGGAGGGGTTACTAAGCAGTGCTTCCATCAGTTTAAAGTTTTTGGCACCCTCATTAGTCAGGATGTAAAATTTGTCAAAATGATGGTTAAGACGATACTCAATTTCGTGCTGGCGAGGTTGAAATGTTTTGAAGCCCTCTTCGGGATTATCCGCATCTGCATACCAGACCTCAGTTGTGGTCTCGCTTTCTAAGCTCATTAATAAATATTTTTTACTTTTGGTCTTGGAAAGGTAAAGTTCATAAGCCTGGTCTTTTTCCTGATAAATCAGGAGATCATCTTTTGAGTCAGTTCCCAGTTTATGTCTGTAAAGCTGATAAGGACGCTTGGCTTCATCCAATACTGTATAGAAAAGAGTTTGATTGTCATTTGCCCATTCCACAGAGTAATAGGTATTTGGTATTTCATCCTTAAGTAACTTTCCCGATTCAAGGTTTTTGAAATAGAGACTAAATGCCTCTGAGCCATTTTTATCTAGAGAATAAGCTAAAAGTTGATGATTGGGACTTACTTTATAAACGCCAAGAGCCAGATACGGATGTCCAACTGATAGCTCATTTAAATCGAGCAAAACCTCCTCTGGGGCATTCAGGTTTCCTTTTTTTCTACAGTAAATCTGATACTGCTTTCCCTCTTCGGTACCGGTATAATAGTAAAAGCTGTCTATTTTTTCCGGGACAGAAAGATCCGTCTCTTTTATCCGGCTCAAAAGCTCGTCGAATAATCTCTTCTGCAATTCTTCAGTCGGCTTCATCACCTCTTCGGCATATTTGTTTTCAGCTTCAAGATATTTTATAACTTCAGGATTGTCTCTATTCCTAAGCCAGAAGTAATTGTCGATTCGGATTTCCCCCTGCAGTGTATCTACTTTGGGGATGATTTTAGCAATTGGCGGAGCTAAAGTTTGTGCAACTGTACAGCTACATTGCCAGGAGAAGATTAAACTGAATAAAAGTAAGGTTGAGAGTATGACAGAAAATCTTTTTTTTGATAACATCAAAAACCTCCTATTTCATTTTCCTGGTTCATTTCTTTAGAGATTTTCTAATATTGTTAGCCTATAGTTGGTGCGGGAATTGGAATTCCAAAACCTTTTAATTCCCCAATTAACTTGGTAGGGGGACGGCGCGCCGTGCCCCTATAGTTAAACTAACCTCCCATAAATCTTAACCACCGCTCCATTTACCACTTTTGCCTCTTCTGAGCACAAAAAGAGGATAATTTTAGCTACATCTTCTGGCTCGACCCATTTGGAGGGGTCGGGCTTAGTTATCGATTTAAGGTTCTGTTCTGTTTTCACCAGGCTTAACGCTACTGCATTAACATTTATTCCAGAGTCCTTTACTTCTTTTGCCAGAGTCTCGGTCAAATTTATCAAAGCTGATTTTGATGCTGAATAAGGACCCATACCTGCCACAGGCTCAAAGGCTAACTTGGCTGAGATATTGACTATTTTGCCGTATTTCTGTTTCAGCATACAAGGTAACACAAATTTGGAGCAGAGGAAAGCAGATTTTAAATTAAGATTAAAAATATCATCCCAGGTTTTCTCCTCTAAATCCATAATGTTAGAAGAAGGAGCAACACCGCCAACCCCGTTAACTAATATATCTATCCTGCCGAACTGAGAAACCGTTTCTTCTACAAGGTTTTTTACCTGTTCAGCTACTGTTACATCAATTTTCTTACCAAAGAGATTTTCTTTATACTCCGTGAGACCTGGTAAAATTTCCTTAAATTGTTCCTCTCTCCTGTAAGTTACCAGAACCTTAGCACCTTCCTTAAGAAAAGTTTCTGTAATAACTCTGCCGATAGACCCGGTTCCGCCAGTGATTAAAACAATTTTATCTTTTAGTTTCATTTATTTACCATGGTAGCCGCCCTACGGGCGTTTCTGAACTCATTCCCTGGCCCCTTCTCTTAAAAAGAGAAGGAGTATTAGTCCCTCTCTTTTTAAGAGAGGGATTTAGGGTGAGTTATTTAATCGCAAGTTAAAGTCCAAGAAATGGATCCGTAGGACTTGCGACTACCTTTCTAAACCTTATTTCTTAGACCTGCTCAGCCGGGTAGAATTCCACAAAAGGGAAATTATAACAGCAAAACATATTAAAGCTAACCAGGGTCCGAAACTACCGGAAAGGCTTACCTCTTCATGAGATTCATAAAAAGTTGCATAGCTGGGAATGAGAGCTATCAAGAAGGCAATCATAACTCCCACTAAAGCATCACCTGCCACCAGCCCTGAGCTGAAAAGGATTCCGTTTCCTTCCCTTTCCTTGTGCTCATGTTCCCTGGATAATTTCTGAACTATAAGGGCGATTATTCCACCAGCCATAATCGGGGTGGAAAGGTCTAAAGGAAGATACAAACCGATTGCAAAGGGTAAAGATGATACTCCTAAAAGCTCGACTGCAAAAGCAATCATTGCACCTGCGATTATATAGAGCCAGGGGATACCGCCGGTCATCACTCCCTGAACGACGGTTGCCATCACGTTAGCCTGTGGGGCTAAAAGTGGTGCAGGATGAGCCTCGCTTCTCACAAATCCAAAAGCGGTATTAAGCAGATAAACGGTAAATCCCATAAATATTGCCGGGAAGATCAGTCCCACGAACTCCATCAACTGCTGGCTTTTCGGAGTTGCGCCTAAAAGGTATCCGGTTTTCAAATCCTGAGAAATGTCCCCGGAAAGACATACAGCAATACAAACTACCGTACCTATGGACATAACCGAGATCATTCCCCTAAATCCGGATACGCCAAAGGATAAAAGGATCAAACTGGTGACTAAAATCGTAGCTAAAGTCATTCCAGAGACCGGAGAGGATGAACTTCCCACAATTCCCACAATACGGGCAGCTACGGCTACAAAGAAAAAACCAAAAAGTATGACCAGCAGTGTCCCTAAGAAATGAAGCTCTGTGCCCGGATAAGCCCAGATTAGTATAGCTACTAAAAGTGCTCCAAACAAAACTACATACATCGGAAGGTCCTGGTCAGTTCTGAGCCTCTCAGGCTGCCCTGATTTCTTCTGGGTAATTTCTTTTACTCCTCCAGCAAAAGAATGAACAATAGCTGGAACAGCCTTAGCTAAGCTGACAAAACCTCCCAATGCCACTGCTCCAACTCCTAAGTATTTTATGAAATTCCCTCTGATCTCAGCAGGGGTCATCTCGGTAATCAGTTTAGTTGCAGGAGGGATTATACCCGGCATGAATTTACCCAGGTAAGCAATCAGCGGTGCTATTCCTAAATAACCTAAGACCGCACCGGATAGCATCAGAGCTGCAGTTTTTGGTCCAATGATATAGCCAACTCCTAATAGAGCGGGCGTGGCATCTATACCGATATTTGCTCCCTTTAGGAAGGGAAGGTTGTAATTGGGGATCTCAGGCCAGAGCCTTATACCGCCCATTAATGCTTTATATAAAGCTGAAAACCCTATGCCTAGAAACACAGTCTTAGCTTTGCTTCCACCCACATCCCCGGCTTTTAAAATCTCGGCGCAGGCAGTCCCTTCAGGAAATCTCAGCCTGCCGTGTTCTCTGACAATTAAATATCTTCTTAAAGGAATCATAAACAGAATTCCCAAAGTCCCACCTAAGATAGACAAGAAAATTATATCTAAATTGGTAATAGGATGGGAAAATCCAGAGAGAGTTTCATTCCAGATGAAGAAAGCCGGGATGGTGAAAATAATTCCTGCGGCTAAGGATTCACCAGAAGAGCCTATGGTCTGGACGATATTGTTTTCCAGGACTGTTCCGGTTTTGAAGATTCCCCTTAAGACCGCCATAGAGATTACTGCTGCAGGGATAGAGGCAGAGACAGTCATCCCCACTTTTAAACCCAGGTAAGCGTTAGCAACTCCAAAGACAACTGCAATGATTGCCCCCAGGATAATCGCCCGCAGTGTCAGCTCCGGAATCTTTTCATGAGCTTTTATATAGGGTTCAAATTGGATCTGATTCGGTTCAGCTTTTTTTTGTTCAGGACTTTTCATATTTCTCCTCTTGGCTTAAAATTATGAAGTTCAATTTTCAACAATTACCCAAAACTAACATTAAGAGAGTAAAGAGTCAAGTTTTTTCAATCCGTAAGGGTTCAAAATTTTGAACCCCTACAAATTGTTTTCTTGTTGGCGACCCTGAAAGGATCACACTGCGATGTTCAGGTACATTTGAAAAACTTTATCCTTGCTTTCTCTTCTAGAAAACTTAAATTCTTTAAAGGACGTTCATCGAAGGAGATGTTTTATGACTCATAAAGGTTACAGGTTTTTTTACGGTTCGGTTTTAATCTTTTTTCTTTTTACAGCTTTTACTTTCGCTCAAGAAAGAAAAAGCAGTAAAAGTTTAAACGATTATCTTGCATTTAGTCATTTCGTAAATGGAACCTTATATGAGCTTTCAGGGGACTTAAATTCAGCTATTCAGGAATATATAGATGGTCTAAATTATTCTCCTGATTCCTATACTCTGAGATTTTCCTTGGCTCAGGATTATTTCAAGTTAGGAGATGTTGAGAAAGCCTTAAAAGAAGCAGATGAAATCGAACTTAAGACTGGAGAGATCTGGGCTTTTATGGGTGATTGTTACAGGGGTTTGAATAAAAAAGTGGAGGCAATTGCATCTTATTCTAAAGCTGTTCAGATTGATTCTAATCTAATCGCACCTTACTGGTTTCTTGCCCAGGTCTGGCAACAAGCTGGGGAAATAGATTCAGCCATCTATGCCTGGAGAAAAGTAGCTTCAGGCTCTCCGTTTAGTAAATCGATCTATTTGAATTTAGGATTTCTTTTAGAAACGCAAGGCAGGTTGGAGGAAGCACTGCAGGAGTATAAAAGAGCTTCAAATGTGGACCCCCACGACAAAAAAGCCCTTTTGTCCATAGGGGGAGTGTATGAGGCGCAAAAGGATTTCACTCAGGCGATAAGAATATATCAGGAAGCCTTAACCCTGGATACTAACGATGTACTCGTTCGCACCAAACTGGTTCAGCTTTATTTTAACTCCGGAGACAGGGAAAAAGCTTTAGATGAAGGAATTAAACTATATGAACTTCTTCCACAGGATAAAAATATCAAAAGGTTATTAGGAGGAATCTATCTTTCCCTGCAAAAATACCCTCAGGCAGAGACTCTTTTCTCTGAATATATTAAAGCTGATTCAACTGATGCTGGCGGTTATCTTTTTTTAGGAAGAACTTTCTTAGAAGAAAAAAAATATCCACAGGCTAAAACTATGTTCCAGAGAACTATCGCCCTGAACGATTCATTGTCCGGAAGCGGATCCGTAGGACAGGAAGCCTGGGTTAGCCTGGGGATAACTTATTTAGAGGAAGATAGCCTTTCTCAAGCAAAGGAGATATTCTCTCAGGCACTTTCCATGGTTGAAAAAAAAGATGAAATCTATTATTTCTTAGGTCTGGTTTATTCCAGACAGAAGGAGTTCCCTTTGGCAATAGAAGCTTTGCTTAAAGCTGATTCTCTTAATCCGGAGAACATTCAGGTCCTTTTCCTTTTAGGCTCAGCCTATGAACAGAGTAAAAACTTTGAGCTGGCGGTCTCTACTTTTGAAAAGGTTTTGTCTATAAATCCAGAAAATGATGAAGCTTTGAACTACTTAGGTTATATTTTAGCAGATAAAGGCATAAGATTGGATGAAGCTTTAAAGATGATTGAAAAAGCTTTAGAGAAAAAACCTGAGAATGGTGCCTATTTAGATAGTTATGGCTGGATTTTGTTCAGACTGGGAAAAGTAAATGAAGCTGAAATCCAGATAAGGAAAGCATTAAAGACCCAGTTTAAAGATGCAGTGCTCTATGAACATTTAGGTGATATCTTAGATGCCTCAGGTAGAAAAGAAGAAGCAACGCAACAGTGGGAAAAAGCTTTGGAGCTTAACCCTAAGAATGAGAAAGTTAAAGAGAAATTGGGAAAGTAGTTTTAGGCTCTTCGTTGGTGTCCGCACCAACGAAGACATATTTGTTGGTCAGGAGACCAACAAACAGCATCGAATACAATGAAATTTAAATACTGGATTGGATTATTTACCTTTAACTTAATCTTATTATTTATAAGCTGTGCTAAAAGGGATTATCCACCTGGAGGACCGGTTGATTTGACCCCACCTCAGGTCCTGGAGGTTTTTCCGCAGAACAATTCGCTCAATATAGACACCAAGACTAATATTACTCTTATCTTTAGCGAGGGGATGGATAAAGAGAAAACTGAGAAATCGATTTTTATCACCCCGGTTCCTGAAACTCCATTTAAATTCAAATGGAAGAAAAACAAACTTGTTCTGGAGCCATCACAACCTCTTCAGAAAGATAGAACCTACGTGATAAACTTAGGTGCCAATGCTCAAGACTTGCATAATAATAAACTGGGAAAAAGTTATAGTTTTGCTTTTTCTACCGGGGAGAAGTTAGACGCTGGTTTTATCTCTGGTAAAACTTATTTTCAGTCTAAAAAGGAGAAAGGGGTGAGTATCTGGGGTTATCCTTATTCAAAAGAAAAAGACTCCAAATTTGTCCAGAATGGATCCAATTGGAGATCCGTAGGACCTGATCCCAAAAAAGATAAACCCGAGTATGCAACTCTTTCAGATCAAAACGGGGAATACAGTTTGAGCTATCTGGCTAAGGGTCTCTACAGGCTTTTCGCGGTAAAAGATTTAAACAATGACCTTCTGTGGGATCCGGATAAGGAACCCTTGGGTGTGGCTACAAAAGATGTAAATTTAAGTCAAGATTCTCTATCTTTTTCAGAAATAGATTTCACTCTAATTCAAAGGGATACTACCTTGCCCACCCTGCTTAACTGTCAGGGTATGGATAAAAGAACAGTGAGATTAGAGTTTGATAAGCCATTATCTTTTAGAGCTGGACAAAGTCTATATGAAAAAGATAATTATAAGCTTTTTTCTGATACTTTGCTTGAGCAAAGTTTGAAGGTGGAACAGGTTTATACTAAAGGGGAGGATTTTCAAAAAGTCTATCTGATTACAGATGAGATGGCTAAAAAAAAGTATACAGTTTATGTTCAAAACCTTTTTGACTTAGCTGGTAATCCAATTAATCCCCAGAGCAATAACTGCATTTTTGAAGGAAGTGAATTAGAAGATAAAGCTCCTTTAAAAATCCTTTCTACCGACCCTCAACCCGGCGCTAAAAATATCCCCTTAGATACAGAAATAAAACTTTTTTTTGAGAAGCCGCCTGAGAAAAATTCTGCTGAAAAAGGGTTTGTTTTGAAAGATAGTTTAGAGGAGAGAGTTGAAGGTAAGTTTTTGTGGGAGAATCCTGCTGAATTAGTGTTTAAGCCAGATAAAGTTCTTCAAGGCAAGATGAAATACAACCTATCCCTAAAGGAGATAGTTGACCTCTGGGGGAATTCTCTTGCAGATACCAGTTTTAAACTGGTTTTTTCCACCTTAAACCCCGATACCTTAGGCTCAATCTCAGGAAGTGTACAAAATCTGACTAATAGCAAAGGGGAGATAACGATTACAATGGAAAAGATAGAAATTCCCAAGCTAAAGTATGAAAAAAAATCGAAAGAACAGAGTGAGTTTAAGTTTGAAAATATCTTTCCCGGAAAGTATAACTTAAAAGCTTATTTAGACTTAAATGGAAACGGAATCTTAGACCAGGGCAAAGTTCTCCCCTTTGAGCCTGCAGAACCAGAGATTTTTTACCCGGATACTTTAAACATTCGCCCCAGATGGGAGACTGAGGGGGTTATTCTAAAATTTAGATAAGCCTAAATTTACCTTGATTTTTTTCATTTTTGAATTATAATTTCTATTGATGAGACACACTAACCCCCTTAAATAGGAGGCAGAATGATTAAGAAGTTATTCACTTTAGGAATTTTGTTTTTGGTTAGTATTCCAGCTTTTGCACAGGTTGATACTGCCTGGGTAAGAAGATACAAGGGACCGGGAAACGGCAATGCTGATGCTCGTGCCGTAGCAGTAGATGGTTCTGGCAATGTCTACGTCACGGGTTATAGTGTGGGCGACGGGACATCTAAGGATTATGCCACTATAAAGTATGCCCCGGCTGGAAACCAGCTCTGGGTTCAAAGATACAACGGGCCGGGAAACTACTGGGATGAAGCTAATGCCATAACAGTGGATAGTTCTGGAAATATCTATGTGACAGGTTGGAGTAAAGGCACTAAGGAAGGATATGATTATGCCACTATAAAGTATGACCCGGCTGGAAACCAGCTCTGGGTTCAGAGATATAACGGGCCCGGAAACTCCACTGATGAAGCTTATGCCATAGCAGTGGATGGTTCTGGAGATGTCTATGTCACAGGTTATAGTGGGGGCAGTGGGACATTCTATGATTATGCCACCGTAAAGTATTATCCCAATGGAGATACTGACTGGGTAAGAAGATACAACGGGCCGGGAAAAAACAGTGATGTAGCTTCTGCCATAACAGTGGACGGTTCTGGAAATGTCTATGTGACGGGTAGGAGTTGGAGTGGTACATCCTTTGATTATGCCACCATAAAGTACGACCCATCTGGAAACCAGCTCTGGGTTCAAAGATACAACGGCCCGGGAAACAGCTGGGATTATGCTAATGCCATAGCATTGGATGGTTCTGGAAATGTCTATGTAACAGGATTAAGTTTGGGCAGCGGGACGAACAATGACTATGCCACCATAAAGTATGATCCGGCTGGAAACCAGATCTGGGTTCAAAGATACAACGGGCCAGGAAACTACATCGATGAAGCTACTGCCATAGCAGTGGATGGTTCTGGAAATGTCTATGTGACCGGATCTAGTGCTAATGTCAACAATGCGTCAAACTATGATTACGCTACCATAAAGTACGACCAGGCTGGAAACCAGCTCTGGGCGAAAAGATACAACGGGCCGGGAAACTACTATGATAATGCTACTGCCATAGCAGTGGATGGTTCTGGAAATGTCTATGTGACAGGATATAGTGTTAGCGATGAGACACAGTATGATTATGCTACCATAAAGTATGACACGGCTGGAAACCAGCTCTGGGTTCAAAGATACAACGGGCCGGGAAACTACATGGATTATGCTCTTGACATAGCAGTGGATGGCTCTGGCAATGTCTACGTGACCGGAGCAAGTTGCGATATTACTAACTATGCTGACTATGCCACCATAAAGTATGTGCAGAAGGAGGATACTTGTTATTTTACAAATGGCGAGTATTTTGATATAAATTCCCATGCCTGGGGATTCGATAATTCTGAAAATCAGCTGTGGCCTGCAGGTAGCGGTGTGTTTCCATCTTGGTCAATTTATTCTCAAGCATTTAACATCATTATCCCCTCTCCGAGCCAAATACTCTATTATGCTTATTTGCTGGCTTTTCACCGAGGCGAATGGCCAGGGTCCTGTTATGGCATGGCTTATACCTCTCAACTACTGAAGGACGGTTTTCATAAATTGAGTGATTTTGACTGGACTGACGAGGAACTACCCATAAACATTACTGATATTTCCGGAAACACAGGTGCCAGAGACTACATTAACAGCTATCATCTATATCAGTTTGGCGTAATTCAGACCGAGTTCAAGCTTTTGAGGCGCCTGCAATATCTAATTTTTAGGTCACGACCATCAATCTTAGAGCTGAGAGAATGCTTAAATGCTCACTACAGTGCAGCAATATCTTTTTTTTGGGAGGTGCCAAACGATAGTACCCCTGATCCAAATGATTTTGTGACATTCGGCCATTCTGTTACCCCAATATGCATCTATCGAGAATCTCAATCTCCGGAAATATACAAGATATTGGTATACGACAACCGTGCTCATACAGCTAAGGATTGTTTTTTTACTGTTGATGTAACTAACAATACTTGGACTTACAGTACTTTCACTACTGCAGAGCGTCCAAAGGAGATGTACGTTGATGTCCCCACCATTACGCAACTCTTGCCACTGCTGGTTTCAAAACAAAGAGAAGGGCAGTCGGGAATTGGCTTCATGGCTCCGCTGACGGATAGCGGATTCTGTCTTGTCTCAAACGGCGGCTCGCGGGGGATTCTGATTACCTCAAGCTCAGATTCCATTGGCGTTATCAATAATCAAGTAATAAATACCTTTGAGAATGGAGCACCTTTGTTTTTGAATGGTGGGATTAAGGGATCAGCCTATCCATACGCGTATATTTTTCCCAGATCCAGCATCGCTACACATTTAGGAGTTGATTCTCTTGAAGACTGTAATCTATTTTTGTTTGATTCGTTGCTTTACAGCAGCATTACCCTCGAGGGAAGCGACACTATTGGTGATTACCTTATAGGTTACGACACTGCCTGCTCAGGGTATACTTTAACCTCAAACTCACTATCGAGTCGCAGACTAACCTCCACCCTTATCTCACCTGAGAATACAAGCGAGCGGATGTTCAAATTTAGCGAATATTCGTTAAATTATTCAGAGAGCTTAAGGGTAGCTTTTTCTGATTATGATTCTAATGCTGTCAAGAACATCGTCATAAGAAATAGGGGTACAAACAAGCGCATTACCATTGAGGCTGAATTCTTCAATGGAGACAGCTCCATGTTCAGAGCACGGTTTGTGAATATTGATTCGAACAGTACCTATCATCTATTCCCTTGCTGGGATAGTCTTAGCCATTCTGACATGATTTTGTGGATAGATCACAGTGGAGACGGCTCAATAGATGATTCAGTTATTGTCCAAAATGAATACGGGACTATTTCCGGTGATGCCAATCGAGATGGGAAAGTAACTGTCTCCGACGTGGTTTATCTAATCAACTATCTTTTTAAGGGCGGACCTGCTCCCAATCCTTTGGCTGTGGGTGACGCTAATTGCGATGGAAAAGTGTCCATTTCAGACATAGTCTATTTAATCAACTATCTTTTTAAGGGAGGACCGGCGCCCTGCTGAAAAACTACACTGAGGCGGATTGTTAGTTTGGAGTTTGAAAAAAACAAATCATTATCAGTTCCGTCAGGAGCTACTCCTGCTTGAATTTGAGTCTTGGGAATGGATAAAATATTTATCAGGACAAGAGCTTCTGACACAATAAGTTATAAGTTTGTCTGCTTAATCTCAATAATCTGCTGTGAGGCAATCCTTCCCGTTGGGGCGAGAACCCGACGGGTATGTGTATTCCGAGATTTAGATGAGTAGAAATACCTCGTATTGGGCAGGAGTTCAACTCCCGCACCAGCCAAAGATGGGAAACTAAGGGGTAGTTCTAAAATTTAGATGAATAAAAATACCCCTTTTTTTTCTTGACAAACAGCTAAAAAGGGTTATTTTAAGTATGGAGTATTTTTAGACTTAGTTCTAATTTTCGTCTTCTTTGGTTCAGAGGGGGGAAGACGTAAATCCAGAAGATTGAGTATTATTTTATGTTTTTGAATATTGTTTTTGATGAGTGATTGGGAGGGGGTGATTTTAAGAAAAGATTGTAAAAAGATTTAATGAAATTTAACCCTTTAATTCTTCAGGAGGATAGGATTATGCCCAAAAAATATTTACCCTTTATCTTTTCTGGCATATTGATTTTGCTCTGGTCGGGTTTGGCTTTCCCCCAGGATACTGGTAATATTGATACAGTCATAGTGCAGTGTTTAGAGAAGGTCAGACCTAATACCCAGGTAGTTCTGGAACTCTATATTTACAACGATGAAAACTTAGGTG
>Ga0315291_10002675_pt1 | contig 23220 bp, 23 predicted proteins | sample YL17G12_20_MG_FD_203070 | JGI IMG/M metagenome (GOLD analysis project Ga0315291, IMG submission 203070) | Sediment microbial communities from Yellowstone Lake, YNP, Wyoming, USA - YL17G12_20 | ecosystem: Environmental > Aquatic > Freshwater > Lake > Sediment | place: USA: Wyoming | collected... | reverse complement strand
GAGACGTTGGTGGTCCCGGTGCGGATGGTGCTTCATACATCGGGCGTGTTGTATTTTGCCTGGGTGATTCCCTACGGTATCGGTCTTTTGGTCCTGCTGATGGTCTTTCTGCGTTTTATCACGCGCCTGCCGCCCAAGACGCGGTGGCTGACTGTCCTGGCAGGGCTCGTCTATGTCGGCGGGGCCATGGGGTTCGAGCTGATCGCCGGGTATTACGTCGATCGGCTGGGAGGCAGGGACGTCATCTATGGCTTCCTGGCGACGGTCGAAGAGTCGCTGGAGATGATCGGTCTGGTGATCTTCGCCTATGCCTTGATGTCCCACCTCGAATCGGAGTCGGGCCTGTTCCAGATACACTTCGCGTCGCAGACCAGGACGGCTCCGCTATCGCCCGGCTCCGCCCAGGACGCGGTGCAACGGGAAGCCGACGCCGCATAATGCCCTTGCGGCCGACTTTCTGCCCCGGCCTTTGGCTTCGGTCGCAAGGCCAGCATACAGGATAGGCCTGCGCCGATGCGAAGTACTCGCTACGTGGCCGAGCCGACCATGCGGATTTTCTTGATTGACAACGGCCCGGCGTTCTGATTAGGAGATCTTATCGGCGCGTTGATATAGAGCCGAGAACCCGGGTCGAAAGAAAGGGGGGAACCATGACAGCGACGAGAAGGATTCGCAAGGTGTGGCGCAGCAAGCCGACCATCGAGGGGGCCGGTGTGCACCTGAAGCGTGCGTTTGGGTACGCCGAAGTGCCCATGTTCGATCCGTTCCTGCTGCTCGACGATTTCCGGTCGAGCCATCCGGCCGAGTACCTGATGGGCTTTCCCTGGCATCCCCACCGCGGGATCGAGACGATCACGTATGTCCTCAGCGGCACGGTGGAGCACGGCGACAGTATGGGTAACCGGGGCGCCATTCGGGCCGGCGACGTGCAGTGGATGACCGCCGGCAATGGCATCATTCACCAGGAAATGCCCAAGGGCAACCCGGCGGGCGTGATGTCGGGATTTCAGCTCTGGGCGAATCTGCCGGCGAGCCACAAGATGATGGACCCGCGGTACCGGGGCATCACGGCCGAGCAGATCCCGGAGGTCACGTTGCCCGACGGCGTTCGGATTCGGGTCCTCTGCGGCAAAGTCGGCGATACGGAGGGTCCCGTGCGCGATATCGTGACCGATCCGTACTATGTTGACGTGATGGTGCCGCCCCAGTCGGAGCATCTTCATGCGACGAAACGGGGTCATACGGCCTTCGCTTACGTGATCGAGGGGGAAGGCTACTTCTGCCAGGAGAAGGACCCGTTCACGTACGAGATGCAGGGCGTGAACTACTTCGACATGCAGCGCGAGCCGTTCGTAGGCAACGGCATGCTCGTCCTGTTCGAAGACGGCGACCAGATCGTGGTCACGACCGAGAACGAGCCGGTCCGGTTCCTGCTCATGGCCGGCCGGCCCATCGGTGAGCCGGTCGCGTGGTACGGCCCCATCGTGATGAACACCGAAGAGGAATTGCGGATTGCCCTTGAAGAATACCGCAACGGCACTTTCGTCAAGCACGCCCAGCCGCCTGTCTACACCCATCGATAGCCGGCAGGCCGCGGTTGCGCGGAATAGGCTCTAAATAGACTTGTATCATTGTGATGCTATACCCCCAGCAAGGCATGTCATCCTGAGCCGAAGGCGAAGGATCCGGGCTGAGCACGATGATAGGCGTTGGTGACACTCGCTGCCCGGATGTTTCACTTCGCTCAGCATAACGACGTCAATTCTGCACTTCTTGTCGGGAAACCGGGATTACCTCACCGGGAATATTGACTTCCCCCCGTGTGATGCACTATCATCTTCGGCACCGACAGGGCGCAGGAGCGTGAATGCGCAATAAGAGAAAACAGGTAAGGAGATACTACAATGGTGTACCGGATGCTTGGGAGTGTTATCGTTGTTGTCCTGATGGTTGGGTTCTGCGGGTGCAAGTGCCCTTGGGGAGAGAAAAAGGAGGCGCCTGGCCAGGCCGTGTCGCTGTCGGACGTTCCGGCGCCCGCCCGGGCCACGATTGAGAAACTGACCGCCGGCGGGACAATCCGGAAGATCGAAAAGGCAGAGGAAGGCGGCAAGACGATCTACGACGTCGAGGCCACGGTGCAGGGCAAGGACGTGGAGTATGATGTCGCCGCCGACGGTACGGTGCTCACGAGTGAGCAGAGCGTCGAGTACGCTTCGCTGCCGGCTGCGGTCCAGGCCGCCGCCCAGAAGTATTTCGGCTCGGCCGAGGGACTCACGGCTTCCAGAGAAATCGAGAACGGCAAGACCAACTATGAGGTCGGAGGCAAGAAGGGCGGCGCCGCCATGACGCTGAAAATCACGCAGACCGGCCGGATCATCGAAAAAGAAAAAGAGTGAGCCATCGACGCGGCCTACGCCGTCGGGACGGAACTGCAAGAGGAGACGGGGACTTCTTATGCGGAGAAGGACTGTCTGCCTTTCCCGATTTGTGCAGACTGTATGATCATTTTTCGGAGGACACAAGATGCGGGAGGTTCGAACGAACCGGCAAGGGATAGAATCGTTTCCTCCAGACGTAGCGCGCAAGCTCAAGACCTACGTCTACAGACTCATTGACCCGCGAAACGGGGAGACCTTCTATGTGGGGAAGGGCCGGGGCAATCGCGTGTTTTCGCACATCCGCGCCGAGCAGGACCTGGAGGGCGATGATCTTGACAACAAGGTAAAGCGCATCCGGGGAATACGGCTTGCTGGCTTTGAGGTTGCTCACGTCATTCATCGCCACGGTATGGATGACAAGACTGCCTTCGAGGTTGAGGCCGCGCTAATCGATGCATATCCGGGGCTGACCAATATCGTCGGCGGGTGGCAACGACTACGGGGCGATGCACGCTAAGGAGATCGTTAGCCGCTACGGTGCCGAGCCGGCAGTGTTCCGCCACAAGGCATTGCTGATCAGCGTCAATAGGAGCGCCACTGAGACCTCCCTGTACGAGGCCACCCGTTATGCTTGGAAGATCAGCAAGTCCAAGGCGGAGCAAGCAGAAATCGTTCTAGCCACCCGACAAGGCGAGATCGTCGGTGCTTTCATTGTTCGCCGCTGGTTAGAAGCGACAGCGGAGAACTTCCCGGGGCGTGATACTGCGCTCGGGCGTTTTGGCTTCGAAGGGGAGGAGGCCCCCGACGACGTCAAGAGACTGTACGTAGGGAAGCGCGTGCCTGACGAGTACCGCAAGCCTGGCGCTGCGAATCCGATCAAGTACACTTGGTAGAGTCCGAGGCTTTAGTGTTTATGTGCGACGGGCGTGACATGGTCGGCCAGGTCGGGTGCCGTCGAACAAGCGGATGTAACAGTATCTGCCGCGATGAGTGAGGAGGATCGGTTTTGGCGGTTTCATCATTCGATCGAGCTTTCCTGGGCTTCTCTGGGGGAGGGATTGACTTTCGGCCTTGTTGTGGATAGGGTCTCAGCGGATGGATACTGTCTTTTGGAGAATATGCGTATGAAGAGCCTGCCTGTTTTTCTGCTGCTGAGCGTTGCCACGTCCGCTTCTGCACAAGTGCTCGTGTCGCCGGAGGTTCATTCGGATGGTCGGGTGGCATTCCGGCTCAAGGCTCCCAACGCGAAGGAGGTGGTGCTGCGTTGCGAAGGGACGAAGGGCGGCCCGATGCAGAAGGATGAGCAGGGGGTGTGGTCGATTACCACGGACCCGCTGCCGCCGGACATCTACGCGTATTCGTTCACCGTCGACGGCGTGAAGATCATCGACCCCGCCAATCCGCTGCTCAAGTACAACCTGCTGAATACCGATAGCCAGGTGCACGTGCCGGGTCCGGCCTCGCTGGCGTGGGAGATCAACGATGTCCCGCACGGCGTGGTCCATCGCCATCTCTACCGGTCCGCCATCGTGGGGGACGAGCGCCCGTTCCTGGTCTACACGCCGCCCGGCTATGACCCCGCGGCCAAGCAGTCTTACCCCGTGCTCTATCTCCTGCACGGCTACAGTGACGCGGAGGACGCCTGGACCTCCGTGGGCCGGGCGAACATCATCCTCGACAATCTCATCGCACGCGGCCAGGCCAAGCCCATGTTGGTCGTGATGCCGCTCGGCTATGGCAACAAAGAGGTCATTGCCGGCGGCTGGGCCGGCCTGCGCAAAACCGATGTCTGGCAGGACAGCATCGTGAAATTCCGCGATGCGCTGCTGAATGAGGTGATCCCGCAGGTGGAAAAGGCCTACCGCGTCTCGACGGACGCCAATGCCCGAGCCATCGCGGGCCTGTCCATGGGCGGCTCCCAGTCGCTCTTCATCGGTCTCAACGCCCCGGACCGCTTCACTTGGATCGGCGCCTTCAGCTCGGGCGGCCTCCAGCCCGACTTCGCGAGCCAGTTTCCGGCGGTCAACGAGAGTCTCAACAGCCGCCTGCGCCTGCTGTGGATCGGGTGCGGCCGGCAGGATTGGCTGATGGGAAGCAATCAGAAGCTGGTCGAGTGGCTCAAGTCCAAAGGCGTCAAGCTCACCTGGGTCGAAACCCCCGGCTCCCACAGCTTCACCCTCTGGCGCCGCTACCTGGCCGAACTTGCGCCGCTGCTGTTCCAGGACAAATCGTAGAAAGGCTGCATGACCGTCATTGCGCCGGCGTCTTAGGCTGACAGGAATACCCTCCCACTATAGCCACCATAGAGGTCGCGAAGATACAAGGACATGATTGGAGATGAGCCAAGAAAAGGAGAAAGGCGAGCGGGTGGCCACATGGGCGGGATAGTCGAAGTAATGAACGCAACGAGCTTGCTTGTGAAGCGCGTGCGTAGGGCACATCCTGAGGAGAAGGTTCTTTTTGCCAGTGCCGCGACACTGGTCTACGATTCCAAAGTAAAGTTGGTTGGGATCAGTCCGCGCAGAGTGTTCCAACATCGTGGTGTTCTATTGCTGACAGATCGTGCTCTTCGATTTCGGTCCGGGTTTCTGAGCCCACTCACCTTGCTGTGGACCGTTGTGGTGGGGTGCCTCCTCTGGGAGTACGTTCGAGCGCACGATGTTCTCGATCTGGTCCTCGCCATAATTCTGAGTCTGCTTATCCTCCAGAGGTTGCCCTATCGTCTGGACCTACCGTTGACTAACCTGAGAGTCGCGAACCGAGCGACGGTTCAGGGGCTTGTTGCTTTGGGACACGGTCTGGTTATTTCTGACGGTCATCGCTATCTGCATTTCATAACGACGAGTCGGGTCCCGATTTCGGAGGAAGGCACGCCAGACGCCCAGAATGGTGTATCACCATCCTCGCCGTAGCCTATGACTTGACCGTTCGCCTTCCGACGCGATCTTCTTCGGCTTTCATGCCGAAATGCTGGCCGGACTTCTCGACGTGAGCGAGAGGCTACAAACCTCTTGATGGCTACCTCTCGATGAGGCTTTCTTCGACCTTCATGCCGAAGTGGCGGCCGGATTTTTCGATGTGGGCAAGGACCTTGTCGCCGGGTTTCAAGCTCGTAATGGAGACGGCTTGGCCCTGCGGGTCCACTAAGCGAATCGTCTCGGCGTTCTGGAGGACCAGACTGATGGGCCGGCCTTCGGCTTGGGCTTCGATCAGCAGCATCGGGCGGCGCTCGATCTTGTTGCGGCCCAGGTAGGCCGTCTGCGTGCGGCCTTCGTAGTCCACGAGCATGACCTCGTCGCCGGCCTTGAGGTCGGCGAGGTACTTCGTCTTGCCGCCGGGGGTGAGGATGTAGGCGTGTACGGCCCCGGCGTTGACGCGGAAGGGGCGCGAGGCGACGTAGGGATTATCGATCGATTCGGAGTGTACGAGAAAGAAACCCGAGGCGGTGTTGCCGACCAGCATCCCCTCGCCGATGGTCATCTGCGTGCAGGTGTCGAGGCAGGAGCGGTCGCCCATGCCGAGCTGCTTCGTGGCGGTGATCGTCGCGGCCACGAGGCTGATCTTCTCGCTGACGCCGTGGATAATCTCGGCCGTTTTTTTGATCTCGTTGATGTCGGTGGTGCTGAGCACGACGCCGTCCACGCCTTTTTCGAGAATCTCCACCATGAGCTTGGCCTGCTCGCTATTTTCGACCTGGACCATGATGTTCTTGCCCCGGCGGGCCAACAGGTTCTCGATGGGAATGATGGTCCAATCCAGCATCTTGAGGACGACGATCTTGTCCGCCGGCACGGCGGCAGCCCGGTCCTCGTCGGCTTTGCCGGTAACGTCGATGAACTCGACGTCGATGCCCGGTTTGAGATCGCCGTTGGGCTCGACGGTCTTGATCCGGCCGAACTGGCGAACCGTCGCACTCTGGCCTTCGGGCAGTACCACCGCCTCGGCCCCGCTCTCCAGGGCGGCTATAGCAATCTGCTTATTATATGGAACGGCATTTACCCATAGTTTCTTCATCGGACAGTTCCTTTGATTCAGGTCATCGATGCAAGCCGCACAGAATTTACCGGCGGCCGGAAATGCCTGTCAACGGATTTCGGCCGGATATCGCCCGCCGTGAGGATCTTGGCGCGGACCGGCCCCGGAATCGATGAACATGCTGCAACGATGCCGGGTAAGACTACAGAACGAATTGAATCGGCTTGTGCCCGGAGCGGGAGCATTCGGTGAGGTGAGCGGATGAGAGAGTCGTTGAAGGTGGGAGTCAGTTTCGGCATGACGTCGGGCATCATTACGACGCTGGGGCTGATGGTCGGCCTGGAGTCCGGCACCGGCTCCAGAATCGCCGTCCTGAGCGGCATCCTGACGATCGCCGTCGCCGACGCGTTCTCCGATGCCTTGGGCATTCACATGTCCGAAGAATCCGAGAACCGGCACAGTGCGCGAGAGATATGGGAGTCCACCGTCTTCACGTTCCTGGCGAAATTCCTCTTTGCCTCCTCGTTCATCCTCCCGCTCTTTCTTTTCCGTCTGACGACGGCCATCATCGTAGCGATTGCCTGGGGCTTCTTCCTGCTGGGTGGATTCAGCTTTCTCCTCGCCCGGGCCGAGAAGGTCAGGCCCTTGCCGGTCATCGCCGAACACGTCCTGATTGCCGGCGCAGTCATCCTGATCAGCCAGGGCGTCGGTTCCCTCATCCACAGGTTCCTGTGAGGAATATCCGTAAAGACGCAGGGTTTTGTGTCGCTGCCGCTGTCTGGCACGGGCTCCTTCGCGTGGTCAGATCGGATAGACAGACTCCCGCCTCGTCGGACTATTGACGCGGGCGGTCTTGAGCCTGCGGATCGCCTTGTACAGCTCGCTGCCCCACAGCGGCAGCGACGAGATGGCGACGACCAGTACCCAATCGAACAGGCTGAGCGGCTCGGTCTTGAAGATGGTCTGGAGCGGAGGGATGTACACGACCACCATCTGGAGCGCGAACGAGACGCCCGTGGCCAGGAGGAGGCTCCGGTTGGTAAAGGGGCCGATCTTGAACAGAGACTCGGTCAGGCTGCGGCAGTTGTAGGAATGAAAGAGCTGGCTGACGGCCAGAACCACGAAGGCCGCCGTGCGGGCCCGCGGCTCGCCTTCCTTCTCGACGTACAGAACCAGCGTGAAAGCGAGCAGACTGCAGAAGGCGATGAACGCGCCCTGCGTCAGCATCAAGAGCCCGCGGCTGCGCGTCACGACCGGCTCGTTGGTCGGGCGGGGCGGCCTCTTCATGATCTCCGGGTCCACCGGGTCCACGCCCAGGGCCAGAGCGGGCAGGCCGTCCGTCACGAGGTTCACCCACAGAATCTGGATGGGCAGCAATGGCACCGGGAACCCGACCAGGGAGCTGACGAACATGACGAGGATCTCGCCGGTATTGCACGAGAGCAGGTAGTGCACGAATTTCTGGATATTGTCGTAAATCCCCCGGCCTTCCTCGACTGCCGCCACGATGGAGGCGAAGTTGTCGTCGGTGACCACCATGTCCGACACTTCCTTGGTGACATCGGTGCCCGTGATGCCCATCGCGACGCCGATATCCGCCTCTTTCACCGCCGGGGCATCGTTCACGCCGTCGCCCGTCATCGCGACAACGTCGCCGCGGCTGCGCCAGGCACGAACCACGCGCAGCTTATGCTGCGGTGAGACGCGAGCATAGACCGGTATCTTGTCGACCTGCCTTTCGAGCTGCTCCTGGCTGAGTCGGTCCAACTCCTCGCCCGAGAGCGCCAGAGAACCCTCCTTAAAGAAGCCCAGTTGTCTGGCAATGGCCGTGGCCGTGTTCTTGTGGTCGCCGGTAATCATGACCGTTTTGATGCCGGCGGTCATGCACTCCTTGATCGCCTCCTTGACTTCCTCCCGCGGCGGATCGATCATGGCGATCAGGCCGACGAACGTCAGGTCCTTCTCGACCGAGCCGGCCTCGAGTTTGCCCACCTCCTTGTCCAGCGGCCGGCAGGCCACGCCGAGGACGCGCATCGCCTGATCGGTCAGACGGTCGTTGGCCTCCATGATCTTCTTTTTGTCTTTGGCCGTCAGAGGCCGAACGGCTTCCTCTACTTCGATGCTCGTGCAATCCGCCAGCAGCACGTCCGGCGCTCCTTTGACGAACGCGATCCGCGTGCCGTCTTCCTGCCGGATGACTGTCATCTTTTTGCGTTCCGAGTCGAACGGCAGCTCGTCGAGGAAAGGAGACGCCCGTTCCTCCCGGTCCTTCCAGATTTCGGCCTTGCCGGCGACCGTCAGCAGTGCGGCTTCCGTAGGGTCTCCCACAATCCGGTAGCCGGTCTGGTCCTGCACCAACTGGGCGCCGTTGCACAGCACGCCGATGCTCAGAGCCTTCATCAACTCCGGATAATCGTGCGGACTCACCTTCTCGCCGTTCAGAAGAAAGTCCCCCTCCGGGGTGTAGCCGACCCCCGTCACCTGGAACAATTTCCCTCCGGCAAAGAGGGCCTGCACCGTCATCTCGTTTTTCGTGAGCGTGCCGGTTTTGTCCGAGCAGATTACCGTGGCGCTGCCCAGGGTTTCGACCGACCGCAGCCGGCGGATCAGAGCGTGGCGTCTCACCATTCTCTGCACCCCCAGCGCCAGGGCGATCGTCACGACGGCGGGCAGCCCCTCGGGGATGGCGGCGACCGCCAGGCTCACCGCGGTCAGAAATACGTCGATCACCTTGCCTCCGCGCAGCCATTCGAGAGAGAATACCATCGCCACGAGCACGAAGCACAGATACACGATCCATTTGCCGAACTGCTCCAGCTTTTTCTGCAGCGGCGTGGACTCGCGTTCGATCTCCTGGATCATACCGGCGATCTTGCCCAGCTCAGTCTGCATGCCGGTCTCGGTCACGATGGCCTTGGCCCGGCCCGACGCGACCGACGTACCGGCATAAGCCATGTTGGCCCGGTCCGCCAGCGGAACATCCCGCTCCTCGAGCACGGTCGCCGTCTTGGCCACCGGCGTCGATTCGCCCGTCAGACTGGCCTCCTGCGCGCTGAAATTGGAGGTGAGCCATGCGAGGCGGCCGTCGGCCGGAACACTGTCGCCCGCCTCCATCTCGATGACATCGCCGGGAACCAGCGCCTCGGAGCTGATAATCTCGTGTTTGCCGTCGCGAATGATCTTGCACGTGGGGGAGGACAGCTTCTTCAAGGCGGCCAGCGATTTCTCCGCGCGGTATTCCTGGATGAAGCCCAAAATGGCGTTGAGAATCACAATGGCGACGATGGCGACGGCATCCACCGCCTCCTGCAGAAAGCCCGATACGATCGCGGCGCCGATCAGAACCCAGATGATAAAATCCTTGAACTGGTCGAAGAGGATTCCCCACGGCGAGCGCTTGGGGGCCTCCTTCAGTTGGTTGGGACCGTATTTTTCGAGGCGGGCCGTTGCTTCACCGGAGCTTAAGCCCGCGGACAAATCGGTCCCCAACTCCTGCGCCGTGCGCTCGACATCCAGACGCCACCATGGCTCCATTCCATTTCTCCTGGTTTTGCTGTCCTGCTGCCATCCACAACGTGGCATGTCCGTCCTCGGGGGTGATTCTTCCCCGGCCGGGGGCGGTTGGGCTGCCAGTTTCCCAATTCCCACGCAGTCTATAAGACGTGCTTGTGCCTGGCAAGCAAATCCGCGCTCGTATGCGATCCGAATGTCGGCGAAGCTTGTTTTCGCCAGGGTACGGTGATAGAATACTGGCGGCACCGTGGGGCAAGGGATGAGTCATGTTGAGCCGGCTTGCTGTCGGCAGGCAGATATGCTTTCGGTCTGGGACGTGTGTCCTCACGCTCTGACGGTTTGAAGCACCTCAGGTCCAGGGACAGCATGGGACGGAATGCCAGGGAAAGGAGATGGCTGCATGAGTATACTGAAGGAGTTTCAGGAATTCGCCGTCAAGGGGAACGTCATCGATCTGGCCGTGGGTATCGTTATCGGCGTCGCATTCGGCAAAGTCGTGAATTCCCTGGTGAACGACGTGATCATGCCGCCCATCGGGCTGCTGATCGGAGGCGTGGATTTCAAAGCGCTGGCCCTCGTGCTCAAGAGAGGTCCGGACGAGGCCACCACGGTAGCCCTGAGATACGGCAACTTCATTCAGGTAGTCGTAGAGTTCCTGATCGTTGCGTGGGCGATATTCCTGATGGTCAAGGTCATCAACCGTCTGCGACGCATGGGCGAGAAGCCCACCCCGACGGCTTGATCCGGTAGCATCTCTGGTCAGGAGTGCATTCCCTTGTTCTTCTGCCGTACACCTGGACCGGATTTCCTTGACAGCAGCGGGCATCGCTCATACCCTGTGATGCTCGTGTGGTAGCCGTGGAAGAGGCCGGGAATATGAAGCTTCACAGGAGGGCAATGTGAGCAACACCATTACCTGCCCGAACTGTCAATCGCAGATTGAGATCACCGAGGTCATCTCGAGCCAGTTGCGCGCGAGCATCCGCGGCGAGCTGGAGACGGAGCTGAATGCGTCGCGACAGCGGCTCAAGCAGCAGCAGGAGGAGCTCGCTCAGCGTCAGCGGGACCTGCAGCACAAGGTCGAGACGATTGAGGAGCAGATCCAGACCCAACTGAGCCAGGAGCGGCAAGCGCTCGAACGCCAGATCCGCGAGAAAGCCATGGAGGATCTGGCCATCGAGATCAAGGACCGCGACGCGGCGCTGGCCAGACTCCAGGCGCGGGTCCAGCAGGCGGATCAGAACGAGCTGACCTTTCGCCGGGAGAAGCGCGAGCTGGAAGAAAAAATCCGGAACGCCGATTTGGAAGTGGAGCGCAGACTCCAGGAAGAGCTTAAGAAAGTGCGCGAGCAGGCTCTGAGGGAGGTGGACGAGCAGCACAGACTGAAACTTCTGGAGAAGGAGCAGCAGGTCGAGGGACTCCGCCGGCAGATCGAAGAATTGAAACGCAAGGCCGAGCAGGGCTCGCAGCAGGCGCAGGGCGAGGTCCTGGAGGTCGCGCTGGAGGGACTGCTCAAGAGCCTGTTCCCGACCGACTCGATTGAGCCGGTGCCCAAAGGCGTCCGCGGCGCCGACGTGATTCAGCGGGTATTCGACGACAACGGGATGGATTGCGGCCTGATCCTGTGGGAATCGAAGCGGACGAGACATTGGAGCAAGGAGTGGCTTCCCAAGCTGCGGGACGACCTGCGCCTCGTGAAGGCGTCGCGCTCCGTTCTCGTCAGCGAGCAGTTGCCGGAGCACATCCGGCACTTCGGCCAGGTTGACGGCGTCTGGATCGTGAACTGGGCCTGCGTCCATCCGGTGGCCATGGCCCTGCGCGAGGGTCTGATCGCCGTGGCCCGGGGCCGGCGGGCCTTGGAGGGACAGCACAGCAAGATGGAGATCGTCTACAATTATCTCATCGGCCAGGAATTCTACAACCGTGTCTCCGGCATCGCCGAGGCTTTCGTGACGTTGCGGCAGGACCTGGAGACCGAAAAACGGGCCTATCAGAAGTACTGGGCCAAGCGGGAGAAGCAGTTGGAGCGGGTGCTCGTCAATACCTCCGGCCTGCACGGCGACCTGCAGGCCATCATCGGCAGCACGCTGCCCGAGATCAAAGGCATGAATCTGACCGCTCTCGGAGCCGACGCCTTGCCGGATGGCCATCCTCTGATGGACGGCGAGCAAATCGATAGTTGAACTCGCCGGGTGTGCCGGGCACACCTTTTGCCGGGTGAAGTCAGCCACATGGAGGTTCAGGACCATGAATCGCAGCAAGCACTCACATAGCAGCAACGCGCGTTTGTTCGTGATTGGTTTGGCATGTTGCCTTTTGTGTGGTGGGGTCTGCCTGGCGGATTTCATGGCGGACCTGGCCCGGCCGCACGAGGGACGCAGCATGAGAGCGACCTCGACGGCCAAGATCGGGGCGGACGGCAAGCCCGACCCGAACGGCCGGCCCGATCCGAACAGCAACAGCGACAATAGCAGCGTGGCTCCCGGCCGGCGCAAGATTCTGCTGGATGTCAAAGGGCCGGGCGTCATCACGCACATCTGGATGACATTCCTCGGGCCCGAGCCGCATCCGTGGGCCCAAAACGGCTCGGCCAATCATCAGGAGATGCTGCTGCGCATGTACTGGGACGGCAAGGAGAGGCCGGCTGTGGAGGCGCCGGTAGGGGACTTCTTCGCCAACAGCTTCGGCAAACGCAGCGAGGTCATCAGTCTGCCGGTCATCGTCGAGGACGCGGATTCCTACAACTGCTTCTGGCACATGCCGTTCCGCCAGTCGGCCCGCATCGAGGTCGTGAACCAGAGCGAAAAGCCGATCAGCCTGCTCTACTACAACATCGACTGGGTCAAGAAGCCGCGCATCAGCGCGGACACACCGTACTTCTACGCGCAATATCGGCAAGAGTATCCCGTGCAGAAAGGCAAAGACTACGTGCTCCTCGAAACGCAGGGCAAGGGACACTACGTGGGCACGGTGCTCAGCGTGCGGACCCGCAGTCCGTCCTGGTTCGGCGAGGGTGATGAGAAGATTTACATTGACGGCGAAGAGAAAGCCTCCATCTGGGGCACCGGCACGGAAGACTACTTCCTGTCCGCCTGGGGTCTCAAGAAGACCAGCACGCCCTATTTCGGCGTGCCGTACTTCGACCAGTGGGGCATCGTGGGCGGCCACACCTCCGCCTATCGCTGGCACATCAACGACCCGCTTGTCTTCAACAAGGGCATCAAGGTGACGTTCGAGCACTTCGGCTGGATGTCGCCCGACGAGAATCCCCAATACAAATCCCACAGTTGGAACGAGCGGGAAGACGATTACTCCAGCGTGGCCTTCTGGTACCAGACGGGCGAGCCGACCTTCACGGCCCGTGCGCCGCACGCCCGCGAGCGGACGCTGCCGAGTCTCGACCGAACCATCGCGGCACGGGAATACACGGTTATGCAATATCACGGACAAGGCGAGGCGGTGGCCCAGAACCTGGACCTCTACGCGAACGGTCACCTGTTCTACAAGCCGCAGCAATCGGAGAACGCCTGGGTCGAGATTCCGTTCGAGATCGAGAGGAAGGAGCCCAAGCGGCTCCTGCTCGTGCTGACGCACTCCTACGATTACGGCAAATACCAGGCCTCCCTCAACGGCGTGAAGCTGGGTGACGTAATGGACCTCTACAGCCCTGAAATCTCCGCCCGCGAGCATCACCTGCTGGACTTCTGGCCCGACCCCGGCAAGTACACCCTCCGGCTGGAGTCTGTCGGCAAGAACCCCTCCTCCAGCGGGCACTACCTGGGCATCGAATCCGTCCGTCTGCGGGAGCGTCGCCCCCGCGTCCGCGACTACCACCACGACGCAGACAAAGACTGGCGCACGAACCCCATTCTTTACGAGTAGCGCCTGTGCATCACTGAAGTGGAGTAGCGGGCGGGGCCACCGGCCGGACGTCAGCGGTAGGGCGTGCTATGCACACCCTTCCAACGCCATTGTGAGTACGGAACTCTTTTCGGCGTGCACAACACACCCTACCCAGTTGCCCGCTCGGACTTTTTATGCGCGCCAGGGGCGGGGGCGCTTCAGGTTTTTGAGAACGGTGTTGGCGATGACGGCGTTTTCGCGGACTTGGAAGTCGAGCATGCCGACGCACGCGAAATCGGCGTCGTTTTCGAAGGCATACTTGAAACCATCGCGCGGGTGAATCGCGCCGGCGGCAAGGACTTTATAGGCGATCCAGGGCTTCGCGCAGGTTGTCATAAACTCGATGGTCCTCTCCGGCTCTATGCACCACATGTTGTCATGCGTGGGCAGGTCGAACGGGCCTTTCTTTTCATCCGGCGTGGCGGACCAGTAGTTGGCGCTGTGCAGCGTCTTCATGTAGAAACCGACCGGGATGCCCGCCTTCTCGCACGCGATGGGGACCTCGATGGAGTGGCACGCGATACCGGCGACCAGGCCGTTTTTCTTCGTGTGCTCGATCACCTTGGCGACCAGGTCCAACTGGTTCTGCTGGGTCAGCCGGTCGCCCATCTCGCCCTGGATGAACGCCCCGTGGGCGCCGGCGTCGATCGCCATCTGGAGCTTGGTGAACGGGTCGTCGGGCCTCGGGAAGTACTGGGCGAGCCATTGGATCTGGCCGCCGCGCTCGTTCCAGTATCTGGTGATGACGCGGACCGTCGGGTCGTTGCCGCCGGCGTACGGGTCCTGGACGGTCGAGATCATCGTATTGATGCCGCACTGCTCGCACAGCTCCCACGTCTCCATGATCTTGTCGTCGGTGAAGTAGTGCTTCAGGAGAGAGGAGATGTACATCATATCGCGGGCGTGGGCGTAGCCGTTGATGAGATTGCCGCCGCAGATGAGCCGGCTGATTTTGAGCTTGCCGATCTGCCCCATCGGCAGGGTCAGCGAGGCGGAGGGCGGCTGCGGCTTCTCGGCTTTCTTTTCCTGAGCCAGCAGAATCTTCTCTTCCAGACTCAGCCCCAGCACGCTCGTGGTGAATGCACACGTCTTGAGAAACTTGCGGCGGTTCAAATTCTCTGCGGTCATGTCTAATCCCAGATAGACGGCGATAATCTTACGGCCTTTGCTATCGTACGCGAACGCCCATGCGGATTCAAGGCTTCACTTCGTTCCGCATGACAAGTGTGAGCGACTAAGTTTCGTGGGAGGCAGGCGGTGCTTGTCATGCTGAGCGAAGCGCAGCATCTGGCCCGAGGATGGAGAGGCCCGTTCCGCGTGCGAACGAAACGCCTTCTGCGGTGCCCGGATCCTTCGCTGCACTGCAAAGGCGCAACATCTTGTTTTTTTAGCAAGCATTTTTGGTCGCGGCCGGAGGCCGCGCCGCGCTCAGGATGACAGAATCTCGGCAAAGCACCGGCTTGCGTTTGGTCAGGCACGCCACGAAGTTTAGTCGCACCCTGACAAGTGCGAGCACGTTCGGCTCAATCAGGAGTGCAAGCCCTTCTTGTCATTTCGAGCGGAGCGAAGCGGAGTCGAGAAATCTGGCCGCGAGCATTGCATGTCCTCCCTTTGCGGACCAGCCCCCGGCCAGGCCTCATTTGAAGCACCACCGGCGGTGACTTGACGCAAATTGCGGATGTCTTTTGTTCGCGGCCAGATTTCTCCACTCCGGTCTGCCCGTGGCAGCCCTCCGGTTGAAATGACAAGAGGGCGCACGGACTGGTGCTGACATACGCGAAATCTGCGTGAGGGGCTTGACGGCGGGGGGATTTTGCCTATGCTGAAGATTTCCACGGTTTGCGTAGAAAGGAGTGTGGGTCGTGCAGGGAAGTACATCTGCGGGTGAGTTCGTTTTCGAGCAACGGGCGGTGGAGCCGGGGCCGAGCGTACTCTACAACGAGCATGTGAAGCGGACGAGCAAATCGCACATCGCTGCGTTCGCCGGTTACCTGATGCCGCTGTGGTATTCGTCGATTGCCGAGGAGCATCGGGCGGTCCGCGAGCGGGCCGGACTGTTCGATTGTACCCATATGGGGGTGCTGGAAGTTTCGGGAGATGATGCCGCCGACTTCCTCGACGTCGTAACCACGAACCATGTCAGCAATTTGAATGTTGGCCGGGCCCGGTACGGCTGTATCCTCGATGCGGCGGGCAACGTGCTCGACGACATCATCGTTTACCGTCACGGCCAGAATAACTTCATGGTCGTCGTGAACGCGTCGAACGAGCCTAAGATCAAATTCTATCTCTACGAGCTGGTCAAAGGCGGGGCCATAGTCGACGCGGACCATCCGCAGCGGAGGCTGGAGTACAGGCCGGCAGTCTGGGATATGCGGGACCCTAACCGGGCCGGGGACCGGCGGGTCGATATCGCCCTGCAAGGTCCGGCGTCGATCGATACTTTGGCGAGGCTGGCTGACGACCCATCGGTCGTCGAGCGTATCTCCGAGCTGAAAGGTTTTGCGTTTGTCGAGGAGCGGCTCGCGGGGATCGACTGCCTGATCTGTCGGACGGGCTACACGGGCTCGACGGTCGGGTTCGAGCTGTTTGCCGACCCGGACGAGACGCCGCGATTGTGGAACCTGGTTCTCGAAGCCGGCAAGCCGCTGGGGGTTCTGCCGTGCGGCCTGGGGGCTCGCGACAGCCTGCGGATCGAGGCGGGCCTGCCACTTTACGGACACGAGCTCGACGGCAAATTCCATATCTCGCCGTTCGAGGCGGGCTACGGCTGGGCGGTGAAGATGGAGAAGGAGTTCTTCATCGGCAAGGCCGCCATGGAGCGCATCGCGCAGACGTACACGATGGAAGTGGCGCGGCTGGAGTTGCCCGCGACGAAGGGCATTCGGCCGGTTCGCCCGGACGATGCGATTCTGGACGATGGTGTGTGCGTCGGCTGGGTGCTCAGCGCCGCGAAGGTGGACGAGAAGCAGTACGCCCTGGTCTACGTGGACCGGAAGGTCGCTCCGGAGGGCAACGAGCTGGGGGTGTATTACCTGGCGCGCAGTCCCAGTCAGGTCGAGCAGGGGCGGCAACAGGCCGTGGAGAAAGGACAAAAACTGGCGGCGGATGTGGCCGGAAGGGTGGTCAGCCGCTTCGCCAAATTTTAGAAGGAGGTGGCGACTATGGCGGTTCTAATTCAAGAGGGATTGCTCTATACGAAGGATCACGAGTGGGTGAAGGTCGAAGAGGATGAGGCCACGGTGGGCATCACGGACTACGCCCAGGAGCAGTTGGGCGAGATCGTGTTTGTCGAGCTGCCCAAGGTAGGCAAGGAGTTCACCGCCCACAAAGAGCTGGCCGTGGTGGAGAGCTCGAAGGCCGCGGGCGATGTGTACAGTCCGGTGACGGGCATCGTCACCGAGGTCAATTCCGAGCTCCAGACGAAGCCGGAGCTGATTAACGAGGACTGCTACAATGCCGGCTGGCTCTGCAAGCTCACGATCACCGATCGCAAATCGCTCAAAGACCTGGTCGACGCGAAAGAGTACGAAGAATACGTGGAGACATTGTGACATGGAGTTCATACCGCATACACCCGAGCAGGAGAAGGAAATGCTCGATGCCATCGGCCTGACGATGGCGGATCTGTTCAGCGATGTCCCGCCGGAGTTGATGGCCAATTCATTCTGCCTGCCGAGCGGACTGAGCGAACAGCAGGTGCGCGAGCGACTCGCCGAGTTGGCGGGCAAGAACTCGATTGACCTGGTCCTCTTTCTCGGCGGCGGGTTTTACGACCATTTCATCCCCTCGGCGGTGTATTCGATCGTCTCCCGCAGCGAGTTCTACACGTCCTACACGCCGTACCAGCCGGAGGTCTCGCAGGGGACGCTGCAGGCCACCTACGAGTTCCAATCGGCCATCTGTCGGCTCACCGATATGGAGGTCTCGAACGCCTCTCTCTACGACGGCGGGACCGCCCTGTACGAGGCGATGATGATGGCTCTGCGCATCACCGACCGCAACAAGGTCATCGTGGACGACAGCGTCAATCCGATCTATCGGGTCATGCTGCACTCCTACACGCGGAACCTGCAGATCGACCTCGAAGAGACGCACTGCGTGGACGGGCTGGCAAATCGGTCCGACATTCTCAGCCGGCTCGACGACCAGACGGCGGCGGTCATCGTGCAGAACCCGAACTTCTTCGGCTGCATCGAGGACTTCACCGACCTCGCCGAGGCCGCCCACGAGAAGGGGGCGCTGCTGGTCGTTTCGTGTTATCCCATCGCACTGGGCATTCTCAAGACGCCGGGCGTCATGGGAGCGGACATCGTCACGGGCGAGGGCCAGAGCCTGGGGATGCCGATGTCGTTCGGCGGGCCGTACCTGGGCTTCATGGCTTCGCGCAAGGAATACGTGCGCAAGATGCCGGGGCGCATTGCGGGCGAGACGAAAGACCGCGCGGGCCGGCGGGCGTTTGTCCTGACATTGCAGGCGCGCGAGCAGCATATCCGGCGCGAGAAGGCCACGTCCAACATCTGCTCCAACGAGGCGCTGTGTGCCCTCACCGCGCTGGTTTATCTGTCCCTCGTGGGCAAGGAAGGCTTGAGAGAGACGGCCCAGCGCTGCGCCGACAAGGCCTGCTATGCCTACCAGCGGCTGACGGCGATTCCCGGTGTGCGGCCGCACTTCGAGGCGAACTGGTTCTTCAATGAGTTTGTGCTGGATCTGCCGCGCGAGGCGGCCGACGTGGTGGCCAAGCTGATCGAACGAGGTTTTGCCGCCGGGTTCCCGCTGAGCCGGTATTACAAGGGCATGGAGAATTCCCTCTTGGTCTGTGTAACGGAGAAACGAACGAAACAGCAAATCGGCATGTTTGCCGAGGCGCTGGAGAGCGTGCTATGAAGCTGATTTTTGAGAAGAGTGTTCCCGGGCGCCGGGGCGTCCTGCCCGGGCCGAGCGATGTGCCGGCCAGCGTCAACATCCGGAGCGACCTGCTCCGCGAGCAGAGCGCGGCGCTGCCGGAGCTGAGCGAGCTGGACGTGGTCCGGCACTTCACGGAGCTGTCCCGCCGCAATTTCGGCGTTGACACGAACTTCTACCCGCTGGGCTCGTGCACGATGAAGTACAATCCGAAGGTGTGCGAGCGGATTGCCGGTTATCCCGGCTTTGCCCATCTGCACCCGCTGCTGCCGCAGCTTCGGATGGGCGGCATGCTCACGCAGGGGGCCCTGGCCATCCTGTACGAGATGGACCTGCTCGTGCGGGAGATCACCGGCATGGCGGGCTTTACGATGCAGCCGCTGGCCGGTGCGCACGGCGAGCTGACCGGCATGATGATCATGGCCGCGTACCATCGGGACAAGGGCAACAAAAAGAGCGTCGTGCTCGCCCCGGACAGCGCCCACGGCACGAATCCCGCCAGTGCGGCGATTGCCGGCTATCGCGTCGTCTCGATTCCGAGCAACGAAAACGGCGACATGGACATCGAGGCCCTCCAACGCGCGTTGAACGGCGACGTCGCGGGCATCATGCTCACGTGCCCCAGCACCCTCGGCCTGTTCGATCCGCACATCCGGGAGATTTGCGACCTGGTCCACAGTGTGGACGGGCTCGCCTACTACGACGGCGCGAATCTGAACGCCATCGTGGGCAAGGCCAAGCCGGGTGATTTCGGCTTCGACATCGTACACCTGAATCTGCACAAGACGTTCGCCACGCCCCACGGCGGCGGCGGTCCCGGGGCCGGACCGGTCGGCGTGAAGGAGAAACTCCTGCCGTACCTGCCCATCTCCATCGTGGTCAAGCGCAACGACGGGACCTATGCCCTCGAATACGACCGACCGAAATCCATCGGCTACATCGCGCCGTTCTACGGCAATTTCGGCGTCATCGTGCGGGCCTACGCCTACATCCTGATGCTCGGCAAAGAAGGCCTGCGTCACGTCGCGGAGATAGCCGTGCTCAACGCAAACTACATCCGCGAGAAACTCCGCAGCCACTACACGCCCGCGGTCGATCGGATCTGCAAGCACGAGTGCGTCTTCACCATGACCGAGAAGATGGCCGAGAACGGTGTCCACGCCTTGGATATCGCCAAGGCCCTGATCGACCGGGGCTTCCACCCGCCGACGGTCTATTTCCCGATTACCGTGAAAGAGGCAATGATGATCGAGCCGACCGAGACCGAGAGCAAAGAGACGCTCGACGCCTTCCTCGACGCCATGATCGAGATCGCCGGACAGGCCGAGAAGGAGCCCGAAAAGCTCAAAGCCGCCCCGACGACCACGCCGGTCTCCCGCCCCGACGAAGTCGCCGCCGCCAAAAATCTCAACATCGCGTGCTTATGACGTGGACGTGCCGGTAGCCATGTCGGCGTGAAAGTCGAACGTGCCTTGGCTGGACGGGGTGTCGGAACCGCAGGTCAGGCGACGGACCAGCCTCTATTGAGCTCAACTGCCGGCTTTCCTGAGCTTCTTGGCATCTATGAGATCCTGGTCCCTGCCGCTGGCTTCCTTTGTCCTTATCAAGTCCGTCTTCGATATGAACGGGATGACCAATCCCTCCACCTGCACCTGCTCGCGATGGGCCCATGCGCCCTCGAAAGTCACGCCCGGCAGGGACATCATAACGTCCAGACGCAAGGGCGGATTCCCCATCTGGTAGAAGTAACCCTCTTGCCGGAAATCGGCCGGCGTCAGGTCTTTGAGGGGTGCGCCGAATTCTTTGAGTGCCGCAAAAACTGCTTCGGAGTTTTTCTCGTCGGTGGCGATCCACAGATCCAGATCTTTCGTAAAACGGGGCTCTGTGTATTTCATGACCGCGTAGCCGCCGACTACGAGATAGCGGACCTTATGCTTTTCCAAAATGCTCAACAGTTCTTTGAAGTCTGGGCTTGTCAGCATGTCCGTGCCTGATGGTCAAATAATCCAATACCATTTCCCACGCGGCGTTGAAGATGGCCTCATCCCCTTGTGACTGCCAGAACTCGATGTCGAAGCGATCTTCATCGTCACCGATTCGTCGATAAGATTCCTTGATCTTTTCCATATGTCCTGCCTACTCGCGGTTGAGCTCAATGGCTTCACGGAGCGTGGCCCGCAGGGTTTCCAGCAATTCCTCTTTGGATCGCTCCTGGCAATTGACGCCGGGCATCTCCTCGATCCAGCCGTACCACCACTCCCCTTCCTGTTTGATGACCGCTTTGTATTCCTGCATCGGATGTCTCCAGAAGATATAGGTCTATTGTAAGCATGAAGACCGAGGAAGGCAACGAGTTGTCAGACGCCTATGTCTGATAGCCTTTGAGCCGCTTTCTGGTAGCCCTGCTCCGCAGCCTTCTTGAACCAATTCAGAGCGACGCGCCGGTTGCGAGGCACACCATCGCCGTCGAGGTGGCAGAGCCCGAGATTGTACTGAGCATAGACGTCGCCGGCGCGGGCTGCCTTACGATACCAACGGACAGCCACATCGGGGTCGCGTCGGACGCCGATGCCTTCGTGATAGCAGTAGCCCACAATCCTTTGTGCCTCTGAGTCCCCGAGTTCAGCCGCTTTCAGGTACCATCGGAAGCTTTGGCGATCATTCCGGGGCACGCCTCGGCCAATCTCATAATAAAGGCCCAAGTTGAAACAGGCATTTCGGTTGCCCTGACGAGCAGCCAGATGATACAGCCGGACCGCCTGCCTCAGGTTTCGGTTCCGCCCTCTGCGGTTGGCGTAAATGATCCCCAAGTTCAGTTGAGCGCTATCGTACCCTTGAGCAGCGGACAGCTCGTAGTAATGTGCCGCCTGCCGCTTATTTCTGGGAACCCCGAGTCCTTTTTGATAAGCTAATCCAAGCTCGTACTGTGCCCAGCGGTCACCTTGCTTGGCCGCCTTCCGCAACCAAGGGATTGCCGCACGGTTTCCCTCATCACTCTCCTGTTCGAGATACAGATCGGCAAGACGGCACTGTGCATCCAGATCACCATCTACCGCTTTCGCATGCAGGGCTTTTGATGATTTGGTCACTTCGGTACTCCCAACATGCTGACCTCCTTTGCTTGGGCCGAGCAGCGTAGCATGGTACGCGGGAGAAGGCAATATTCAGGGTGAGATAACCTGGGTTCTTTTGCCCGAAAACTCCGTTCGTCTCGCGTCGTTGTCCCGGTTGCCTACTTCCAGCTTTGAAGCTCGATGATGTTGCCTTCGGGGTCGGTGGCGTAGACGAAGGTTAGAAGTCCAACTTCTGAGTAAGCGAAAGACGGGAAAGCGCCCAATCTGCTCCTTTCATTGCATGTCCTCTCAGGGGCCGGTCCGGTGGGCCACAATGAGAGGGTGCGATTGTTATAGGGTCCGCATTGATTTGACCAACCTGTTATATTTAGCATGGGAACCGATCCAGAACCAGATGATCTCAGCGCTCTGCACGATCCCCACACTGCGGTAGTTCTTCGATACCCTGGCAGAAAATATCGACTTGGTAGGGTGGATTCGCTTGAAGTGCAAACCCGGATGATGTGGGTCTTGTTCGAACAGGCGGTATGCTTCTCTTGCCTGTTTTCGTGTCTCAGCAGGCAATTCCGCATAGCACTTCCAGAACCTGTCGGTGGTCGATGATTTCACAGGCGCTCGAAATCCATAGGTTGAGTTTTCCCCTTCTTGTGAGCGTCAAGAGCTTCGTCGGCGAGTCGGTCGAGAACATCCTGTGACTCGGCAAACATTCTGTCCCACTCTCTCTCGCTCTCAAGCTCTTCCAGCAACCATCGCGCGAGCGTATCTTGCTCAGTCTCTGGAAGCTCCGATGCCTTCTTGAAGGCTTCTTCTAACAGCTTGGTCATTTCTCAGTACCTCATTCGAAGAACCATTCTTTCCTGGAACAGGATAACACGGCTCGCACATCAAGTCAATATTCCCGACAGATGCCGCTCCGGCGGCACGCGCACGCAGCCGAATGCGTCCTCATAGAACTTCGCCAGCCGCTCCCAGTCCTTGGCGATGATATTGGTGTGCTTGTATTGTGCTTTCATTTCTCCCGGATTCCCTTGCCCGATTGCTCGAGGACGGTGTCCGCCCACTTGCGGGCTCGTTCGAGCTCGCCTTCATGGAGCAGATCGATTTCGCCGGCCTTCTGCGGGTTGCGCGCTCGTACGTAGAAGGTCTCCGGTGGAACGATGGGCTTGCCTCCCAGCCGGCGGAGTTGGTCGAGCAGCTTGGGCGAGGCCCTCATACGCCGCAGCGGCCAGGCCCTGACTGTCGTGTCGAAGGCGGCTACAAATTTGCCGGTCAGAATCCCCGCAGGCTGTGCTTCGAGAATAGCGCGGACCTCTTGCGGCAAGGTAAAGGCGTGCGTGGGGCTGCCCATCACCACCAAATCGGCCCCCTCGAAATCGGAGGCGGCAAGCTGATCAATGCCGACCACGCGAGCATCGCCTGCCTGCTTCATCGTCTCGGCCATCGCCTCGGCGAGCCTTCTGGTGTTCCCGAAC
>Ga0315291_10002674_pt1 | contig 23222 bp, 17 predicted proteins | sample YL17G12_20_MG_FD_203070 | JGI IMG/M metagenome (GOLD analysis project Ga0315291, IMG submission 203070) | Sediment microbial communities from Yellowstone Lake, YNP, Wyoming, USA - YL17G12_20 | ecosystem: Environmental > Aquatic > Freshwater > Lake > Sediment | place: USA: Wyoming | collected... | reverse complement strand
AATCCACTAATGCGCCATTTTAAAAAAATGTCGCATTAGTGGATTTACGGGTAACAAATGATAAAAAAGAAATGTTTTAAAAACAACTGGATAACCAATAAATACCAAGAGATGAACATAGATCCGATATTGATAGAAAAAGCAATATATGCTTTTGAATTGCTTGGAAATTTAATTGAAAATGGTATTAACCTGATTTTTAAAGGTGGCACAGGATTGATGCTGCTTATTCCTGAATTTAAAAGACTTTCTATTGATATAGATATAATGAGCGAAGCAGATAACGAAAGCCTAAATAATGCATTCAATAGGATAATAAAAGAGGGCGTATTTAATAGATGGGAAGAAAATAAAAGGTCCCTAAATAATAAAATAACAAAAAGACACCTTAAATTTTATTATACTTCTTCTATAGAAAAGCGAGAGTCTTATATCCTTCTTGATATCGTACAATCAGATTATTCATTTCTTCATACTATTAAAAGATCAATTGCCCTGCCATTATTTGAAGTCGAAAAAGAAATAGAAGTCATAGTGCCCACCATAAATAGTTATATGGGAGACAAAATGACCGCATTTGCTCCTAATACTATCGGAATTTCCTATGGGAAAAATAAATCAATGGAAATAATAAAGCAGCTATTTGACCTGGGAATTTTATTCGAACACATAACCGATTTAAAAGAAATAGAGCAGACCTATAAAAAGATTTCTCAAATTGAAGCTTCTTACCGCGATATCAAAAAACCAATAAATATATTCTTGGATGATTCGATAAATGCATCTTTTATTATCTGTCAATTAGATTTCCGTGGGAGTGTTAAAGATGAATATGCCAAAGAACTACGAGAGGGGATAAGAAGAATTAAAAGTCACATATTAGGTGGAAACTATTCTCTTTTAAATGCTAAAGAAGATGCTTCAAAAGTGGCCTGCATAGCTTCTTTAATTAGAGATAATCGTTTTGATATAAACCTAGAAAATTTGAAATTAGGAAGAAAGCATTTCTATAAAATAAAAGATATAAATCTTCCAAATGAATTTAATATTCTAAATAAGCTAAAAGTAGTTTCTCCTGAGAGTTTTTATTTATGGTCGATAGCGACTAAAATATAAGACGCTCCACCCAAAAGATAAGAGAACTATCCGATGGCTCAATCATCTTCTCAGTGGAAGTAAGCTGCCTAATCAAGGGTAAGAAATGGATTCTGGGAATAGGTAGCTTTGTCCAGGTCCTTGCCTCCAAAGGCCTTCACCAGGAGATACAGGAAGAGATTGCCGGTATGAAAAAAGGAATATTAAAGAGAATTGGCCTTGCCAAAGGCGGATATTGGGAGGTAATAAAAAAATGACCCCATATGCATGCCCATGTTCATGCGCTACCGAAGATAATCAACCTTTCTTGCATTCCCCCCCCCCTTTAAGGGGAGATTCTTCCGATACTCTCTCCCCTTTTAGGGGATATTTTTCCTATATCCCTCCCCCTTGAGGGGGAGGATTAAGGTGGGGGTGAGACATTTTCTGTCATTACGAACCCTGATTTATCAGGGCGTGGCAATCTCAACTGGTCAACTGGCAAACCGGGTAACCGACTAACTAAATTTATTGTCTGATCGGAAGATTGTAGATTATTTTAATTGGCAGATTGTTTTTAAATTAGTAAATGGTTTAATTAATTTATTGGTGAATTGGCAAATTGGTCAATAGGTGAATTGCGAACCTTTGTATTTTATAACTTAATTCTCAAAAAAGAAGGACTTTCCCAATCCTTTGTCGAATATATAAAAGAGTATCTAATACGAAACTCACACCCGATTATACTTTTTCATTTTTATATATAAATCGAAAAGAGCACCTTAAAAAATGAACTATTTAAAAAGAAATACTAAATTTAGTATTCTTGCTTTTTTAATCATTGTCCTTTCCATAGCTATATCTGTTTCCACCCTGGCCAAAACCGAAGTCTACTTCTCCCTATACGATAATCCTCAAAAAACCATTATTAAAAACATCAACGGGGCAGAGACCTTCATCAATATAGCAATGTACACCTTCACCGATAAAGAAATTGCCCTCTCTCTGGCCAATGCCCAAAAAAAAGGAGTAAAAGTGAGAGTTTATCTAGATAGATCCCAGCGTGAATCTCCCTACAGCATCTCCCGTCTTCTGGTACAGGAAGGATTAAAGGTAAGAATCAGCTCCAACAATTATATAATGCATAATAAATTTGCCATTATCGACAACCGACTACTGCTCACCGGTTCCTATAACTGGACTTTTGCCGCTAACAATAAAAATGACGAAAATCTGTTGATCATAGACGACCCAGAAATAATTGCCCGATACCAAAATCAATTCGAAAAACTCTGGTTCGAGAAATACAGTTTGGAGAGAACCGGGCAGTTATTTCAAAAAGCAAAGGTAGACTTTTCACCTGTTTCTACTACTTCTCCAAAACCGGAAGTTCAAACCATAAATATCAACACCGCATCCCAGGATGCACTTGTAAAAGTGTTACAAATAACCGAACCCCTCGCCCAAAAGATAATCGCCTTAAGAGGCGAACTGGGAAGATTCAAAGAAACACAAGACCTTCTCCAACTACCGGAGCTTACCACTCTCGAATGGGAGTAGTGGAAAGAGCAGGGGAAAATAGTTACTGTTGAATAATAGTTAACTTTATAGATTATAAAGATTTGTTTAAATGTATGAAATATAAAAAAAGCCCATAATTGTAATAAAAAAGCATATTATGTTGTTAATAAACTATAAAAATAAAATTTAAATAGATAATTAGTAATGTAATTATATAATAATATATTATGTTGTTTACCAACAAAAGATAAACTTTGACTTTTACAAAAATTTATGTTATAATAAATATGAAGAAAAAAATGGCCCAAAAATCTCAAGTCGACTGAGAATTTTGGGCCGGTGCATTAACTGTATATTTTAACCAAGTATATTATACACCTTTTCAAAAGAGTATTGCAAGCAGCGTTACCCCACTAAAGTTTACACTAACTGCACTTTTTCTTCAATAAAGTGTAAAGAGAGGTGATGTAATGCGTTATTATGTTAACAAGAATGTTCAATCAAATGGCGATCATGAAGTTCATACCGATACGTGCGCTTGGCTACCCGATGTAGAAAATCGATTATTCTTGGGCAATTTTACTAGTTGCTATCCGGCAGTTGCAGAAGCAAAGAAACATTTCATACAAAGCAATGGCTGCTATTTTTGCAGCAATGCCTGCCATACAAGTTAAAAGCTAACAGGATGGTGCGGATGTGGTCGACAACATCCGCACGCTCTCAAATGAGGTGATTAAGATATGAATGTTGAATATAAATTCCTTGGTGAAATTGCTGAAATAATTGCCGGGATACCTGAGGAAAAAAAGAAAGGTGACAAAGAATATAAGTATTTTTGTATACAGCCCTCCCACTTAAATGATAACAATAAGTTATTAAAATTTGATTTGGTATATAGGGCTAAGCCAATCAATGAAAAGGCATTAGTAAAGAAAGAGGATATTTTAATTAAGCGTCTTAGTCCTTCATATATTAATTTAGTGACGGATAGTTATAAAAATGCTTATGTTACAAGTAATATAATGATTGTACGATGCAATGAGAAAATTATTTCCGATTACCTTGCAGCGATATTAGAAGTTCAAGGATTAAGAACTCTAAAGCATCACACTAAAAGAGGTGTTACAGTACAAACAATTTCAAAAAAAGAGCTAAGTTTGATTGTAATTCCATTGCCGGATTTACAAACCCAGAAAATATTAGGCGAAATATGGCTTTTAAATAAATGCAAACAAAAATTATTAAATGATTTAGCTATTAAGGAAAACGATTTTATTCAATCGTTATTCAATACAATTTTAACTATGAAAGGATCAAAAAATGACGACAAAAAAAGAAATTGAAGGAGCGCTATGGCGAGGCGCTGATACTTTTAGGGATACGATTGATGCTGCGAATTATAAAGATTTTGTTTTATCCATTTTATTTGTGAAATATTTAAGTGATACACATAGAGAGATGACAGACGACTTGTCTAAAAAATATGAAGGTATAAGGCTCGAAAGGCAAATAAATCGTTTATCTTTTAAAATTGACAGAGAACATTCTTTTGATTATTTATACGAAAGTCGATTTAATGATGACCTAGGTCAGCTAATAAATATTGCCCTAAGAGGCATTGAAGAAGAAAATATTGATCAGTTAAATGGGGTTTTTAGGAGTATTGATTTTAACAGTGAAGCAATTCTTGGTAATCGAATACATAGAAATTCGATATTACGAGAGCTTCTTGAAGATTTTGTTCCTCTTGATCTAAGACCGGCACAGATTGAAACAAAAGAAAATGAAGTACCTGCTGATGTAATCGGTGATGCTTATGAATATATGATAGGCGTGTTTGCTAGCAGAGCCGGAAAAAAGGCAGGAAGTTTTTTTACACCAACAGCTGTATCGGAGCTTATGGCGAGAATTGTACCGCCAATACCGGGTGAAAGAGTGTATGACCCGACCTGCGGATCAGGGTCGTTGCTTATTCATGCCGCTAAAAAAGGCGGTATCGATAAGGTTTCTATATTTGGGCAGGAAATGAACGGTTCGGCTGTATCAATGGCAAAGATGAATATGTTCATACATGAAATACGAGATTCAAAAATAGCATGGGGCGATACACTTGCCAATCCTTTACATCTTGATGGTGACGGTAATCTAATGTTGTTCGATGTTATTGTGGCTAATATGCCATTTTCAAAAGACAAATGGGCATCCGGGTTTAATCCCGGTGGAGAAGCTAGCGGTAACGGAAAAAAATTTAAGATGGAAGCCTCTTTTGATAAACATCATCGTTTTGATTGGGGTGTCCCCCCTACAAGTAAAGGTGATTGGGCATTTTTATTGCATATGATACATAGTATGTCAAGCAATGGTCGTATTGCTGCAGTTGCACCTCACGGTGTTCTTTTTAGAGGTGCTGCAGAGGGAAGAATCAGGCAGCGGGTCATTGAAAATAATTTAATTGATGCTGTAATAGGACTACCTGCAAATTTGTTTTATGGAGCATCCATTCCTGCAAGCATCCTCGTATTTAGGAAAAACAAAGAATGTAAAAATGTGCTGTTTATAGATGCATCAGGGGAAGGTCATTTTACGAAGTGGAAAAATCAAAATGTTTTAGAAGAGAAGCATATTGAGGATATTGTAAATGCATACAAAGAAAGAAAGGATATAGATAAATTTGCCCATTTAGTGGGTATTGACGAGATAAAAGAGAACGAATACAACCTGAATATTCCACGTTATGTTGATACCTTTAAAGAGGAAGAACCTGTTGATATTGATGAGGTACAAAAGAATATTGAAGATATAAAAAATGAATTAACCCAAGTTGAATCTAAGATGCAGGAATACTTGAAAGAATTGGGATTGTAAGGGAGAGTAGATGAATATAGAAGTAAAAGAACGAGTTTTACAAATAAATATGGGACAAGTGCCAAAAGGATATAAAAAAACAAAAGTGGGAATTATTCCGGAAGAGTGGAATTTAAAAATATTAGGCTCTTTGGGAGAATTTAAAAAGGGTAAAGGAATATCAATAGAAGATACAACAGAAACTGGATTGCCAGCCATGATGTATGGCGATATATATGTTAAATATAACACACAATTTAATAAGGTTGATTTTCGCATAAATCAAAATATAGCTCAGAATAGTAGAAAGGTTAATAAAGGAGACTTACTATTCACAGGGTCAGGTGAAACTGCAATAGAAATTGGAAAATGTGTTTCATATCAAGGCGAAGAAACAATATATATTGGAGGAGATATTATAGGACTAACTCCTAAAAAAGATGATAGTTTATTTTTAGCTTATCAACAGAATGGTTATGAACAAACAAAACAAAAAGCAAGATTTGGGCAAGGACACTCGGTAGTGCATATTTATACCCATCATATTAAATCATTAATAATTGCACTCCCTCCACTATCAGAACAACAAAAAATCGCTGAAATTCTTTCAATCTGCGACAAGGTCATTAAGTTGAAAGAAAAATTAATTGAACAAAAGAAGCTTCAAAAGAAATATCTTATGCAAGCACTTTTAGATTCTAAAAGCCCAAATTTTAGGCAGTTAACCGGATTTAAAGGTGAGTGGCAAGAAGTTAATTTGGAGGATATAAGTGAGATAACTACAGGTAAATTAGATGCTAATGCTATGACTGAAAATGGAAATTATAAATTTTTTACATGTGCCAAAGAATCATATTTGATAAATAAATATGCATTTGATACAGAAGCGTTATTAGTTTCTGGGAATGGAGCTAATGTTGGATATGTTCATTATTATAAAGGAAAATTTAATGCATATCAAAGGACTTATGTTATAGATAAATTTAAGCAAAATATTATACTTATTAAATATATGTTAGACAAATTTTTAAAAGCAAGGATACATAAAGAAAAAAATGAGGGCAATACCCCATACATTCGACTAGATACCTTAGGCAAAATGAAAATAAAATTACCATTAGCGGTAGAACAAAAATCCATAGTTGATGTTTTGTCTGCAGTAGATCAAGAAATTGGTCTTTTAAAAAAAGAACTTGAACAACAAAAACTAAAGAAAAAAGCATTAATGCAATTATTGTTAACTGGAAAAGTGAGAGTCAATGTATCGTAAATAAACATTGAAAGGAGTTAGTATAATGACAAAGAAAAATATTCATGTAACACCTCATGAAAAGGGTGGATGGCAAGTAATAAAGGACGGAGCTGGAAAAGCAATCAAGAGAACTGATACACAAAAAGAGGCAATTGATATCGCTACCCAAAATGCTAAAAATCAAAAGACAGATACTAAAATACATGGTAGAGACGGAAAGATTAGAGCAGGAAATAGTTATGGAAATGATCCATGTCCACCAAAAGATAAGAAATAAAGGAATATTAAAAATTAAATGGATTATTAAAGAAGGTGAATAATATGCCGGATCATAAAATATTTAATGAACGTCCTGAGAGCCAGGATAGAATGATTAAAATGTTTCAAAAAATGGGTTACGAATATATATCGAGAGCCGAAGCAGAAGGAAAGAGAGGCTCAAAGACTCGTGTACTTTTTGAAGATGAAATGCAAAATATTTTGCAAAAACAAACATTCCCATATAAAGGTAAAAAATTACCATTTTCAACTGGCTCGATAGGAAAGGCGATAAGAGAAATTGACCTGCCCATTAACAACGGGCTTGCTATGACGAATAAAAAAATATATGACTTTATATGTGCCGGGAAAAGTTTAGAGCAAACATTACTTGATGGTAGTATGCAGTCATTTGATATCAAGTATATTGACTTTGAAGATCCGGATAATAACATTTGGCAAGTTACTGATGAGTTTGAAATTGAACGTTCGAATGGAAAATTTGTAAGACCCGATATTGTTCTTATGATAAACGGGATTCCTTTAGTTGTTATTGAATGTAAAAAATCCAGTATAGATGCAATGGAAGGCGTAAAACAAATTATAAGAAACTGGCAACCCGATTATATTCCTAATCTATTTAAATTTACTCAAATTGTTATTGCAGCAAATCCCAACAAGCTTCTGTATGGAACATGTGGCACATCGTCTAAATATTATACTTTTTGGCGGGAAGATAATAAAAAATGGCAGGAGGATATGTGTAGACTGTATAGTCCGGATGGGCAAATAACCGAACAAGATAAAGCAGTAGTTTCACTTTTAACAAAAAAAAGATTGCTTGATATTATTTATAATTTTATCATTTATGATAATAATGTAAAAAAAATTACCAGGTATAAGCAGTTTTTTGCTGTCCATAAGTGCATGGATAGGATTAAATTAAAAGATGGTAAAAATACAAGGAATGGTGTTATCTGGCACACACAGGGCACCGGAAAAACAATTATCATGATCATGCTTGCAAAGATGATTCAAAGAGACAAAGACATAATAAACCCAAGATTTATTTTGGTAACTGATAGAAAAAATCTTGATAAGCAAATAAGAGATAATTTTATAAATACAAATATGAGACCAATTAGAGCGGCAACCGGCAAGGGGCTTGTTAATCTTATTAAAGATGAAGGTAACTCAGTAATTACGACGGTTGTTAATAAGTTTGAGATAGCAATAAGCCAAAATTTTAAAAATGAAAGTGAAAATATTTTCCTATTAATTGACGAAGGACACAGAACACATTATGGAAAGCTCAATACATATATGAGAACAGTTTTACCGAACGCAGCGAAAATAGCTTTTACCGGAACACCATTAATTAAATCTAAAAAGAAGAGCACTTATGAAAAATTTGGTCCGATTATCGATTCATATAAACTCGAAGATGCTATTAATGATTGCATAACCGTTCCTCTTGTTTATGAAGGTAGAGTTATCCCTCAAAAAGTGACCAGTAAAAAAATTAATGATCATTTAAAATACATTACTGCTTCTTTAAATAGGGAGCAAACCGATGATCTAAAACAAAAATGGAGTAGATTTGTTCCATTAGCGCAAACTAAACAAAGGCTTGATATGGTTGCCTTTAATTTATATGAGCATTTTATCAAATACTGCAAGCCAAAGAAATTTAAAGCAATAATTACCTGTTCTTCCAGGGCTTTTGCCATTGATTTGTATTATAAGCTAAAACCTTTAGAAGGTATAAACCCAGCAGTTGTTATCACTCCAGAAAATATGCAGGAGGGGGAGGATGATGATACTTCGACACAGAGCTTAAAAAAAATTGCCAATTTTTTTAAAAAAGAAATAGACCCTCTTTATAAAAATAATTATGAAGCATATGAAGACTATGCACGCAATACATTTATTGATCCTGAAGGTGACATCGATTTACTCATCGTAAAAGACAAGTTACTCACAGGATTTGACGCACCAGTAGCAGCTGTATTATATATTGATAAACCTATGAAAGATCATAGTGTTCTTCAAGCAATAGCAAGAGTCAACCGGTTATATGAGAATAAGGATTTTGGCCTTATTGTTGATTATTACGGTGTTTTTAAAAAACTGAATGAAGCTTTGGACTTATATAGCGATGATGAAACAGGATTTGACAAATTTGATGAAGAGGATATTAAAAATACTATATTTGGACCAGCTGATGAAAAGCGAAAACTGGTTGAATCTCACCAAAGATTATGGGATATTTTTACCGGGATTGCAAAAGATGAGACAAGATCTAACGTATGGCAAGAAACTTTAGAAAATAAAGATAAAAGAAAAGATTTTTATGAAAAGTTTTCAATGTATTTCAAATTGGTGGATTTAATGTTTTCCAGTTATGAATTTTTTAACCTGGTTGGACTGAAGGAATCTGAAGTATATAAACATGATTTGATTCATTTTAATAAACTAAGAGCGGCTGTTTCGCTCCGATATAATGATAGTGTTGATTTTAGTAAATATGAAGATGGCATAAAAGAACTTTTAGATAGTTACGTTCAGGCAGCCGATGCGCATATCGTTGTTGAACCGTTATATATTTTAGATAAAGATAAAATGTTAAACCAGCTTGAAAAGCTGGGGTCGAATAACGCTAAGGCAGATGCGATAAAAACCAGAATTGCGGCAGAAATAGACACAAAGCAGTATGATGACCCTATTATATTTTTAGAATTTTCCGAAAGAATAAATGAAACACTTGAAGAATATATGACGGATAGGAACTCGGATGCTTATTATAAGTCAATGGAACGAATGGCTGAAGATTTTCGGGAAGGTAGAACGGCTCACAATTATCCTACATGTATTGAAAACGACAACGATGCAAAATCATTTTATGGAGCAATGAGAAAAGTTTTTAAAAACAAAAAAGAAATAGAAACAAATATTGAGATGGAAGAAAAGCTTTCTACTTTGTCAATTAGGGTCAAAGAAACAGTTGTTGCTAATGCAAAACGTGATTGGCGGGATAATGTTATGGTAAATCGAAAAATAGTTAGCGAATTGGATGATGTTATTTTTGACTTCATTGAAGAAAACGGTCTTAAAATGTCAGTTGATATGATTGACTTATTGTTAGATGAATTTATGATGGTGGCTAAAAAAAGGTTTTAAGATGGGGAAAATAAAATTAATGATTTCAAAAGATAACAAAGAAATTGATATTGATATTTCACGAAAAAAAATGAAAAATGCAAGATTAAAAGTTTTTCCAGATGGTAAGGTAGCAATATCAGTTCCTTACAATGTTTCTTTGGAATGGATAAATCAATATCTGAAAGACAAAAGTGGATGGGTTAAGGAAAAACTTGATTCATTTAATAAAACAGCAGGTATAGAGTCTATAAGGTATATAAAAAGTGGAATATCCACAAAGTTTTTTGGAAGACAAGTTATAATTATTGTAAAACAATCAAAGAAAAAGCAAGTGTATCGGGACGAAGATATTATTTATATTCAGACGCCAGACAAGAAGAATGAAAATATATTAAATAAACAATTGGGAAAATGGATAAGAGAAAATTCTAAAAAAGTTTATGAAAAAACAGTCGATAGATTATTCCCTATTATTGAAAAATATGGCTATGAACGTCCTGGAATTCATATAAGAAAAATGAAAACGCGCTGGGGAAGTAGCAACAAAGAAACGGGGCGTATCACATTGAATTTTTATTTGTATAAAGCCTTACCACCTTGTATTGAATATATTGTTTTGCATGAACTTGTACATTTTTTATATCCTAAACATAATAAAGAGTTTTATAATTTTTTAAGTATTTATATGCCAGATTGGAAGGACAGAAAAAGAATTCTTGATTATGAGGTGGTGCAGGGGATATAAAAAATATAATGGCATAAGAATATATGAATAAAATAAATATCTTTAAATTATTTTATAAAAAAGAGGAAAAAAGATGCAGTTTAATAGGTTTAATAATAGATATTTAGATATTAAATCAAGAGGGAATATTTCTGAATATCTCCAGTCCTTACTAAAGAATGGTCAAATTAAGGATTGTGAGTATCTTAAAATAGAAGAAGGTTATCTTCATGCATTTTATCCAAAATGTATAAAAAATTTTGCAACACGAATACCTGCAAGTAATGTACATATTGATTTATCAGCAGGTGGTGCACCAAGTAGTTATTTTTGGCCAAATTGCCCTAAAGATTGTCTACATTATTTAAAATCTGAGGATTTTGTCCGTTCATTAAATAGTGAAGTAGAAGAAATCAATAAGAATCAAGTTATAAAAAAATATTTTGATAGTACTTTGAATCCATTACCAATAATTATTTCAACATTATCTAGTATTGGAAACAGCGATATATTTCTTGATATTATTCACAAAAGTGGCATATTAATAGATTTAACTCTTAATAAAAAACAGGATTATTCACATAAAACAAAAATACGTGAGTATTTAAAAAGATTAAATGATATTCTACAAAAAACAAGCGAGAACGACCTACTTCACAGTTTATATCTTTTAGTAAAAAATATACTTGATAAATTTCCTGAAAAGAAAGCCATCATAGAAAAGGAGTTATTAGAAATTGGTTGGGAAATTAAAAACACAAATTTATTACCAAAGAGTAAGGATGTTATTGAAACCTTTATTGAGCCAGGTTTAGTACATTCAGCTTATAAAAGCATTAGAGAAATAATTGAACAAGCCCAAAGTAATATTGACATTATTGATTTATACACTGATAAGTCTTTATTTGAAATTTTAAAGATAAAAGCAGGTTCAAGAAATATTTCTGTAAGGGTATTAACAAAAGTTAAAAATGATGATTTTGATCATGAAAAAATACTTTTTAGTAATCAATATAATAATATTTCAATTGAACGAAAAAATATTACTGATTTTCATGATCGCTTTATAATAATTGATAAAAAACTTGTTTACCATTTGGGTGCTTCAATAAAAGATGCAGGAAAGAAAGCATTTATGATAAGTGAAGTAGAGGATAATAAAATTAAAAGTACTATTGTAAAATGTTTTGAAAATCGCTGGAGTAAACATGTCTAAGAAAGAAATTTATATGATTTGCTATAGCAGATATCATTTCGTTTTGTTTTGATAGAATAAGCCTCCGTAATTATTAACCGTTGTGTGTAACTTTAAAAAGGAGAAGGAAATGAGATTATTTAGTAAAAAGGAGAATAGGAAAAATTTGACAATGAATTCAGAAGAAATGGGAGAGAAAATTTCAATTATAGAACGGCCTAAAATATGTTGTCTCGACCTAGACAGAGACGCGATTTCTGCATTGAAAAGAATAGGCGCAAATATATTTGATGGAACTCTGGGCTCAAAAGTTCAAGTTGCCAACAAGAGAAGTGGAGATCGATATCGACTATTATTAAATAGTAATTTCCCTCAAAATTTGCATGAATACGATATTATTATTATCGATCTAGCTAATTCAAAGACAATTGATTATAAAATAGAAGAACATGAAAGACAAATGCATACAGGGAAAGTTTCTACTTATCTTTTGAGTATCTACCCAGAGACGCTTTTTGACCCAAGACCCTGTAGTTCTTATATTTTAAGAGGCGAAATAGATAAAATTAAAAATAGAAAGTACTTAGTTTTAGCTTTTTCATCGGAAGCTTACGATGTAGATTACGAATTTGTTTATATTACTGAAGGAATTGAAAAGAGAGAAAAAGTTCAGAGCTATAATATATATTCTTTCTGGGATTCTGTGCCGATTGCAGAAGTAAGAGTAGGTAAAGAAATTTATGTTAATAGTGAGGTAAGTAGTGAATTTCGATCGATTTTGGAAAAATATAAAGCAGATTCTTTTTATAATCAAACATTTAAACACCCGATAAGATGGGAAAATAATAAAAAAATTAAAGATGAAAAGTATCTTTCATTGATGACCAACATGAGTGGAGATATTATCGCCTATATGGAAAGCAATGAAAACGAAAATCTAATCATCCTCCCTCAGTTAAAAGATAAGAGTAATTTTTTAATCGAATTTTTATCAAAAGTAGCCCCGTCATTTTATCCTGAATTATTCCCATATGCAACAAATTTTAGTTGGAAAGAACAAGAAGAATATTGTTTACCAGGACATTCTCAATTACTTGAGGAGAAATCAAACATCACAAGAGAATACGGAAAGAGGATAGAAGAAAATGAAAAGAAAATTGAAGATAATCGCTCTAAGTATTCCTTTCTTCATGGGCTTATAACGGAAACGGGCGATTCTCTAAAAAAATCACTGATACAATATTTAAAATGGTTAGGGTTTGAAAAAGTTAAGGATTGTGATCAAGACAATTCTGAATCTCTTCTTTTAGAAGAAGATATTCAGGTGGAATTACCGGAAGGATTGTTAATAATTGAATGTAAAGGCATTGGTGGAACTTCAACGGATTCTGATTGTAGCCAAATTTCAAAAATTAAGCATCGTAGGTGTGAAGAAAGAAAAAAGTTTAATGTATTTGCCTTATATATCGTTAATCATCAACGATATTTGCCGCCAAAAAAAAGACAGAACCCTCCATTTAGCAAAAATCAAATTCAAGATGCAAAAAATGAAAAAAGAGGTTTGTTAACGACCTGGCAGCTTTTCAATTTATTTTTTGATATTGAAAGGGGAATTCTTAACAAAGAGGAAGCTAGAGAATCGTTTTTGGAATTTGGCCTTGTTAGCTTTAGGCCCAAAAATCTAATACGCGTTTTTGAACCGACTGAAATTTATGAAGATGGCGAAATTTGCATCGTTAATATTAATAATATTTTACTTCAAATCAATGAAGAACTACTCATTGAAAAGGATGGTAAATTTAAACGCGTAAAGATATTAGAAATCCAGGAGAATAGGAAAGCCGTGGATCAAGGCTCACATGGTGAATTCGGATTAAAGTTGAGTTCGAGAATAAAGAAAAAATCAGTAATCTGGAAAAAGAAATCGGCTGACGAAGTTATTTGATGATTAAGAGGAAGAAGGACTCAGGTTTGTCATTTTAAAAATAAAGTAAGATATGAAAAGCAATATTTCAAGACTTGACCTCGTATCCGCGTTTTAAAAAGATTGGAAAATGGAGACAAAATGTCAGAAATTAGATCCCTAATTCAACAAATACGTTTTTCTTTAAGTAATCTTAGTGCCCAAAATAGGCACTATGATTTTGAAGCTATTTGCAGACATTTTTCAAGAAATAGGTTGGGTTTGAATATTTTACCTGCAACCGGGCCAGTTTCTTCTGGTGGTGATCAGGGAAGAGATTTTGAAACTTATGATATTTTACCGGAGATAGTATCTCAAAGTAAAAATAGATTGATTTCTGGGTCTGCAGCTTTTGCTTGCACAATTCAAAAAAATAACATTGTTAAAAAAATTAAAGACGATGTTCAGAAGATCGTAGAAAAAGGGAATAAGGTAGATATTATATACTTCTTTTCTCTGGAAAATGTAGAAATTTCAAAACGGCACCAAATACAAAAATGGTCACAAGATACTTATTCAGTTAAGATTGAAATTTTTGATGGGGAATTCTTGGCAGAGAATTTATCAGATAAAGACTTATTTTGGATAGCAATTGAGTACCTTCAAATTCCGTCAAATCTATACCCAATTTCGAAAGATATTGACTATCTTAAAACCAAAAAAAAATGGGAAAATACCACGATCAATACTCCCAATTATGCTATTTTTGATGAATTGAGAAACCTCGGCAGGAGATGTTTATTCGATAAAGATACAAAACAGGATATTCTTTTTTGGCTTTCAAAGCTTGAACAGCTACTGAAGTTTGATTATTCACAAAAGTTTAAAAGAAAAGTGCTCTACGAAATTGTGGCTTTAAGAATTCGTGGAACTGGAAGCTTGTCAAGTTGGGAAAAATATGTCCGTCAGTATTTTGATATGTCTAATACATTCAATAGTCAAGTAGAAGCACAAGAAGCTTGCGTGGTAGTAACTTATGCATACGGAAGTATGATTAGAAGAGTATCTGATTTTACGGAGGAAGAAATAAAAAAATGGCGGAAGCTTATCGAATATTATACAGAAGTGGAACTAAAAAAAGAATATTCAAAAACTATACAAGCAGCCATATATGAACTCAAGGGTTATTTATTGTTGACTGATCCATATGATAGAAAAATAGATGAAGGATTAGATTGGTGGATTAAATTAACCTCTTTAATCAAAGAAACACCACTTTTCCCTCTGGAAAGATTCTCTGATGTTCTTGTAGCAATGATTGATTTTGTTGGTGATAATCCAAAATATGAGCAGCTTAACCAAACGATTGATTCGCTTTTAGGAGAAAGAGTCGGTGGTTTTGTAGTAGCAGAAAAATGCAGGGATAGAGCTATCACTTATAGAAAAAAAGGTGAATTGCTAAAATCTTTAAGAGAATTACACAAAGTTAAAGTTGCTTGGTATGCTCATGAAACTCTTTATGGCTCTTTGCTATCCATGTTGCTTATTGCAGAAACATATTTTGATCTTGGTTTAATTTATGCTGCAAAACATTATGCGCTTGCTGTAGCATTTATAGCACAACGTGCAAGGGAAGAAAAAGAGAAAGTTTTTATACCAAGAGGATTATCTGCTCTTGCTGAATATGAATATTCTAACGGTGAATGGGCTCATTTCCTCGAGCATGCTAATCTTTCTCTAAAAGCGCTTGCTATCTTTACAAAAGGTCTTGATGATGAAAATGCTGGAAAGATTTATGAAAAAATGACTTTCTACGCTTCTTTAATCTCAACTTTTACAGATATTTTGGAAAATAATATTCTTTCTACTTATGTGAACAATAAAATTAAAGAGTTTGACACAGAAATAGTGACAGAAATAATAGAAGATCTTATTCCATTGGCAAAAGACAGTTGGTCAAAAAAAAAGACAGAAGAGATTTTACAGAAAATTCAATCCGAATTTAAGAATTATCCTTTTAATGATGTTGGAAAAGAAAGAACAATAAAATTCAGCGCATTTGGCACATCTTGGCAATTTAGTTGGGAAAATAATCTTGTAGAAACGGCTAAAAGCGAACAGTTAATTTCTCTTCTTCAAATACTTTTTGCAGAATGTATCGAAAGGGATCTTTTCTTGCTGAAGAGTGACGTGTTGATTAAAATAAATTTAGGAAGTGAATATAAAATTCAGAATCAACATCAGGAAGATAAATTTGTTTTTTTGGTTGTATTGCCACAAAAAACTCCTTCTAATAAAGAAGAAATAGATCGCTATCATCGTGAAGCATTAGGGATTGCTATTCAAATATTTTCTGAATTATCTCTACTTCCACGTGAACGAATTGTACGTTTACTTGAGAATTTATTTGAAGAAGATTTTATAAATAAGGCTTTTGCCGGGAATTCTTACGAGGTTCTTTTTATTGATTTGGTACCCAAAGGTTTGTATGAAGAAATTTTACAACTAAATAAGATTTCTTATTTAGAAGATCTTAAATTCACGAATACAACGCATAATCTATTAGGATGGAAAGATTCAGTAATTAGCGCATATAATAAGAAAGAATCAGAGGAGCTAATAAGAAAGAGATATAAAAGATCTATTATACCCATTTCTTTAACGCTCCAGAAATTGAAGAACAAACCCTTCTTTCGGGAAACAGTAAATAAGCTTAGATTAGAAGGTTGGAAAGATTGGCATATACTTATGGCAATAGCATCTATTACCGTAAATTATCGTGTTAATCGATTGGGATATAAGTATTCAGATGATTTAAAGAAAAAATTCATTGAGCAGATGTCACTTAAGGAAACTTCTAAATCAATACCGGTTCCATTGGTTGAATTTGGGGAAACAGAGTTAAAAAATCATTTGTATATGTCTATGCTATCCACGCTTAAGATATTTGATCTTGAGTATAAAGCAAATTTACTTGTTAAGTCTGCTCTCAAGGAATTTCTCGAGAAACGATGCCGTTATTTTTATGATGATACACCTCATGAAGATTTTTTTAACTCAAATTAAGATAGCTAATGCTTTTCAAAACGAATTAACAAAATTCCGTTAAAGAGGAATTTGTTGCCCAAGAGGAGTGATTGCTGGAAAAATGAATGATCTATATAAATATCAGGCCTACAGAGGAATAATAAGGACAGACACCTATTTTTGAGATAAAAATAAACAAAAAGAATATTTCTTTTGGAAAGCATGAATTCTGCAACGGTTTGACTAATTCAATGATTCGATGACTTTTTATAACTTATCATAAAAGAGCTTGATTGTGGTATTGTCCGTGTTGAAAGAAAAAGGTTGAGAAAGAAGATCTTTGATAGTGCTAGCTTGAAAGGCTTATTTACAATAATAACAGGTAACTAAAAATATTTGGGAGGTAAAAAAATGGCGTTATGGATGGTTCGAGCTGGAAGGTATGGTGAGCAGGAAAATACAGTTATTGAAAATAATGTTGTAGCAATCGGCTGGGAAGAAATGCCAGATCTATCAAAAATTAAAAGTAAAGATGAATTAAGAAATTTATATAGTAAGGTTTATCCAAATGAAAAAAAGAATGTATTGGTTAGTCGTGTAAGTCAGATTTGGCGCTTCCTGAAAGAAATTAAGATTGATGATTTAGTAGCTTTGCCTTTAAAAACAAAAAATACTATTCAATTTGGAATTATTAAGGGAGAGTACCAATATAAAGTATATAGTGAAAATGTCAAACACACTCAGAAAGTAGAATGGATAAAAGAAATTCCCAGAACTGAAATTGATCAGAACTTACTGTATTCCTTTGGCTCCTTGTTGACGGTTTGTCAGATAAAGCGTAACAATGCTGAAAAGAGAATTAGAGAATTGATAGGATTAGAAAAAGGAGTAAAAGTTCCCAAGGTAGAAGAAGAGATTGAAATCGATATTGAGGAATATGCCAAGGATCAAATAACAAAATTCATTAATCAGAAATTTAAAGGTCATGGTTTGGCAAGATTGGTTGATGCTGTCTTACAAGCACAGGGCTATACAACCAAAGTATCACCACCAGGACCAGATGGTGGAGTTGATATTTTAGCTTCAGGTGGGTTGCTGGGATTTGACGAACCAAGAATATGTGTCCAAGTTAAATCTACCAATACACCTGTTAATGTCAATATTCTAAGAGAGTTAAGAGGAGTTATGTCCCAAGTTAGTGCCGAACAGGGGTTATTGGTATCCTGGAGTGGTTTTAATAATAATGTGTTTAAGGAAGCCAAAGATCATTTTTTTACTATTCGTCTATGGGATTCAAAAGAATTATTAAAGGCTATATTTAAATATTATGAGAAATTTGATGATGAATTAAAAGCGGAATTACCATTAAAAAGAATCTGGGCATTGGTATTAGAAGAAGAATAAATTTATTTAAAAAAGCAAATAAAGCTGATTATCTCATCTATTGAAGATAATAATGTTAAAGGAGTTAAAGATGACAGAAAAAGAATGGATGGAAGAGGTAAAAAAGAGATTAGAACAAGAGGAATCATTCTTAAAAAAGAAAATATTCTTTAGCACAGGCAAGAAGGTTCCCTATTCATTTGAAGTGTTATCTTATTTAAATGATAGGCCTGAAGGTAAAAATATCATAAGATATGAAACGGACCTACTGGTATTTCAGAAAATAGATAATGAAAAATGGAAACCTCGCATAATTATTGAAGGTAAAATTAATAGGGTTACTACTCATGATGCAATTACTTATAGTCAGAAAGCCTCATCTCATAAAAACGTTCATCCTTATCTTCGTTATGGTATTCTGCTTGGAAATCGAAAACATTACCCTTTACCTGGGAGATTATTCCGGCATGGAGCATATTTTGATTTTATGTTATCCTGGAAAGCTTTTGAACCTACAGATGATGAGTGGAAGGATTTTTTAGAAATAATTAAAAGCGAAATCAAATATTCAGAGCGATTAGAAGAAATATTATTTCACTCGCGATCAAAAAATCGGAAGCATTATACAATTCTTCATAGGTCTTTATATTTAAAGGAATATGATGTTGTGAACCCTGATCCCGAAAGACATAACCCTAAAGTTAGGGCAAATAAAAAAAGAAAGGATAACCACAATGAAACATTATGATGATAATCTTGAAAAGTATTTAACTGCTATTTTTGGCACCATTGGTTCTTTGGCAATTATAATAAATTTATTTATCAAAGGTTGGTCGACTGAGAATATTATGGATGGTTTGGTAAATTTAGCCGGATTGTTGGTAACTATCGTCGTTTTCTTAATTGCAATGAAAACAGTGTCAAGACTAAATTATTCCAACTTTAAAAAAGCCTTTGAAGAATATTTGCAAGAATGGATAGATCAAAATAGATATTTAATTGATGAAGTGAAAAGGAAAGAAGGAAAAGAGAATAAAGAATTCTATTATATGCTCACGAAATCTCATCATAATAATGTAGTGTTACAAGGAAAGATAGCAAATGATTTTCCCATAAAGGAAGGTTTTGTTTGGCATAAAGGTGTTTTTCTTTACACGGATTATAAAGAAACACAAGAAATAATCATTGGTTTAAATATGTCATTCTTTATCTCAAAACGCGGCGGAGAATTACCTAAACCATTTAAAGAAGTGAATGATATTGCCAATGAGTTTAAAAAGAGAATAATAGAACATTTTGAAGGTAAATTTGAATACATCAATAAATCTGATACCGGAATACCTATAGAAATTACAGACAATGGGAAACGGCTTCATATATTAATTAAGAAAATTGCGAACACAAAAGATAATGCAAAAATTGCCATTGACATGATTGAGTATGTAAAAACTTTAATAATTGCTTTAGCGTAATACGGACAAAGATATTAAATTTCAATATTTGTTATAACTTTTTTTAGAGTTGGAATAACGTGTCACGGAACAACGATTCCATTGACAATATAAGTTAAAACAAGGGAGGATAATTATGAATGCACATGATTATATTCTATACAAGCAAATACAATGGGCACATCGTAATAACATAACACTTATAGGGAGCAAAATTACACGTGGTCGTAAAGCCTATACTCAAAATTTAGATGATAATCTATTCGAGCCTTTGTTGTCGGAAGTTAAAGGTAATTTTGAAGAAGCTGACGGTGGAGAATTAACTGGAAATCCCTGCAAAATGCAAGCAGTTCACTCTTCATCTGCATTGAGTGTGAATATTTTCCAATACTGGAAAAGAATAAACCAAGATTCTGCTATAGCCGCTGCCTGTGGATTTTGTAGTACAGATAATACCTCCTCTCAGGGTATTAATTTCGAGGCTAAGTATACGATAAGTGAAAAATTTTCATGTAGTCCGAATATCGATGTTGTGATTAATAATTCTCCGAAATCCAGATTTAAAGTTTTTGCAATAGAATGTAAATTTTCAGAGGCGTATTCTTTACGAAAACATTCCGGGGTTGACCCAAAATACATTAAGTTAGATAAAATATGGGAAGATATACCAAATCTATACAACTTTGCAAAAACAATAAGTCCTGATGATGGTCAATTTACCTATCTACATCCAGCTCAATTAATAAAACATATTTTAGGATTAAAAGAGAAGTTTGGTAAGAATAAATTCCGGCTTCTTTATCTCTGGTATGATACGATAGGACCAGAGAGTACGACTCATCATAGGGAAATAAACGAATTTATTAAAATAACCAAAGCAGATGGAGTATATTTTTATGCTATGAGTTATCAGGATTTGATTATTAAGTTGTCAGAGGAGTATCGGGGAACGCATAAGGATTATCTCGATTATATTAGCGAACGATATCTATAGTATGATTTCGTTCATAAAGAATTATAGGTATATTAACAAAAATATGCACGAGTTTTTAATTGGATACTTTCTCAATTTAGCCAAGAGCTAAAAGCAGCCTCCAGAGGATACCCACCTTGGTACTTTCCGGGATAAAAGCAGCATCACCCTTAAAGGCCATCAAGTGACAATTGTTTCTTGGCGAAGAGAATTTTATCGCTTGAGATAAAATCCTTGACCAGAGGTAAAGAAAAATTAAAGGAGATACCGAGAGAGAGCGCTATCTAACCAGGCCAGCCTTATAATATAAGGTTTTATTTAATAAATCAAAGGATAATTATTCAACCAGGAAAAGGAAATTTGAGTGAGATAGATATATTGTGGAGATAATTTGACATTCTCCAATATATGCAGTAATATCTCTAATAGATAAAAGAGATTATATTTTTATAATTGGAGAGTCTCCAATGAATGCAAGAAATAGTCAAAAGCATACGCTAGTAGGTATAGAAATGGTAAGAAAGTTATTCGAGGAAGGGAAGCGTATATTTACTATCCAGGATGCTCGAGAGGTAGCATCTTACTGCGGAATAGCTGAGAGTTATCTCCTTGAATCTTTACATTATCTTTCAAATACGGGATGGGTAACCCGTCTGAAGAGAGGTTTATATATTATTTCCTCATCCTTCCCTGGTATGACACCCATTCATGAATTTGAAATTGCTATGGCCTTGGTTCGTCCATCTGCTATAAGCCACTGGTCAGCTTTGCATTTTCACGGTATGACAGAACAGATACCACAAAGAGTATATGTTACCACTACCCAGACAATCCCAGTGTCCAGAACGGTAAAGAGACAAACCAAGAGCCATAGAACTTTTAGAAGAGAAATAAATAGTATTCTCTATGAGTTTATTAAAATAAAGCCGGAAAGATTTTTTGGCTTTCAGGATTATTGGATTGGAGAAGCCAAGGTAACGATAACGGATCCGGAGAGAACACTCATAGATGGACTTATTTTCCCTAAGTATTTTGGGAATTGGGCAGAAGTTTATTTTGTATTTGAATCCCGAATAGCTTCTCTTGATCTAGAGAAGATGATTAATTATTCTTTACGACTTAATGTAGTTATTGTTAAGAGATTAGGCTGGATAATGGAAAAGGTTGGAGTGAAGGATTCAATATTACAACGGCTTGAAGCCGTTCCCATTAAGGGTTATCGTGTTCTTGTTCCTGATGGTCCCCGAAAGGGAACTTGTAATAAGAGGTGGATGATTCAGGAAAATCTGCCAGGGAGAGTGGCCAAATGAAACCATTGAGAAAAAGACTTGAGGAAAAAAGAAAAGAAGTGGGACTATCGTGGGAAACAATTGAGAGAGACTACATTAAAGGAACCTCATCCCGGTGCTCAAGAAGCTTTTAATATAAGAGGAAAACTCCCCTGGCATCGTCAATTTCTGGTAAAGGCCAAGATTGAAATTACCTTTGATGAACCGGTTAAAGTTGAACCAGTAAAGAAACAAATACTTCATGGGTATGAAGAAAATATTTCTGGGGAAATATATGTCTATTCTCTTGAAGAAATTGTAGCAGAGAAAATGCGAGCAATATTGCAGCACCTTAAAAAATTAGAAGATCGTGATTGGAGTCGATCAAGAGCAAGGGATTATTATGATCTCTGGAAGATATTAAATGGTTATTCAGATAAGTTAAAGATGGAAATTATTCCACTACTCTTTATAGAAAAATGTAAAGTCAAAGATGTAGAATTTAGTGGTCCCGAGATATTTTTTAATAAGACTTTATTGGAATATATTGGTAATACCTGGGAACAATGGTTAGGCCCATTAGTTCCTGATTTACCTCCATTTAAGCCAATAATAAATGACCTGAAACAAAAAATTTTTAATATATTTCAAAACGAACCTGTAATATAACAGAAGGACAATGTACTAGCTCAATCATTCGGTAACTTTTAGCGGAAGAGCGCCAAGAAGCTCTATATTTCTTGCAGGGTGAAAGTCCCTGTTGGGCAAGGTCTAGCCAACCACCCATACCGAAACACTATGACTTTGTCAAGCACTTTTTACAGCATTTTTTAAATACATAGGGTGTATTGATCGATAATCTTTGATATACCGGGTATTATTCCGGATTATAGTACAGGCTATCTTAAGCAATTTATTGGCAATATTATTCAAGACTAAGGGCTTGGCTTTACCCTGATCTAGTTTACGTAAATAATAACTTCTAAAGGTTACATTATGGGTAGCCACCGATTGAGCAGCCAGTCGCAGGAGTTTACGGCTTGGTCCAGGTCCAAAGTAGCGAATTTTCGCCCTTTTGGATACAGAACTACCGCTTTGATGCTGGTAGGGTACGATACCAATAAAAGCAGCCAGACGTTTGGAGTTTTGAATCTTGGTAAAGTTTTCGGTAATAACTAAAAGATGGG
>Ga0315291_10002673_pt1 | contig 23223 bp, 16 predicted proteins | sample YL17G12_20_MG_FD_203070 | JGI IMG/M metagenome (GOLD analysis project Ga0315291, IMG submission 203070) | Sediment microbial communities from Yellowstone Lake, YNP, Wyoming, USA - YL17G12_20 | ecosystem: Environmental > Aquatic > Freshwater > Lake > Sediment | place: USA: Wyoming | collected... | reverse complement strand
TAGGCCCATTGGATGATCGGGCGAGATGGAGCCACGCAGTCCTCATGGGACAGGTAGGGTGGCTACGGGATGATCGCGAAGCCGCCCTTGGCCATGACGGTGAGCGCCCATGCCGCCAACTCGACGGGCCAGAGGGTGTCATTGCGCAGATGGTGCACAACGGTCGCATGGTTCGCGTCTGGACTCAGCCTGACCTCTAGCGTCTTCTGGATGCCAGTAGTGGACTCAGTGTCCTGGGTTAGGGTCAAGCCGTGGCGCTTCTCGTCCACGCGTACGGGCGAGTTGTCTGGATGATAGGTGCGCGGCTTCGCCTCGGGTGAATGCCACAGCCGATGACCACCATAGAGGCGCCAGGTATCGCCACCCACGGTGCCTATCTGACCTTCGATCTCGCCGAGGACGTTGGCTTCGCCGATGAAGCCGAACCGGATAATCCGCGGACCAACATCACCAGTTGCGATCAGGTCCACCTGCCCGTTGGTCAGGCGGTAGCAGTTTGGCCAACCGCGATACTCCGTCTTCATGCTGCACTTCCTCTGCACTCCAGGGTCGGCAACGCGTCACCGCATTTCGGCGGCGCGTGCGGAGCACCTGCGGAAACAGCATGTGTGGCCGAGCAGGTTAGCACGTCTCATTGCGGCCGGGATGGCCGGGCCGAGGGGTATGCGCGGCGAGCCGCGCTCTACCTTTAAGCCCTGGTATCGTGGCTCTTCCGGAGACTCGACGGTGTCGCGTGGTAGTGCCGAAGCAGGTCGCGGCGGAGATGGCTGCCGTCGGTGAATCCAGCTCCCCATGCCACCTCCGTGACTGGCATATCCGTCGTCAGCAGCATGTCAACCGCGGCCCCCAGTCGCCGCCTCAGCTCGAAGGTGCCGAAGCTGATACCCATCGTCTCGCTGAACAGGGTGCGAAAGCGTGACGTGCTCAGGTGGCAGGCAGCCGCGGCTTCGCCGAGCGTCACCCGTCGGAACGGGGGTTCCTGGCGACCACATAGGTGGATAGCAGCGAGCACGCGCGCGAGATGGTTGGTCCCCGACGGGGACGCCGCTGCGCGGTCCCGGTGCTCCCAAACCTGGAACAGTCTCAGAAGGAGCAGCAGCACGTTCAGCCGGACCTCCTGCTCCCAGCCAAAAGGCAGGCCTGGCTCGCCCGGCCAGGTCGCCGAGGCTGTCGCGACCACCTCCTGTGGACGGTCTTCGGCGGCTAGGCGCTCCCCGGCAGCGATGCGCCAGACGGTTGGGCCCCTGTGCCGGGACAACTGCTTCGCCAGCTCGATCACCTCCGTCATGGTTTCGTCGGTGCCGACCGACGGGCGGTCCTGCGGGTCGCACGCGAAAAGCGCAAGCCAGGGAACGCCGTCGAATGCCTCCGATCCGAGGAAGTGAGGAGGGAAATGCACGCTCACCAGGAGAGTGTCCGGCAGCAGGCTACGCCACGCGTGTGGCTCCCAGGACGGGGAGAGAGCCACATCGCCGGGTCCCACTTCGCGCGCGTGGCGCGACCACTGCCACTCCCGCCTTCCTGTGATGACGATGGTGATCTCGAACCAGTCATGGGCCTCCACTCGCAGGGGCTGAGGTCTGTGGTCATGCCTCACGAACACCGCCAGCGTGTTGTTCTGGACCCAAGGATGCTCCAGTATCGTTGCCGGTAGCATCTGCCACCTCTCGCTTCAGGAGCGCGGGAGAGTAGGCACATTTTACCCGAAGGTAGTCAGACTGTCTATTGGAGGAGAAGCGAACAAGGACTACGATAGTGTAGGGCAAGTTGGCAGCCGCGGAGGAGGTGAGAACCGGCGAACAAGCGGAGCACGAGTTTGAGGTTCCCTGCCGAGCGCGGCAGGCAGAAATGAAGGTCGGAGGTTGCGAGAGATGAGGCGCCGATGCCGGAGAGGTTTCACGCTGATCGAGCTGCTAGTGGTCATTGCCATCATCGGCATCCTAGCAGCGATGGTATTCCCGGTGTTTGCTCGGGCGCGCGAGTCGGCCCGGAAGGCGGTGTGCCTGTCCAATGTGAAGAACATCGCCTTGGCAATTCAGATGTACCTAGCGGACAACAACGATACTCTGTGGCCGAAGGAGCATCGCCAGGAAGTGATTGAGTACTTCAACACCACTCCCGGCGGTCGCACCGATGGCATCTTCGACGAGCAGATCGCCTCGGGCGCGGGCTGCCCGCTGGCGAGTCGCGCCAACCCGTACCTGCGCCCGGTGGTCATCCTTGACGAATACGTCAAGAACCGCGACGTGTGGCGATGCCCGAGCGCGAAGATGGTCGGCGGCCCAAACGCGATCGTGCCGGGCCCGGACTGGCTCGGGTATCTGAAGGCGACCGAGGGTATGTGGGGCTACAAGACCGAGGTGTGTCTCAAGGATAACGTCTTTCCCCCGGGATGGGGCGGCAGCGTCACCGACTCCATCTTGCAGCAGACGATGCCCGGCGCCAGTCCCGTCAACGCGGCCTGGGGATGGGGACAAGGCGGCGCGAACAAGGTGTTCGAGCAGAGCATCGCCGTCAATGGTGAGGCGTTGATTGAGAAGAAGCTCGCCGCGGTGAACGACCCTGTGAGCTGGGTGGCCTGTGGTGATGGGGGGGCCTGGTCGGACTACCTCACCCCCGGTCTGCTTGCCTACCCGGACCTATGCAATCCCGAGTGCGGGAACTGCGCGTGCTCGGATAGCTGGATCGAGGACTGCCTTGACTCCATCAGCTCTGGCTGCCCGGAGACGGCCGCCTGTTTCGAGCAGTACCACACGAGCAGCAAAATGCTCAAGGACCAGACGCTGATGAAGAAGGGCGAGCGCCATCTGGGCGGGTCGAACATCGGCTTCCTGGATGGCCATGCTTCCTGGATGAACGCCGCGACCTTCCTGGACAAGTGGGCAGACGCCGCCAAGCCTGGCACCTCGGCCATGGGTCTGGACGCCTGGGGCCCGTACTCGTGGTGCTACAGCTCCGAGACCGGCGGGGACTACTTCGTAGTGGCATTCCCCGACGAGCCCACGCTGCGATAGCGCTCAACCGGGCAGTGCCACGGGCACAGAGGAACGAACTCTGGGCGGGGCGCCGTAACGGCGTCCCGCCCAAACTGAGCTTTCCTCTTCTCTGGCGCTATGCCCCGTGCTGCCCCCCATGTGGTCAAGCATGCCTGGATCTCTCCCAGCAAACCACGAGGTCGAGGCGGACCTTACCCAAGGCGGCGTGACGCGGCGGGCCGTCGTCGTGGCGCTCGTTCTGTGTGTCGGCGTCGCATTCTTCAGCTTCTACGTGGAGATGTTGTGGAAGGGGGGCTGGGACCTTTGGATGGTCTCATCCGGCTGCCCGGCGATGACGCCGGTGTTCGTGCTGTTCCTGCTGACCGCGGCGATGCAGCTGCCACGCTTCCGCCGGACCGGCCTGACTCGCCAGGAGCTTCTGGCAGTCTACACGATCGTGCTGGTGGGGGCGCCTATTGTCACCTATGAGGTGCTCGGCTGGGTCTTGGTCAAGTCGGTTCACTACTACTACCTGGTGCGGGTCAACCCGTACTGGTCGGCGCTGTTTCTCGGCGAAGTGCCGACCTGGTTTGCCCCAAGCGATCCTGTCGCCGTGACGGGCTTCTTCGAGGGGCAGTCCCGGGTGCCTTGGGCGGAGTGGTTGGTTCCACTCGGGGCGTGGTCGTCGTTCATGGCAGCGCTATTCGGTGCGAGCCTGTGCCTGGCGGCGGTGATCCAGCGGCCGTGGATCACCGCTGAACGGCTGGCCTTTCCGATAGCCCAAGTGCCACTCACCATGATCGCCGACCCTGACACGGGGAGCCGTGGCTCGGCGGCGCGTTTCACTGTCTCCCGCGCCTTCTGGATAGGGGCCCTCATCTCGTTCGCCCTTCACCTGCTCAGCGGCCTCTCCGAGCGGGTACCGGCCATTCCCCACATCTCTCTGGGCCCGGTCGAGGTCGTCGGCTGGCAGAAGGTGGGGCCGCTGGCCGGACTGGGCGCAGTTTCGGTGGTCTTCTGGCCCTGGCTGATGGCCATCGCCTACCTCATCCCGAAGGACCTGTCGTTCTCCGTCTGGTTCTTCTGGCTGGTTCGCCTCGGTCTCACCGTCGCGGCTGTCGCCGCGGGGGCCACCGCGCAGCGACCTGAGGACTGGTACAGCAGTTCCTTTCCTGCCCCCTACTACCAGGGGACGGGCGCAATCCTGGCGCTGGCCGGATGGGTACTGTGGAGCGCGCGCCGGCAGTTGGGCCAGGCAGCGCGAGTCGCCCTCGGCCGCAGGCGCGCCACAGCCGACGCGGGCGAACCGCTGCCCTACCGGTGGGCGCTGCTGGGGTTCGCGCTGTGCTGCGCCTTCATGGTCTGGTTCCTCTGGTTGGCGCAGTGCCGGGTGAGCTTCGCCATCGCGCTAATCGCCTTGATTCTGGCCTACTACCTGATCTGGGCGCGCATTCGGGCGGAGACGGGGCTGGGACTTCTCCCCTTCCCCATCGAGATCAACGAGTTGATGATGGTACCCTTGGGAAGTCGCATCTTCAGGCTGCGGGAGATCATCTCTCTGGTGAGCCTGCGGTGGGCCTACTCCCCCGGGATCACCACCTCCTACGAGGTGTTCGCGAGCACCATGATCGAGTCCTACAAGATCGCTGACTCGGCGCACTTGAACTCGCGTCGGCTGACCGCGGCGATCACGGGTGGTTTCGTCTTGTCCCTCGTGGTAGGGATTCCCGTGGTGTTGACCGGCATCTATCACTATGGCTGGTTCGGTTTCGGCTTCACCCGCAGCGGGTGGCTGGCCAATACCAGCGGCTATGGGGGCAGTCAGATCGCGGGGTACCTGACCGATGCGCAATACGCGCACACTGATGTGAACGGGGTCCTCGCGCTGCTTGGCGGTGCAGTTGCGGTGCTCTTCCTCGCGATGATGAGGCTTCGCTTCTGGTGGTGGCCGCTCCACCCTATAGGCTACGTCGCCGCCAACACCTGGGGCCTCCAGCTCTGGGCCATGCCATTCTTCGTTGGCTGGATGGCGAAGACGCTCATCGTCCGGTACGCAGGCCTGGCGCTGTACCGCCGCACCATTCCATTCGCGGTTGGCCTGATCGTGGGCGACCTGCTGAACAGTGGCCTCTGGGGAACCCTGAGGCTGGTGCGCGGAGGAGCCTACTAGCGGGCCATGCATCGAACACTGGCCGTGTTAGTGTCAATACTGGGCGCGACATGCTGGAGTACGAGCAGCGTGTCGGGCCGCGAGGAGATGAGTGTGCAAGACGAACAGGTTCGCCACCAAACCGCAGACCGGGAGACTGGCTCATTCGTCCCGTTCGGGTCCCTCGCTGACGCGCTGAACGGGCCGCGCAGCGCCTTCTTTGGCATCACGCCCGAGCGCCGTCCGCGGGACCCGGGGACCCGCTACCGGGCGGGCGGAGTCAGCGGGGCGGAGGAGCCTCCCACCTTTCACCTCAGCTTCGAGGTCACGAACAACCAGATCCTCTGTTCGCTCACCTCGACCGGCCTTCTCCGGGACCCCTGCATTTTCTCCGGATCAGTTCCCGCCTCGCGCAGAGGCCGCAGCTTCGTGGGGGAGCAGCTACTGGGCGGAAGCCCCTGGTCGTTCGCCATTCGACGCAAAGGCGGGGAAGCTGTGAGCCTGCATCTGACGCACGGCGTGAGCGTGGAGCTGCTGGGCGACCTCTTCCCGCTCTTCTCCTATGAGTGCGAAGGCCTCCGGATGCGGCTGCTAGCTTTCGCCCCGGAGACCGGCGGGCCGGGCGCGGTTCGGCCTCGCGCCATCGTAGCCGTAGTCCAGGTGCAGAACACGGGGGCCGACGCGGCTAACGCGAGCCTGCTGGTCCCCGGCGTACACGATCTGTGCGACGCAGACCTCGCTTCTGCCGTGGCCGCGCCTGCCGAAAGCCCACACCCGCGCTTCACGGAAAACCCCGTGCCTATCCGGCCCGGCTATGAGGCGGTTATGTGCCTAGATGATACGGCGTGGAGCCCGACGTTCCCGGAGATCAGCTTCCGTCTTCGGCCCGATGAGCAGATCGTCTTCGCGTTCGCGTTCATACTCGGGGAGACTCCGGACGAACTCCGGAGAACAGGCGAACTGCTGCGTGGACGTTCTGCGCTCGACTGGCTCAACCAGACCTGGCAGTCGCGCACCGAGCGGTATGGGCGGCTGTCCATACCCGATGACCCGTACTACGCGGAGAGCTACATCCGCCTGATCGAGGAGGGCAGCACCGCGACCCTGTATACCACCGATGGCGTCTACTGGGGCGGCGGCCCGAGCGGATACTCGGACTTTGCCATGGCGGTGTTCGAGCCGCGATTCGTCGCCGACCTCATCGCCCGCAGCCTGGCAGGCTTCCGGCCGAGGAAGCCCGACGAGCCACCTCCGCCTGACATCACCTATGCGCTGGTCGGCGCGCTGGGGCCGCTGGCATCAGCCGGCCTCTACTACCGCATGACGGGGGACCTGGCTTTCTTCCAGCAGCATCCGGAAGTGCTCGCCTTCGCGCGGGAGCGGCTGGCCGACATCGTGAAGGCGCGCGAGGGCGAGCCCTTCCTCTTCCCCTCCAAGATGCTCTGGGACGGCCCTTCCCGGGGCGATTACCATACCGGGTCCAACGTGCTGGCATGGGTGGCCTTCGATGGCATGGCGCGGGTCGCGCGCGAGGCCTACGACGAGTCGGAACTGGCCGACCAGTGGTCGGCCATCGCATCGAACGCGAAACGAGACGTCCTTCGCTACTGCGTGGGTGAGGGGAGCCTTGGCCGCCGCTTCTACGAAGGTGCGAACAAGGATGGAACGTTTGTGGCCGGCCACGACGGGGAGGAAGCCTTCACCACCTTGATGCCCTTCTTTGGATTCTGCGAGGCCGACGATCCGGCCTATGTCAACCATGCCAGGCTGGCGCTGTCGCCGGAGAACCCCCTCTATGTTGCAGGGGTGGACGGGATCGCGTGGGCGGACGGACGGGACGGATCGTGGCAGGGGAACTGGAGCACCGGCGCTCCGCCTTCCCGGGGGCCGACCACGATGCCGGGGCAGATGGCCATGTTCGCCGGCATCAGGAACGAACGCGAGCTGCACGACCGGCTGGAGCAGTTGCGTGGGCTCACCGACCTTGATGGCTCGATCTGGTGGTGGCCTTACTCCTATCCGGCGATGGATCCCGCGCTCGTCCGGCGCAGGGACGTGGGCGGCTGCGACCTGAGCAAGTCGGGCTACGTCGCAGCGCTCTACCTATGTCTGTTCGTGAACAACATGCTTGGCCTGAGCGTGGATGTGCCCGCCGGCCGGGTGTCGCTCCGGCCCTTCTGTCCCTGGCCCGAGTTCACCTGGCAGGGCTGCCGGCTTGGGCGCTCGCGCTTTGACTTCACCTACGAGGATCTGAACGGGCGGTTGATGGGCGTCATCACGAACCGCAATGAGCGCGACTTCGAGGGCACGATCGAGCTGACCCTGCCCGAGGGAGCCAGCCTCACCCACTGCAGGACTGAAGGGCCGGGGGCGGCCGAGACCGAGTACACTTGCAGGTTCGGCCGCCCGGCCGTCCGGGTCGTCGCGCCTATGGCCCCCGGCGAATCGCTAGGCCTTGAGGTCGAGTACGGGCCCCACTTCGTTGCCGACGCAGCAAAGCGAGTCGTAGCACAAGACTCTACTGGAGAGCGTAGATGAGCGACAAGCCTATTGCGCCGTTCCGGCCGTTCGCGTCGTTCGATGACGCATTCGATGGTCCCGTAAGCGAGTTCTTCGGCGTCGGCCCCGACGGAAGGGGCAAGCGGCCGGAGAGCTACTACCAGTCGGTGGATCGCTACGTCAGCTTCGATATCTCCAACAACCAGCTCCTCTGCTCCATATCAGCCAACGGCCTACTCGAGAACGCCTGCATACTTCGGGGTCTCATCCCTGGTCCCGCGCTCTTCGACAACCTGCCGGGCGTCTTCGCGCAGAAGGAACTGGTCGGCGGCGGTCCGTGGCCGTTTTCGGTTCAACTGGACGGTGAAGAGCAGGTTGACCTCCACAGCCTGCCCGGCGCAACGGCCGACCTGCTAGGGAACCTGTTTCCTCGGTTCACCTACCGGCGGGGAGCGCTCCTGGTTCGCCTACTGGCTTTCTGTCCGATGAGTCCCGATGCGGCGCGGGCGCCGCGGGCTGTGATCGTGGCGGTTCAGTTGCGCAACGAAGCGGAGCGGGCCCTGCAAGGCGCGCTCAGCGCTCCCGCGCAGGTGACGGACCTGGCCCAGGTCGAAGAGGCTGGTGACGGCCACGAGGCGATGACCTGCCTCGATGAGAGGAAGTGGCAGCCACGCGCGCCGGAGGTTGCTTTTGCCCTGGGAGCTGGCGAGACCGCGGTTCTCGCCTTCGGCTTCCTACTGGGGGAGAGTACTGAAGAGCTTCTCCGCACCGGCAAGCTTCTGCGCGAGCGAAGTGCGCTGCAGTGGCTCAACGACACCTGGCAGCACCATGCTGATCGCCTGGGCCAGTTGTCGCTCCCTGAGGCCCCCTACTTCGCGGAAGCCCTCATCCGCTTCCGCGAGCTCTGCCGCCAGTCGGTCCTGCGTATGGCCGATGGCAGGTTCGCCGCGGGATTCTGGGGAAGCGACTTCATCGGCGTCTCCGCCTGGGCTAGCCCGAAGATCTGGAACAAGGATAACTTCCACGCCATGCTGCCAATGGCGCTGTTGGAGCCAAGCCTGTGCAGGGCCGCGATTCCTTTCTTCCTCCGATGGGCGCTGCCGCAGGCGGCCTATGGGCCCTCTGTCAGGCGCTTCCCGGCCCCGGGGCGCGTCACCCACTCGCTCGCCAACGCGCTCTCGCCGTTGGTCCTCGCCGGAACCTACTACCAGATGACTGGAGACCAGGCGTTCTTCCAGGACAACACCGACATCCTCTACGCGGCCCGCGACCTTCTTCGCTCCGTACTCGAGAGCCGGCAGGGCAGGGCGTTCCTCTTCCCCTCTCTCTATCTCTCCGATGGCGAGTCCAGAGGTGACTACCACACCGGCTCAAACCTGCTGGTCTGGTACGCGTTTCACCAGATGGCTCGGATCGCGAGAGAGGCCTACCAGGAGCCTCTGATCGCAGAGCAGTGGTCGGAGGCGGCAGCCAAGGTGAAGGACGCCATTCTCACGTACTGCACCGGGGACTCCTCGCTGGGTCGACGCTTCGTCGAGGGCGCTAATGCCGATGGCACCTGGGTCACCTGTCATGACGGAGAGGAGACCGATGTTGCACTCATGCCGTTCTACGGCTTCTGCGACTCGGACGATCCCGCGCTGCTGAACCACTCCAAGCTCGCACTCTCGCCGGAGAATCCCCTCTATGCCAGGGGAGTGGACGGCATCTGGTGGGGCGATAGCCATCAACCCGCCGCAACGTTTCCGGGATGGATGACCGCTCTTGCCGGGGCAGGGACCGAAGGCGAGGTGAACAGCCGTCTGGAGCAGATACGCCGCCTCACCGATGTGGACGGCTCGATCTGGTGGTGGCCCTACAAGTCCCCCGAGACCGATCCCGCGAAGGTCCGACGCCGAGACCCCTGGTTCACCCACGAGGTGATGGGCCAGATGCAAGAGGTGGGAGTCGGCAAGTGCGGGTGGGCGGCTGGGGTCTACTTGTGCCTTTTCGTCAACAACCTACTCGGTATCCGCGTCGATGTTCCGGCTCGGCAGGTCTCGCTCCGGCCCTTCTGCCCTTGGTCCGAGTTCACGTGGACGGACTGCCGGCTGGGCGACTCGCGCTTCGACTTCGCCTACGAGCGTGGCGGCGGCCACGCCATGGGGAAGATCACCAACCGAAACGCGAGCGCGTTCTCGGCCGCGGTGGAACTAACGCTGCCCGAGGGCGCGCGTGTTACGGCACTCACATGTGACGGACCAACGGCCGAGGGTGTCGAGCACACACAGCGCTACGGGCGGCCAGCGACGCGGGCCAGCCGTAGTCTCGGTCCCGGGGACACGCTCAGCCTGCAAGTGGAGTACGGAACGTGAGGCCCCGGCATCCGGGCTCGGAGACGGATCGAAGCCGGGGGCAATGCCGGCCCGCCAGGCCGACCGGGCTCGGTTGCCTAGGCACACGGGCTCACGATCCCGAAGAAGCGGGGTGAAAGCCATGAACCTCCTCATTATCGTGAGTGACACCTTCCGCTGGGACTATCTGGGCGCGTATGGGAACGACTGGATCCACACTCCGAACCTGGACAGACTCGCCTCGGACAGCGCGGTCTTTCTGCATGCTTACGCCGAGGGACTACCGACCCTGCCGGCCCGGCGCGTGATTAAGACCGGCCGCAACGTATTCCCCTTCGCCTATCGTCCGCAGTCGAGCGACATGGTGCAGTTGGAGGGCTGGCATCCCCTCTTTGACGAGGATGTCACCCTGGCCGAGCACCTGGGCAAGCATGGCTACTGCTCAGCCTTCATCACCGACGTCTATCACATGATGAAGCCGGGCAAGGACTTCCATCGAGGCTACAACTGCTGGCACTGGATCCGCGGCCAGGAAGGAGATGCCTGCAAGCTCACCGATCCCGATCAGGTCCGCGAGCTTCTTCGGGCGGCCGACTGCTATGACCAGGGACCGCTGGCCGATGACCACTGGGTCCTGCAGCACCTGATGAACCGCAAGGACTGGACTAGCGAGGCCGACACCTCCGTCGCCAAGGTGATGCTGAGGGCCGGCGAGTGGCTCCGGCAGTACACACTAGACGGTCCCTTCTTCATGTACGTGGACTGCTTCGACCCGCACGAGCCCTGGGACCCGCCTCTGGAATACGCCCGGCGCTACGATCCCGCCCACGAGGGCCTGGATGGGTGCATTCCCCCGCTCACGACAGCAACCATGACCGACCAGCAGGTCCGAAACGTGAGGACGGCCTACGCGGCCGAGGTGACACTGGTGGACGCCTGGATCGGGCACTTGCTCGAGGTGGTCGAGGAGAAGGGCCTGCTGGGGAATACGCTGATCGTCTTCACCTCCGACCACGGGTGCATGCTAGGGGAGCAGGGAGAGATCCACAAGGGCGCGGACCGCTTGCGCAACCAGTGCACGCGGGTGCCCCTGCTGATCCGCCATCCGAGGGGCGACGCGGCTGGCATACGGGTGACCGATTTCGTGCAGCACCAGGACATCATGCCCACGGCGCTGGCGCTCATGGGGCTGGAGATCCCCGAGCGGGTGCTCGGACGGAGCGCCTGGCCGGGCAGCCAGCCGGGAGGTCCAACTCGCGACTACGTAGTGACGGCCTTCGGCGATCACGCATCGATCCGCACGAGGAAGTGGAACTACCTCCAGCCCTGGAAGCAGCGCCACGGGTCGGCGCCGGGCCGGTATGAGCTCTATGACCTCGAGCGCGACCCGCAGGAACTGCGGAATGCGATCGAGGATCACCGGGAAACCGCTAATGACCTGGCCGAGAGGCTCCAACACCACATCAGACATTTCAAGCCCTTGACCTCTGGGTCATTCCAGTCGCCGGCCGAGGCGGATGAGGGCATGAGCTTCAGCGCTCTGCCATCGCTGGTGCACCGGACGGCGGTGACACCCGGCCCGGCAGATGGGACGAGCGATCGGTGCCAGTGCGAGCATCTTGCTAAGGAATGACTCAGCCGCGAAGCTTAGGAGCGAGCCATATGGTAGCGAAGAAACCTGATGGACCCAAGGAAGATCTAGCGCTTGCGCCAGAAGACATGCAGTGGTGGCGGGACGCCAAGTTCGGGATGTTCCTGCACTGGGGTGTCTATGCTATCCCCGGCCGCGGCGAATGGGTGATGTTCGTCGAGCGCATGGACGTGGATGAGTACCGCAAGCTCGCCGACCGCTTTGACCCGAAGGAGTTCGATGCCCGCGCTTGGGCGAAGGCGGCGAAGGACGCGGGGATGAGATATATGGTGTTCACCGCGCGCCACCATGACGGCTTCTGCCTGTTTGACAGCCGGGTAAGCGAGTTCACCAGCGCCAAGACCGCAGCCAAGCGCGACTTCGTCGCCGAGTACTGCGAGGCCTGCCGCGAGGCCGGGCTCGGCGTGGGTCTTTACTACTCGCCAATGGACTGGCGCTTCCCCGGTTACTTCTTCCCAGATATGTACCGCAAGAGCGCCCTGGCTATGAAGGAGCAGTGCTGGGCGCAGGTGCGCGAGTTGATGTCCAACTACGGGCGCATAGACATCCTGTGGTATGATGGCGCTTGGTTGTCGCACGGGGGGATTGGCTTTGACCCGGGCGGGCGCGGCTGGTATCAGGAGACGGGGGCCGATGCCAGCGCGACCTGGTTCTGGGAGCCGGAGAAGCTGAACGCGATGGTGCGCGAGCTCCAGCCCAAGATCGTCATCAACCCCCGCTCCGGCTGGCGCGGAGACTTCGACACCCGGGAGGGGTTCACCGGCGAGATGCAGACCGACCGCCCCTGGGAACAGTGCGACACGCTCACTGGAACCTGGGGGCACATCCCGGGCCGTCCGATGCGCTCCCTGCGGAGTTGTGTCCAGCTTCTGGCAGCGATCGCGGTACGCGACGGCAACCTGCTGCTGAATGTGGGCCCAACCCCGGAGGGGACCATTGAGCCGCGACAGGTGCGGCGCCTGGGCCAGGTGGGCGACTGGCTGGTGAAGTACGGCGAGGCCGTCTACGCCACGCGCGGCGGTCCCCTCAAGCCAGGGGCCTGGGGCGGTTCGACCTACCGCAAGAATACGGTTTACCTGCACATCCTCGACTGGCCCGAGGACACGCTGACGCTGCCGGCCCTCAAGCGGAGGATTGTCGCGAGCCAGAGCCTAACGGGCCGAACGGTGAGCGTGCGCCAGATGAACGAAGGAATCGAGGTGGACGTGCCGCCGCCTGATCGTGAGGCCATGGACACAATCATCGCGCTCGAGCTGGACGGGCCGGCGGCCTAGGTCGAGGTCGCATGTCCTGCGTCTTGCCGCTCCCGGCGGCGGTAACGGGACTCGACAGGGCTCTGTGAGCACGCTCGTGGCGTCCCCGGATGTGCTAGAATAGTGCTGGAGTGGGCCAAGCGTTCGCTCCCGCGCAAGCGGGGGAGGAAAGTCCGAGCTCCATAGGGCAGGGCGCTGGGTAATACCCAGGCGGGGCGACTCGACGGAAAGTGGCACAGAAACATACCGCCCGCCGTTAGGCGAGCAAGGGTGAAATGGTGGGGCAAGAGCCCACCAGCGGTGTGGTGACATACCGGCTGGCAAAACCCCGCCCGGAGCAAGGCCCAATAGGGGGCGAGTCCCTTCGGGGACCGGTGTTGGCCCGACGCCGCATGAGCCCCGGGTTGGCCGCATGAGGCTGCGGGCAACCGCAGCCCCAGATAGATGGACGCTCGCGACAGAACTCGGCTTAGCCGGACAGAGCGACGGCCAGCGCAGTCGCGGCTGCATGGATAACTATGCTGAACGCTACTGAGTGCCGCGCGACTGGACTCCCTTCGGCCCACCCACAGTTCCCAAACGCCGACCCTCACGTGGCCGCCCCGCCCTCCGGTCACCTCGGCTCCGAATCTGCCTTCCCTGCACACGGAACTCAGTCGGTGTGCATCCGTAGTGCTCCAAGAATGCACGATGGAAGTGGCTCCCGTCCGCGAACCCCGCCTGCTCCCCAATGGCCTCGATCGTCCCATCGGTGCCAAGTAGCAGTCGGGAGGCGTGGGCAAGCCGCGCGCGTCGCTCGAATCGGCTGTACGGCATACCTATCGTCTTCGAGAACAGCGCACGGAACCACGACGGACTGAACCCACATATCTCGGCCGCCGTACGCAGCGGAAGGCGCGCGCCCAGGTCGGCATGCACGAGCTCGATCGCAGGCATGATGCGTACCAATCCACTGGTTGGCGAACCGGGCCATCGCCAGTTCCCGCGCGCCAGCCCTGATTCCCGGCCCATCGTCACCAGCAAGCTGAGCAAGGAGCATCGTGCCCTGTCGCGCCACGCCCATCCGCGCATCCTGAACTCGTCGGCGAGCTCGCCTCCCAAAGCGAGCACTCGACGTCGTGTCTCCGGTGTGCCCACAACTGGGCGTTCGTCCGGCGGAACCGCGAAGAAGCTCAGCCAAGAGATGCCGTCGAGTTCGGCATCGCCAAGCAGCTCGGGCACGAAGTGAATGACGAGTTCATCGCTCGGCGGCACTGTCGTCCGCCATCCGTGAGGCTCCCACGCCGCGCTCCACCACACATCCCCGGCCTCGACCGCCCTCGTCAGCCCCTCGAAATGCCGTTCCTCCTGCCCCCCAAGCAGTATCCCCACCTCAAACGTATGGTGCATGTCGCTCTCGAGGGGTGTTGGCTCAGTCGTGCGGGCAACGTATCCTTCAACAGGGTTTGCCGCATTGACCTCGTCGAACGGCAACACCTTCGCGCGGACGTCCCCCCGATATCCGCCGATCAAAGCGCTTCCGCCGCTGCCAGCCACAGGCTCATTGTACAGAGCTGAAGTCCCGTTGTCCAGTGACGCCCGAGGAAAGCCGTGCGATGATCATTCTGCCAAGCGCGCGGCCGTTGGCTCGCGAGGCCGCCCGCGACGAGTATGATGATGGAGATGATTGGACGGGGTGCAGTCAACGGGTCGCCCGATTGTCAAACTTATGTCTCGCGCTGTACACCCTGCTGTGAAATGGAGAGAGATGTCCTATGAGCACTGCTACTTCTGCTGGGAAAAGGAGGGGATTCACTCTCATCGAGCTGCTGGTGGTGATCGCGATCATAGGGATCCTAGCCGCCATGGTCTTCCCAGTGTTCGCACGGGCGCGCGAATCCGCGCGTAAGGCGGTGTGTCTGTCCAATGTCAAGAACATCGCCCTCGCCATCCAGATGTATCTGGCGGACAACAACGACACGCTCTGGCCGGTCGAGCACCGGCAGGAGGTCAAAGATTACTTCAACGCGGAGCCTGGGGGCGGAGGCTGGAAGTACGGTGACGACTGCTGGGAGGTCTGGCACGGGGCCTCTCCCTATCTCCGTCCGTGGGTCATTCTCGACGACTATGTGAAGAACCGGGATGTCTACCGCTGTCCCAGCTCGAGATTTGACGGCGGGCCGGCGATCATCATCCCCAACCCGGACTGGCTGGGCTACCTCAAGGCGAATGAAGGGGAGTGGGGCGGCGGCACCGGCTTGTGCATTCTCTCCGGCACCTTCCCGCCGGGATGGGGGGGAGACATCACGGATTCCATCGCGCAGCAGAGGGTGCCCTATGGGACTGGCTACGACAGTATCGGTGGCCCAGGTGCGCTCAGCGGGAGGCCCTTCGTAACGAGCTACGTCTTCAACACCCGGTATCCAGAGAACGCCGAGAAGAAGCTGGTCGCGATCCAGGATCCGGTCAAGTACGTCATAGTCAGCGACGGCAACCCGAGCTGGTACGAGGCGCCCAATCTGAGCCGCATAGCCTACCCTGACATCTGCAACATGGCCTGCGCGAACGACTGCTGCAACGCCGAGTACACCGAGTGCGGCCCCAGTATGGAGGCGGGCGGCTGCAGCGACGTTGCAGACTGCCTGGCAACCAGGCACGCCTACGGCGGCAGCGATCCAACTCGCAATCCGCTGCTGAACCCGGACCTGAAGAGGAGTTACACCCGTCACCTCGGCGGCGTGAACCTGGGCTACTTGGACGGGCATGCGTCCTGGACCAACTCGGAGAGGCTGATCGCCGAGTTCGCGGAGACGATGAATCCTGCGACTCAATACTCGGACGTGATGGGCATCTGGCATCAGGGGCCGTGGTCCGGCATGATCACGTGTGACATGCCGACCATCTTCTAGCGGGCAAGACGGTCTTGGCCCAGGCGGGCCAACAGCTGCAGGAGGACCTAGGCCTGCCGGGGCGACGAGTAACAGACGCGGGCGGAGCGTCGACGCGGAGTCCACGGCGCTCCGCCCTTGGCATTGGGGGACCACGCTGCCCCAAGGCTGAGCCCCGGTGCCCGTCGAGGCCGCCCGGCAACGGCTGCCGTCCGCTGACCAGCGCAGGCTGCCACGGGTCTGCCCCGTGGCCCAGTGGAAGTAACCCAACAGGTGTGCAGAATGAGTCTGGTCGAACTTCCGTTCACGATGACGATCACCGTCTGCTGTGGGATGCTCGCGATGTTGGCGCTAGCCGGGCAGGCCTCAGAGGCCGGTCGGGAACTCATACGCGTGAATCCCCGTCAGCGCCAGCAGGTGTTCGAGGGCTGGGGTACCTCCCTCTGCTGGTGGGCCAACGCCGTCGGCGCCTGGCAGGATGGAGCCAGGAAGGACGAGGTGATGGACCTCGTCTTCGACCCGTACAAGGGGCTCGGGCTGAACATCGTCCGCTACAACATCGGTGGCGGCGAGAATCCCCTCCATGACTTCATCTGGAGTTGGCGCGCCATTCCGGGGTTCAAGCCTGACCCGGACGCTCCCTATCAGTGGGACGCCGACGCCGGCCAGCGATGGGTCCTGCTCGAGAGCATCAAGCGCGGCGTGACCGTGACCGAGGCCTTCTCCAATTCCCCGCCATGGTGGATGACCATTAGCGGCAGCGCCACCGGTAACGGAGAGCAGCGTCCCGCAAGGAACAACCTGCGTGACGACATGTATGACGCCTTCGCGGACTACCTCACCGAGGTCGTCAGACACTACCGAGACTGCCATGGGGTGGCGTTCGGCACTTTGGCTCCGCTCAACGAACCGAGTGCACCGTGGTGGACGTTTGGGCACAACCAGGAAGGCTGCCACTTCACCACCGACAAGCAGGAGCTCATTCTCATGAAGACGGCCCAGCAGCTTGCTCGGAAGGGCCTCGCGACGAGGCTGAGTGCTCCTGATGAATACTCAATCGACGAGACCGTCGAGACATGGCAATCCCACGAGCCAGCCACGCGGCAAGCCGTGTCTCAAATCAACACTCACAGCTACGCGGGAGATGGCCGCGCGGCCCTCGTGCACCTCGCCCGTGATGCTAACAAGCGATTGTATGTAAGCGAGTATGGCAACGGAATCCACGGCGAGTTCGGCAGCGCGCTCGAGCTCGCCCGCGTCATCAGTCTTGACCTGAACGAACTCCAGTGCGAGGGCTGGGTCTACTGGCAAGCTGTCGGAAACCTGGACGAGCTAAACGACTGGCACGCAATCCACGTATCGTACGCACGGCCTTACGAGGTGGTGATCAATAAGCAGTACTGGGCTCTGGTGCAGTTCACGCGATACGTTCGCCCAGGATCTGTGATCCTGAGCGTGTCCGCTGAGGATGTCGTCGCGGCACTTACCCCCGGCGGTGGACTCGTGCTCGTCGCGACCAACCGAGAGGCGGCCGAGCGAGCGGTCGCATTCGACCTCTCAGCGTTCTCCAGGCTGCCCGAGTGGGCGCAATGGACCAGCACCACCGAAGAGGAGAACCACAAGCCGCAAGGGCAGGTTCCAGTGCGGGACGGCCTCCTCGCGGTGGACCTAGCGCCGAGGTCGGTCAATACCTTCCTAGTGGAAGTGCGGTCGAAGATGCATACGTAGCGGCCGGGCACACCTGCCGACGTCTCGACCGACCGAAGGCTTGGGCCCACAAAGCGAGATACCCGAAGGGCAGGAGTGCTTGAGCATGTCAAGTTGGCGTGGGACACCGATCAGGCAGCCCGGATTGCGCCTGACTCGCGCCGTGGACAGCGCGGTCGTCCTGTAACCGCAACAATGGGGCGTAAGTCTGCCATCGGAGCACCCGGCAGGTCAGAGGGGCTCCGGGATCAACGGCCGAAGGGATGGGTTTCTTGCATAGCATGTTCCTGATCTCTCTCGTAGCACTGATGGCCGCTCTATCACTGGTCCAGGAATGCGCCGGCGACCTGCCGGACCTAAGCGAGGGGTGGGTGTGTCGGACGGGGGACGATGAGAGGTGGACCGATCCCGACCTGGACGACGCGGCCTGGAAGCCCATCGAGGTCGGCAAGCCGTGGGAAGAGGCGGGGCTCGGGGACTACGATGGCTTCGCGTGGTACCGTCTGCGCTTCCGGATCCCTGAGTCGCTCAGGCAGAACGCTGACTTCCAGACCTATAAGACGCTGAAGCTTCAGCTCGGCAAGATCGATGATGTCGATCGGACCTGGCTCAACGGCAACGTCATCGGCGAGACCGGCGCGTTCCCGGAGAACTTCGCGGGTGCATGGACGACTCTGCGGGAGTACAAAGTCCCAGCGGATCTCATTCGCTGGGACGAGGACAACGTACTCGCGATACGGGTCTACGATCACGGCGGCGGGGGCGGAATGTACGAGGGGCCCTATGGGGTCGAGGTGGCGTCCTGGAGAGATTTCTTCGACATCGCGATCGGCTTCGGACGGGGAGACGGCATCTTCGCGGGGGAGGATGCTTTCAAGGTCAGCGCTACCCTGCAGAACGACACGCCGCGGCCCATGGCGGGAACGGTTCGGTGGCGGATCGAAGATGACGAAGGAACGATACTGTTGGAGGAGTCGGGAGAGGCCTCGGTAAAGGCCAATAGCGCGGCCAATGTCGCGTGTGTATTCACCCCTGGTACGCCCGGCTTCTACAAGGTCACCTGTACCTTCGAGCCCGAGTCAGGTGACGAGAACACGGCCGAGACGAAGTTCCTGGGCTATCGACCAGAGGACATAACGGCCCCGCTTACTAGACAGCCCGACTTCGACGCGTTCTGGGCAGACACGCTGGATGCGCTTCGCGAGGTGGACCCCCAGTTCGAGATGATCCGACATGCCGACGGAGATACCGAGACCCACGAGCTCTACGAGGTGAGGATCCGGAGTCTCGGCAACATCCGAGTGGGGGGATGGTACGAGAAGCCCAAGGCCGAGGGCGTGTTCCCTGCGCTCTTGCAGTTGCCCGGATACACGCAAAGTATGGGGCCCACGAAGACACACGACCCCATCGCGGTTCTATCGTTCAACATCCGCGCGCACGGAAACAGCCAGGAAGACGTGAAGGGAGAGCCCGCGGACTACTGGGTTCGCGGCTTGGACGACAAAGAGGGATACTTCTACCAAGGAGCCTATGCCGATTGTGTCCGCGCGGTGGACTTCTTGGCCTCGCGGCCCGAAGTGGACCAGAGCCGCATCGCCGTCACGGGTGGAAGTCAAGGCGGAGGGCTCAGCTTGGCGACCGCCGCGCTCGACAGACGCATCAGTCTCTGTGCACCGGATATTCCGTTCCTGTGCAACTGGGAGAAGTACTTCAAAGCGTCACACTGGCCGGAGATGGAGGAGTGGATCGAGGCCGAACCCCAGCGCTCCTGGGAGTGGACGCTACGAACCTTGAGCTACTTCGATACGATGAACATGGCCGACCGGATCACGTGTCCGGTGTTCCTTGGCTTGGGCCTCCAAGACCCGGTATGCCCCCCTGCAACTATCTTCGCCGTCTATAACCGGCTGGACGTGCCAAAATCGTACCGCGTCTACGCTGGCGCGGGACATTGGGTGGAACCTTCGCACCAGGCGGAGAAGAGGGCCTGGCTGCTCAGCCAGTTTGGCGTCACGGGCAAGATGATGTAGGTTCTCGAATCCAAGCGTCGATGGCCTTGGCGCCAAGAGCCTGTCCAGGTTGGATGTCAGGTGTCCTCGCTAGGAACTCCATCCGGGCACTCCTGGGTGATTCCCTGGGTTCGGGCTGCGGCAATGCGTAGCATGTGCTAGAATAGTGTCTGGAGTGGGCCAAGCGTCCGCGTCCGCTGTAGCCTTGTGCGAAGGCGGATGAGGAAAGTCCGAGCTCCATAGGGCAGGGCGCTGGGTAATACCCAGGCGGGGCAACCCGACGGAAAGTGGCACAGAAACATACCGCCCGCCGTTAGGCGAGCAAGGGTGAAATGGTGGGGCAAGAGCCCACCAGCGGTGTGGTGACACACCGGCTGTCAAAACCCCGCCCGGAGCAAGGCCCAATAGAGGGCGAGTCCCTTCGGGGGACCGGTGTTGGCCCGACGCCGCATGAGCCCCGGGTTGGCCGCATGAGGCTGCGGGCAACCGCAGTCCCAGATAGATGGACGCTCTCGACAGAACTCGGCTTACAGGCCCACTCCACTCTTTTCGTTATCAGCTCCCCTACCTCGGAAAAGGCTGGTAAATCACCAGCTTTTTCAGCCCTCTGAGCAGCGCGGTCCAGTTCGGCCAGAGGGCCCGAATTCGCCGCCGTTCACTTCTTCTCGCCGCCCTCGCGAAGGAAGAGAAAGGCAGTGATCCGCTGCACTTCCTGGCTCTCCGGCTTTGTCGGCCAGTGGGCCCAGAACAGAAATTCCGCACCCACAGATTTCACTGGACTTAGTGAGCTCAAAGAGTGATGTATGGTGACACCTGAACAGCACGGAGGTGCTCACATGACGGAAGCAGCAGCAACGAAGGAGCAGTCCTACGACGAGGCGGTGACGCAGTTTCTGCGCTACCTCCAGGACTACCGCAGCTTCTCGCCCATGACGGTTCGAGCCTATGGCACCGACATGAGGATGTTCCGTGAATTCCTATTGAACCGCCTGGGCCGGGTGCCGGCGCCCACCGAGATCACCCGCGAGTTGATCGTCCAGTTCGGGGTCAGCCTGCGAAAGCCCGCGCCCTTGACCTTGCGCCGCAAGTACGCCTGCATCTCCTCCTTCTTCGGTTTCCTGCAAGACATGGGATACGCGCAGGCCAACCCCGCGCGGCGATTGCCCCTGCCTCGGGTCTCGGAGTACGTGCCGGTTTTCCTGACCGAGGAAACGGCCCAGCAGCTGATTGCCGCGGCGGATAAGCCCTGGTACCGGGCGCTGGTGGTGCTGCTGCTTTCTACCGGGATTCGACGATCGGAGGCGGTGGGCATCACCCTGGACGATATCGATCTGGAGCAGCGCCAGCTGCTGATCCGGGGCAAGGGGGACAAGGAACGGGTAGTGCCACTGACAGACCAGGCGGTGGAAGCCATCCAGGCCTACTTGCCCCATCGCACCAAGAATGGGAGCCGCCACCTCTTCGTCAGCGCCTACGGGGGCCACCCCATCCAGGGCCGGGTGGTGAACGCCATGCTCGCCACCACCATCGAGAAGGCCGGCTTGCAGGGCCAGGGCATCACCCCCCACAAGCTCCGCCACACCTTCGCCACCCATCTCATCCGCAACGGCGTGGACGTGCGCACGGTCCAGGAGTTACTCGGGCACTCGGAGCTGGAGACCACGGCGAAGTATCTGCACTCCGATACCAAGACCAAGCAGGCGGCGGTGGGGAAGTTGAATGGGCTGTTGGGATGCTCAGATGCGCGCGACTCGGACTCCAATTCGGAAGAGTCTGGAATGACTCCTACCGGCGAGCCCGAGCCCACACCCATCGAGCTCAGGCCACTGGAGCTTGGCTGATCCGGCAGAACAGCCGCTCGCCAGGGCGTTGTGTTGGACGGCGCCTCAGCCCTCGCGAGAAAGCACAAGGGGCGGAGTGCCGCCCGAGGGGGAGGGCGACACCCCGGCCCCCACTATCCTTCGTTGTTCGGGGGGTCTCGCCTGCCGTCCAGTGGCGCGCGAACGGCACATATGAGCCCAACGTCGCAGGTTCGAATCGGGACCCCGCTACGATGCCTGCAGGCGGCTGCTGCCGCCGAGGTCGCAGGTTCGAAGCGGGGGCAGAACTCGCTGCGCCAGAGAAGACGCGCGCCAGGCGGTGGGTATGGGCATTGCCCTTCGAAGCCCTTGCGAGCGCTCGGGACGCTTTGCGGGACGCGCGGAAGGATGTTCAGACCAGCGCTGGCATCACCCCGCGCAGTGGTCTCCCGCTGTAGTCCGCCGATCAGGGGCAGGGGACACTACACGCTGGGGGCCAGCGGCAGGGCGGCTTCGGCATTCCTGCAGGCAGCGGCGCGGTGAGGACTCCTCGTCCTTCAGACACACGCAGAGCCCTGCGGGGGTGTGACGTCCGCAAGCTACGATCGGTGCCACCAAGCGGTAGGCATCCGCGGGAAGCGGCGGGGCAATAGCCGGCCCGCAGGCGCTCCAGTGAGAGCACTGCTCTTGGTGCGGCAAGGCTCAGCGCGGCGACTGCACCGAGGCGGAAACGTCGCTGGCCCTCTGTGACGAGGACGCTGCCTCGGCTCGTGCAGCTCTCAGACGTCTCCCCGCGGCGCGGAGCAGTGGCAGGAAGCTGGCGAGAGGCTGTCGAAGTACACCACAAATCGGCGTGGTCGTGGCACAGCCAGGTGACGGGGCGAGTGTTAGGTCCGGGGGCCCGGCAGGGTGCCATGCCGCTGGCGGAGGCTGCTGCATATGAAAGCGATGGTGCTGGCGGCGGGGATGGGTGAGCGCATGCGCCCCCTCACTGATTGCCTCCCCAAGCCGCTCCTTCCTATTGCCAACCGCCCGGTGATGAGCTACATCCTCGAACACCTCGCCCGACACGGGTTCACTCGGGTGGTTGCCAATGTCCACCATCGCGCCCAGGAGATCATGGACTGCTTCGGCGATGGATCGCACTACGGCGTGCATCTATCCTACAGCCGTGAGAGAAGCTCTGGGGCAGTGCCGGATCGGTGAAGCGCAATGAGGGCTTCTTCTCCGGCGAGGGCTTCCTTGTGATAGGCGCAGACGACCTTAGTGACATGGATCTAAGCGCGCTGGTGCGTCGGCATCGCGAGGTCGGGGCACTGGCGAGCATCGGGCTTACGGAGGTGGAGGAGACATCTCAGTTCGGCATTGTCGTGACCGACAAGGGCGGGAGGATCTGCCGATTCGTGGAGAAGCCCAAGGGTCCTCCGCCGAGCCGCACGGCGAATACACAGATCTACCTCCTTGAGCCAGGAATCCATAGCTACATCCCTGAGGGCCAGTGGTACGATTTCGGGTTCAATGTGTTCGCGGAATTGGTTGCCAAGAGCGAGCCGTTCTTTGGTTTCGCGCTTCCCGGCTACTGGCGAGACATCGGCAGTCTGGAGGACTACCTTGATGCCCAGTGGGATGTGATGCAGGGCAAGCTATCTGCGAGGGTGCCAGGTGAGCAGAGAGAGCCCTGGCTCTGGCTGGGGCCGGAATGCGAGATCAGCCACTCGGCTGAGATCAGCGCGCCCGCGGTGATCGGTGCCCACTGCCGGATCGGTGCCGGTGCCAAGATCGGCGGCGCGACCGCGATCGCCGATGGTGTGCATGTGCCCGACGGTGTTTTGCTGTGGAACTGCGTGCTGTGGGAGGATGCGAAGGTCGGCCCTGGGGAGCAGGTGCGGGACGCCGTGATTGGGGCCAGCGGCGTGATCGCGGCCCGCGGGAAGGGCCAATGACGGATCTGCCTGTGGTGTGGAGTGTGGTGGGCGCGAGG
>Ga0315291_10002671_pt1 | contig 23240 bp, 20 predicted proteins | sample YL17G12_20_MG_FD_203070 | JGI IMG/M metagenome (GOLD analysis project Ga0315291, IMG submission 203070) | Sediment microbial communities from Yellowstone Lake, YNP, Wyoming, USA - YL17G12_20 | ecosystem: Environmental > Aquatic > Freshwater > Lake > Sediment | place: USA: Wyoming | collected... | reverse complement strand
TCTCCGAAACCTTTCCTAGCTCTGTTTTTTCCTGATCGAGAGATTCTTTCTGATTTTCTAAATAAGCTTTGAGGTTTTTAATTTCCTTCAGAAGATCCGTATTTCTATAATTCAAATTTTCCAGAGCCATCAAGTTATCGAAAAAACCAGAAAAATCTTCTTCAGAAAGTAAAATCTCAAGAAGACTTTTTTGATCCTCTTCATAAATTGATCTTAAAATGTTTGACAAGTTCTCTTTTTCTTTTTCAATTTTTAAAGAATTTTTTTCGATCGAGCCCTCGGTATCTTGAAGCTGAAGAGTCAAATCTTTAATCATTAGATTACTTTGGGAAATCTGAAGATCTAATTTTTTAATCTGGTTTTTCAAAATAGTGATTTTATTGTTCAAAGTATCCTTTTCTTTCTGGGTCTTTGAAATATCTGCTTCATATTTTGCTATCTCTTCTTCATATTGTCTTAGTATCACTTCACATTCTTCTCTAGTGCCGCATTGGTCATTCTCTTGGGCAGAGATTTTCTCAAAAGGAAAAATTTTAAAAAGGGCTGAGATCAGAAATAGTGTCAAAACCAATTTTAAAATGCGAATATGTTTCTTAATCATACAAATTTAGCTTGAGAAAATTTGATAACAAATTATGTTATTTCTTAGTTTCCCCTTTTTTCTCTTCTTTCTTCTCTTCTTTCTTTTCAACTTCTTCCACTTCTACCCCCTCTTCTTTCTTTTTCTTTTCTACTTTCTCCACTTCTTCCACTTTTTCTTCAATCGGTTTCTCTAATTCTTCCTCAACTTTTTCTAGCGGCGTAACCGAAGCAACAATTTCTTCGGCATGTTTTTTTAGAACTTTGACTTCAGGTAATATTTTTAGATCCTTAATTAAGATATTGTCTTCAAAAGTTTTTAGAACTGAAACATCTACTTTAATTTCTTTCGGAAGATTCTGGGGAAGAGCTTTAACTTCAATTTCAGAAAAATTTTTAACCAAAGTTCCGCCTAATTCCTTAACTGCCGGAGCCTCACCTTCAAAAATTAGGGCAACGTGAGCCTCAATTTCTTTATCAAGTGCTGGTTGATAAAAATCAATATGAATAATTTTACCTGTAAGTGGTTCTCTTTCTATATCGTGGATTAAAACCACAGCTTTCTTCTGCGCATGAACAGTGGGCTTCTCTCCTTCAATTTCAAGAGAAATAAGAGAGCTTTCTCCAGCTTCTTTAAAAATATTCTCGAATTCTTTTTCATTAACTTCCAAAAGGGTGTTTTTTGTCTTCGGACCATATAAAACAGCGGGCATAACCCCCTTATTTCTTAACGCTTTTACTTTCTTTTTGGTTGCTTTTCTGATTTTTGCAGATAGATTTAACATTTTTAGAATTAGCTTCTATATAATTAGCTTATAGCTTATATTGATAAAAAAATCCCTCTGGAAATCTTTACTAAATCTAGAAGCTAGAACCTAGAAGCTTGTGTTATTATTTAACAACGTGGATTATCTGAACAGGACAGGCATCGGCCGCTTCTTGATTGCACTCAACCTCTTGTACCTCTAATTCGTAATTTCCTTCTGCGTTTTTGGTTGAATTCAAAAGTCTGGATTTGCCGTCTTCGGCCATTTCCCAATATTTGGGGCACAAGGCGGCACAAGAACCGCAACCAATACACTTTTCTCTCTCTTGAATTATTTTGGGCATATTTTAAAAATTTATTTAATTAGAAATTCATTGGAATAAAATTCCGTTTCTTCCTTAAAACCCTCTTCTGGTTTACATTCGCTACAAACAGGAACTACTAGTCTATGGAGGCCGGCTTCTACCTCGGGTAAGGTCAGTTCAAACGCCTTTTCTTTCTCACTTTTAATACATCCATTGTGGATATTTGTCTGTTTACATTCAACGTAGTTATAACGTTCCCAATTTTCCTCTTTTCTTTCGAGAAAATAAGGATAACAGGTAGAAAAACAGAGCTCTTTCCCTGAATCATTTTTGATCTTTAACCTTAAGTTGTCTCCGGCTAAATACTCCGCTTTTTCGGTAGTAATTATAAGTGAAGCAGACGCCATAAAATATTTCTTTAAATCTTTAGCAAACCGAAAAAAGGTAAAAACAATGAAAACAATCAAAAGGAACGAAAATACAATATCTTTTCTGTGCATAGAATCTATTTTTTAATAACAAATCTCTTATCCAATTTATTTAAAGTTTCCATCACTCCGGTATATTCCAGCTCTGTCATTGGTAGCATAGCGGCTCCGGCAAAACCTTGTCTCCTTATATCTTCTGCTTTTTGGCTGACTTTCATTCTAACATAGTCCCAATAAGGCTGGTCAAAACAATCAGCTGGCTCGGTTAATTTACCATTTTTAATAGAAAAAGCAAGTGCAGAAACAATCGGAGGCCCATCGAAAAATGAAACTGGAGAGTTTTTCTTGACTGGCATTAAAGGACCATTATGACTTCCTCTCATAAAGCCGGCTACAAAATGTCCAATCGTATAAGGAGACAGAACTTCACCAGTGGCAGGGAAACTGTGTTGCGTTCTCACTAACATAACGGGATCGTCTTTCCCAACATATTTACCAGCAATATTATGAAGCCTGGTAGTTGAAGCTACTACTGCCTGTTCTCCTGAAGATCTTGACCAAACAGATTCAACAATGAACCTTCCGGTATCTCTTAAAAGACAGGCGATATCATAAGTTTCTTCCGGCGAATTCAATTCAATAATCCTATTAGCTTCAGTGTAATTTACATCCATAATGACAAATTTGAACCCTGCTTTTATTTTTTCAGACAATATTAAACCTGCGCAGTGCATAGGATCAGTAAAAGATAGAAATACTGGAAGATTAAAAGCGCCGGGTTCGGTTTTGTCAGCCATGAATAACAGGAAAGGATCAGAAGGACGTTCCTCAATTTCCATTTCTGCAACCTGAGGACCCATACCTCTCAAATTTCCCGAAAAAGCATCCACCAACAAATCCTGACCTGCCCCGTAAAGACCCTCTTCTTTAGCAACTTTCGTCCCAGCTAAAAATGCATCCCAGCAAAGTTTGTGTATTTTTGAATTTCCAACCCCATGATTGTGGGTAGTAAAAATGGTTATATCGTCTCCAGTAAAAACGATATAATGGTCGATTATCAGGGACTTCCCTTTTGATTGTATATAATCCTCAACTGTCTGGAGAAGTTTTTGGCTAGGCCTAATATGGCCGCCAATACTTCCAATATCGGCCTTAATAACGCTTAAGGTAACTTTAGCCATAAGTTTTAGTTAAATTAATAAATCTTCTTTTATTATAACTCACTTTTTAATCTTTGCTAAGCTCAAAATTGTCTTAACTACAGTATCGGGATTTAAAGACATGGAACCTATCCCTTCTTTCATTATAAAGGCTGCGAATTCAGGAAAATCAGAAGGAGCTTGGCCGCAAATTCCGATATATTTTCCCTTCTGTCGGCAGATTTTTATAATCTTTTTTATCTGCTCTTTCACAGCTGCGTTTCTTTCGTCCCCAATATAAGCAAGATTACCATTGTCCCTATCCAATCCCAAAGTTAACTGAGTTAAGTCATTTGACCCTATAGACATACCATCAAAAATCTGCAAAAAGTCATTAGCCAGGATAACGTTTGAAGGAATCTCACACATAACAATAATTTTTAGACCACTCTTCCCTTTCTCTAATCCATACTCTTTCATCAAATTTATAACTTTTTTCCCTTCTTCTACTGTTCGACAAAATGGCACCATGGCCCAGATATTTTTAAGACCAAATTCCTCCCTGGCTCTTTTTAAGGCCTTACATTCCATTTCAAAAGCCGGTTTAAAACTTGGGTCGGTATATCTGGAAGCTCCTCTGAATCCCAACATTGGATTTGATTCTTCTCCTTCAAAACCTGCTCCACCAATAAGATTTTTGTATTCATTAGTTTTAAAATCAGACATTCTGATTATGACCGGGTTAGGATAAAAAGCAGAGGCAATTTGGCTCATTCCTTCAGCCAGTTCTTTGACGAAAAAATCTTTTTTATTTTTGTACTCAAAGGTCAATTCCTCTATTTTCTCTTTCAGTTTTTTATCTTTTAAATGATCAAAGTGATACAAAGCCAGGGGATGAATCCTTATTTTTTCAGCTAAAATAAATTCAATTCTGGCCAAACCCACTCCGTCGTTTGGCAAAAACGAATTCTTGAAAGCTATTTCTGGAGCTCCGACGTTCATCATTATCTTGCTTCTTAAGGTCTTTTTTATTTTTGGTATTCCACTTAAATCATATTTATTGATCTTAAATGGAACTCTTCCAGAAAATATTCTTCCTTTTAACCCTTGGGTGCAATCAGCAGTAACAATCTCGCCAGTTTTTAAAACCTTGGTGGCGTTCTTTGTGCCAACAATACAAGGTACTCCCAATTCTCTCGAAACTATTGCCGCGTGGCAGGTTTTTCCTCCTTCATTAGTGATAATTGCCGAAGCTAAAGGAAAAATACTTACCCAATCAGGATCAGTCATTTTAGTCACTAAAACTTCACCTTTCTGGAATTGACGAATCTGGGAAACCTCTGGGATAACTCTAACTTTTCCTTGCCCGATTTTGTTTCCAATTGCAATACCCGTTACAATTGGATTCTTGTTAGTTGTAACCTTGTATTCCTCATAAAACTTCAGTTTCTCAGTAGCATAAATAGTCTCGGGTCTCGACTGAACAATAAACAATTCTCCTGTTAAACCATCCTTTGCCCATTCAATATCCTGAGGTTTTTTATAATGCTCTTCGATTATGCAAGCCCATCTTGCTAAGATTAAAACGTCTTTATCGGTTATGGAATAAACAATTTGGTCTTTTTGAGGGACACCCACTTCTTTTAAACCTCCTTTTTTTGAATAAATATATTTTATATTCTTTCTTCCTATCTTTTTAATAATTATGGATTTGAAACCTTTTTTTAAGGTAGGCTTAAAAACATAAAACTCGTCGGGAGTAATCTTTCCTTTGACTATCATCTCACCTACTCCCCAGATTGAGTTTATTAATACAACATTTGGAAATCCTGTTTCAGTATCAAGAGTGAACACTACTCCGGCTGAACCTAAGTCAGATCTAACCATTTTTAAGATACCTACAGAAAGGGCAATTTTTAAATCATCAAATCCTTTTTCTCTTCGGTAAGTAATAGCTCTGTCGTTGAATAAAGAAGCGATACATTTTTTAGTAGCACCCAGAACTTCTCTTTCACCTTTAATATTCAAAAAACTCTCATGCTGGCCGGCAAAAGAAGCATCGGCTAAATCCTCAGCAGTAGCTGAAGATCTAACGGCAACATCGGTCGCTTTTTGGCCGTATTTTTTTGAAAGCCATCTATAATGCTCCAGAATTTCTTTTTCCAGATCAGGAGGAAATTTGGCATTTAAAATTGATTGGCGGGCCGCTTTCCCAGCTTCTTGAAGAGATTTTAAGTTATTTCGGTTGATTTTTTTAAAAATCTCTTTTAATTTTTTATCAATTTTGTTAAACCTCAAATAATACCAGAAAGCTTCTGAAGTGATGGCATAACCATCGGGAATTTTTACTCCTTTCTGGGTTAATTGGTTAAACATCTCACCCAAAGAAGCGTTTTTTCCTCCGACCAGAGGAACATCTTTGGCCGAGATTTCACTGAATTTTAGAACTAATTTTTTTGATCTGTCTTTCATAAAATTTATTGTTTACCCTGTTAAATAACTGCTTTGCAGTTCCCGCTTCGCGGGATTTAACAGGGTGAATTATTATTTTAAATTTATTATTTATTTTATTTATTTAAAACCCTTTTTACTCCCTCAACGCTTTCCGGATTAGCTAAGGTTGATAGATCGCCCAGCTCTTCACCAGTAAATAACCTTTTTAAAATTCTTCTCATTATTTTTCCTGATCTGGTTTTTGGCAAATCTTCAACGATATATACTTCTTTTGGTAAAGCAATGGGACCTATCTCTATTTTAATTTTATTTATAACTTCTGTTTTTAAATCCTGACCTTCTTTTATAACTTTTGGAGTGACAAAAATAACTGGCACTTCACCTTTTATTTCGTCAGGTATTCCCACTACTGCGCATTCTACAATATCAGGATGTTTTGTAACCACGCTTTCCATTTCACCCGTGGAAACTCTGTGCCCTGCAACTTTTATCACGTCATCAACTCTGCCAATAATTCTAATTAAACCATTTTCATCTCTGAAAGCTCCATCAGAAGTGAAATAAATTTCCTTTCCATACTGGCTCCAGTAAGTTTCCAAGTATTTTTCCGGGTTCTTGTAAATTTCTCTCAAAAGACCTGGAGAAAACGGCGGTAAAATTACTAAGTTACCCTTTTCTGCTGGCGGGCAAGGCTTCCCTTTATCATTTAGGATTTCAGCTTTAATTCCGGGAAAAGGAAGGCCGGTAAAAGATGGTTTGAAAGGCCCGATGCCCGGCAAAGAAGTGATTAATATCCCGCCAGTCTCGGTTTGCCACCAAGTATCAACTATAGGGCATCTTTCTTTTCCTACTTCTCTAAAATACCAATTCCAGGCTGTCTCATCTATCGGCTCACCAACTGAACCTAATAATCTTAAGGTAGGAAATTTATAATCTTTGAAAACTTCGGCTCCATATTTTTCAAACATCCTGATTGCTGTTGGCGCTGTATAAAATATGGACACTTTATATTTTTCAATGATCTGGCACCATCTATCCGGTTTTGGCCAAATTAACAAACCTTCGAAAATCACCAGAGTCGCACCGCATAAAAGCGGCCCGTAGCAACTATAGGTATGACCGGTAATCCAGCCGATATCAGCTGTTGACCAGAAAATATCATCGTCATGCAAATCAAATATCCATTTCGTCGTCCAGTATGATTGAACTGTATATCCGCCTGTCGTATGCAAGCAGCCCTTTGGTTTGCCAGTACTTCCTGAAGTATAAAGAATAAACAAAGGATCTTCAGAATCCATTGTTTCCGGTTCGCATTCTGATGATTCTTTTTCAACTAACTCATTCCACCATAAATCTCTCCCTTGCTGCCAAAAAATCTCATTATTAGCCCCGCTCGCATCGCTACGCCAGCCCGCAGTAGATACAGCGTTTCTGGCGGGCGAAGCGTTGCGGGCGAGTCTTTTTACTACAATCACCTTCTCAACGCTTGTTTCTTTTACCCCTTCATCGGCATTGGCCTTTAGATTAATTAAAGCGCCATTTCTATAATATCCGTCTACGGTAATTAGGATTTTTGCTCCAGAATCAGTCAAACGACTCCGTAACGCAGTGGGACTAAAAGCTGAAAAAACGGCTGTATGAACTGCTCCTATTCTGGCGCAAGCTAACATAGAAATTATAACTTCAGGAATCATTGGTAAATAAATTCCTACTCTATCTCCTTTTTTCACTCCTAATTTTTTTAGGGCATTGGCAAATTTATTAACTTCTTTTGAAAGCTCTCCATAAGTGAAGGTTCTGGGCTTTTCATTATTTGGTTCAGGTTCCCAGATTATAGCAATTTTATTCTTTCTGTCTTTTAGGTTCCTATCCAAGCAATTTTCAGCAATATTCAGCTTACCATTCAAAAACCATTTAAAATGAGGTGGGGTGTGTTCAAAACCTTTTTCCCATTTTTTTCTCCACAATATTTCTTCAGCCAATTTTTCCCAGAATTTAATCGGATCCTTGAAGGCTTCTTCATAAATTTTTTTATCATTCACCCAAGCTTTTTTAGCAGTTTCTTTGTCTGGAAAAAATAAGTTGTTTTTTTTCAACATGGTCTTTTATATGCAAATTAATAATTATATACCATTTATTATATCAGATAATAATAATTAAGGAAATAAAAGCGCCACCCGAATAAATCGGGTGGCGCTAATTTAAAAATTATAACTTTACCCCAATAAATTCCGCAAACTCGGCAAGCCTGCACGCATAAGCATATTCATTATCATACCAAGCAACAACCTTAACCAAATTATTCTTAACCAAAGTCAAAGGAGCGTCCACAATTGAAGAATATGAATTTCCTATATAATCACTGGAAACTAAGGGCGCTTCTTCAACTTTAAAAATCCCCTGAAATTCTTTTGTTTCCGCTGCTTTTTTGAAAGCCTCATTAACCCGCTTTGTATCAGTGCCTTTTTTTACTAAACAAATTAAATCAACAACTGATACGGTCGGCGTCGGAACCCTGAAAGCAATGCCATCCAGAATTCCTTCTAACTCCGGCAGAACTTTTCCTATTGCTTTAGCTGCGCCGGTTGAAGTCGGGATTATGTTCAAGGCCGCGGCTCTGGCTCTTCTTAAATCTTTGTGAGATAAATCCAGAACCTTCTGGTCGTTGGTATAGCTGTGGCAAGTAGTCATAAAGCCCTTCAAAATCTTGAAATTTTCGTGCAGAACTTTAGCAACCGGCGCTAAACAGTTAGTCGTACAAGAACCCATATCAACGACATTGTCTTTTTTAGGATCATATTTATCAGCATTAATTCCTAGGATATAGGAAGGCGTGCCATCGGCTGGAGCAGAAATTATTACCTTTTTTGCGCCGGCTGAAATATGGGTATTTCCTTCTTCCAAAGAAGTAAATTGTCCCGTACATTCCAAAACTACATCAACTCCCAGATTTTTCCAAGGAAGCTTGGAGGGATCTTTTTCGCCAAAAACTTTATATTCTTTTCCATCTACAATAATAGAACTTTCAGTTGCCCTGACATCCTTTCCCCAAACTCCATAAACTGAATCATATTTTACAAGATGGGCCAAGGTTTTTGTTGGCGTCAAATCATTAATCGCAACAACTTCCAAATTTGGATGTTGGTCTATAATAATTCTAAAAACAGGCCGCCCGATGCGTCCAAAACCGTTTATAGCAATTTTTATCATAGTGATATTACAGAGCGAGGTCGCTCACATCCGGTTTGCTCCTTAGACCTCACCTTTTTTAGAAAAGGGTGAGGCTCCCGACCCCTCTCCGATGTGATTTATTATTCCTTTATATTTAAAATTTCAACTATCTTTGGTTTATCAAAACCAACGACAATTTGATCTCCGATATCAACAACCGGAACTCCCATTTGCCCTGATCTCTGAATCATTTCCTCTAAGGCTTTTCCATCTTTTGAAACATCAATATCTTCAAATTCAAAATCGTGCTGCTTCAAAAATTGCTTCAGGGTAATACAATAAGGACAACTTGGGGTTGAAAAAATCTTTATTTTTTTCGAACTTTTCATCATGAATAAACTAAGAATTCTTGCTTATTGAGCGCAACCACCTGTTGCCGAACCAGCTTCAGTACTTAACGCTTGCTGACATTCTTGAGGTTGAGTATTAAAACCGTTGCAAATTCCGGTTTTATAACCTTCCGATGTTCTCTCTCCAGAATACTCTACTCCGTTGATAAATAATTGAGGAGAACCAGAAACACCGTATTGCTGAACTAACTTTTCTTCCGCATCTAAAAGCGCGTTGGCTTCTGTCTGTTGACAACTCTTTATCTTTTCCGTATCAATTCCCAAATCCTTTGCTTGCTGCTCCCAGCAAGTATCGGCATTTTGGGAAGTGCATTTTTCATTTATTTTATAGACAAAATCCCAGAATTTTTCTTTCTGGTATTTAAAAACGCAAATTTCCCTAACATCCTGGTTCAATTCTTGGTCACCATGAAGAGATTGATATTTTCCGCTACTATCTTTAGAAACGATATAATTAAGTTTTACATCAACCTTGTCTTTTAGAAGATTCATAACCGGCTTCATCAGATCTTCTGCCTGATTTCCATAAGGGCAAAAAGACATCACAAAAAGTTTAACATCGGGTTTTTCGGTTTTAGGCGTTTCTGTTGGTTTCTTTTCTATCTCTTTCATTTCTATAGGAGGATTAACAAATAAAAACTTACCGTCACGGCTGACATAAACATCGGCGTCCTGTTCGCCCTCTTTTTGGGTTATTTTTATTGTTGCTTTATACAATCCGCTTTCTTCCTTTATTTCTTTTAAAGAAGCGGTTACGCCTTCTTGCACAAGATTCTTGTTTATAAAATCTATGGCTTTTGACCCTGCTTCTTGGGAAGAAATAGCTCCTGAGACAGACGCCAACATTCCTAGGGGATTTTTCTTTTTACTCATATAAAAAATCCCGCCGCCAATCAAGGCTATTACGATAATCGTTAGAATTGATTTTATTATTAAATTTTTATTCATATATTTTTATATTATTAATTTTTTATATATATCCTATATTAGCAGAAATAGCATCAGTTGTCAACCCCTTCTATAATTAACCCACTCTATACGTGAATAAAATGTCACTAATTAAGATATGAGGATTAAAAAAATAGGGCCAAATTTCCGGCCGTTAATACCAAGTATGAGCTCTCTCTTTTTAAAATAATCGAAACAAATTTATCAATAGATCTTTCTTCTTTTTAATTTGAGATCTCTGTCAAATTCGTATTCTATCATTCCGGCGAATGGCACTTCAACATTAATAATATCTTTATCGGCTATTTTTTCTATGTATTTTATCAAAGCCCTCAGACTATTATGGCTGACAACTACTAAAATATTTTTACCTTTTTTTAGATCTTTCTCAATATATTTTTTATAAAATGGAGTTGTTCTCTTAATGACATCAGCCAAACTTTCCCCGCCTCCTGGTGGTCTTACATTATAGCTTCTTCTCCATAAATGAACTTTTTCCAGGCCGTATTTTTTCATCATTTTTTCCTTATTGAGACCCTGTAGTAATCCATAGTATCTTTCATTTAAGGCTTCCGACACATAAACTGGAGTATAATTTTCCTTTTTTGATTTTCCAAAACTGCCCCATTCTTTCATTTTCCCAGAAAAATGTATAAAAATGGGGTATTTTTTACTAATATGTTCAAAGACTTTTAAAACAGTATCCTTATTCCTTATTAAGGGAGAGGTATAAATAGCATCTATATTAAATTTTGATATTTCATTGGCAATTTTTTCCGCCATCAAAATTCCTTCTTTTGACAAAGGCACATCAACCCAACCAGAAAATCTATTCTCTAAATTCCACTGCGATTTTAAGTGTCTTAGTAAAAAAAGCTTGGGCATAAAATTATTATTTTGAGTTAATTTCTTCTTCGATTTCTAATAACCTATTGTATTTTGCTACTCTTTCGCCCCTAGCCGGAGCGCCAGATTTTACCCAACCACAACCAATTCCCACGGCTAAATCAGCCAAAAAACTATCGCAAGTCTCTCCTCCTCTGTGAGAAACCATAACCCGCCAACCATTTTTCATTGCGTATTTGCCAGCTTCAATTGCTTCAGTGACCGTTCCAATTTGGTTAAGTTTTAATAAAAGTCCGTTGCATAATTTTTCTTTTAGTGCTTCTTTAATTCTTTCCAAATTAGTTACTAACAGATCGTCTCCAATAATGACAACATTTTTCCCGAATCTCTCAGTCATCTCTTTGAATCCTTCTGAATCTTCTTCGTTAAAAGGATCTTCAATAGATTCAATAGGATATTTCCCTAAAATCTTTTGATAAAAATCAAGGAGCTGGTTTCTTCTTAATATGTTTCCTTCAAACTGATAAACATCATCTTTATAAAAAGAAGAGGCAGCCGCATCGAGAACTATTTTTATTTCATTTTTATAATCTGCGCGCGAAATAGCATCCATAATTAGGTCGAGTGCTTCTTCAGTCTTTTCCAAGGGAGCGGCAAAACCCCCTTCGACACCTACGTTAGTGGCACTTTCGCCATATTTTTGTTTTAATATTGAACTCAGCATATGATAAACTTCCACTCCCTTTCTCAACCTTGCTTTATAAGAATCAGCTTCGGGAGCAATCATAAATTCCTGAAAATCTAATTTATTACCAGCATGAAGCCCTCCTTCAATAGAAAGCAGACAGGGAGTAGGTAGAATGGGGTTTTTTATTCCAGATATTTTAGCAACATAGCGCCAGAGAGAAAGGCCTTCAGCCTGAGCTCCTGCTCTGCAATTAGCCATAGATACAGCCAGAATAGCATTCGCTCCAAGCTTTGACTTATTTTCCGTTCCATCAAGTTCTTTCATAGATTCGTCGATTGCTTTTTGTTCAGTTACTTCCTTGCCTATTAACTTTGGCGCAATAATTTCATTAATATTGCTTACTGCATTCAAAACTCCTTTTCCACCATATCTCGTGCCACCATCACGCAATTCTACTGCTTCATATTTTCCTTTTGATACTCCTGAAGGAACTGAAGCTTGAAAAACACCAGAATCGGTTATCAAATCGACTTCAACTGTTGGATTTCCCTTTGAATCCAAAATTTCTCTTGCTTTTATTGATTTTATTTTACAGGCTGGCATATCTTTATTTTATTATTTTAGTCAGAGCACATAATATATTTATGTGCTCGACCGAGCACATAAATCTCACTTTTTGTGCTCTGGTTTCTTTAAATATTCATTAGCAAAAAGAGCTGCTTTGGCGCCTTCGCCAGAAGCTATTACTATTTGCTTATATTTTCCAGTTTTTACGTCCCCGGCTGCAAAAAGGCCCGGAGTTTTTGTCTGAAATGTTTCCAAATCAATTTTTATCTCTCCCCTTTCATTGCAATCAACTAAATCTTTGGCAAAAGATGATGACGGTTGTAAGCCAATTTCAATAAAAACTCCCTGGACTTCTAATTTTTTTTCTTCCTTTGCCTTTGAATCCTGATAAATTATTAAGTTGACGAATTTTTCGCCTTTGATCTCTTTCATCGCAGCATTAGTAATCACTTCGATTTTGCCTGTTTTTTCAGCAATCTTCTGATTTTCTAGATCCGCCTTAACTTCGGAACCATACTCTACAATATAAACTTTCTTTGCCCATTTACTGACCATAATTGCTGTTTCGAATCCTGAATTTCCCCCGCCAACCACAGATACATTTTTCTTGGAAAACAAAGGAGCATCGCAGGTCGGACAATAAGAAACTCCTTTCCCGATAAAATCAGTTTCTCCTGGAATCTTGAGTGGTTTCGGATCTGAACCAGTGGCGATAATCGCAGCTTTCGATTCAAACTGGTTTCCCTTCTCTGTCAAAACTTTAAAAATTTCATTATTCTTTTCAATCTTAACCACTCCGTCTAATTCAATATTAATCTCAAATTTTTCCAGATGATCTTTGAATTTTTGGATCAAGTCAAAACCTGAAATTTCTTTTTCTCCCGGCCAGTTCTCAATCGGCACTGCTTTTTTACTCATTTGACCGCCGAAAGTTTTGGTAATCAATAAGGTATTCAGTTTTTGGCGAGCGGCATAAATTCCAGCTGTCATACCTGCTGGACCACCACCAATGATAACTAAATCATAAATCATAATACATAATTAATAATATTTTTTAATGAATAGCGCAAGAAATACAAGGGTCATAAATCCTAATTAAGGCCCTTATTTTTCTTCTTTTTTCCACCTCCGAAAGTTTTAAGATTGTCGGAAGAAGAACCTTTAAATCTTCTTCTATATTAGCAAGAAACTGGGCGGTAGGGGTAATAATATCACAACTTGAGATTCTGCCGTCTTTATCTATAGCCAAATGGTCAAAAAGCGTTCCTCTCGGAGCTTCCATGGCGCTAATCCCCTCACCTTCTCTAATTTTAATTTCCGTCTTTTCGTCTTTAATTCCCGATTCTATGATTTCTTCCATTAATTTTTGACTTTCCTCCAAGAAATGCAAAACTTCAACTGCTTGGCAAAATAAATTATGATAGATATTTCCGAAAAATTCCTCGTCTGATATCTTTTGTTTTTTCTTGAAATTTTCAAATAATTTTTTTGCCAAAGGATTCAAAAACTGGGAATTGTTTTTTATTCTAGCTATCGCTCCTAACATATAGGTTTTTCCGTGATATTTAACTCTTTTTACCGGCGGGTTCTTCAGATCTTCTTCGATTTCCTTTGAATAAAAATTCTCGACTGCTTCTTTCTTGCTTTCGATTATAACGGAACTCGACTGCAAAAAGGTGTATTCTTTTTCCGGATTAAGACAAGCAAAACTTGTTTCTCTATAAAATTCAGGGTAAGACAAATTCTCAAAAGTTTTAGCCAAAAGCTGGGCTGAATCAATAATTTCGGAATAATCTTTCAAAGCCTTCTTAAAATCATCGGCTTTTGGCAATCTTAAGAATCCTCCAATCTTTGGAGTAACTGGATGCACTTTTCTACCACCAATAATTTCGGTCAGTTCTAAAGAAAAATCTCTGATTTTCAAAGCTGCCTTTGTTTCTTTTTTGAACTTTTTCATCAGTTCCAAGTCGTTCTCAATATTAAAAAAGTCAGGTAAAGATAAGAAAAACAAATGTAAAGTGTGGCTCTGAACTATCTGGCTGGCTAAAAATAATTTTCTTAATAAGGTTATGTCTCGCGAAACTTCCACTTCCAAAGCTTTTTCTAAGGCCCGGCAAGCGTTCAGAATATGAACGACCGGACAGATACCGCAAATCCTGGAAACTATAATTGGTACTTCCTGTGCTCTTCTTCCGACTAAAATTCCTTCAATCTGTCTCAGGCCCTTCAAGGTCTCGATTTTTAAATGCTCAACTTTGCCGGTTTCCGTTACTTCAGCCCAAAAGCCAGCTTCTCCTTCGATTTTATGAATATGTGGAACTATAATTTTTGACATATAATTATTGATTTAAATTTTTTTGAACATCATCTTTTACCCCAAAGATCTCTAATTTTGCCTCAACTTCTTTTTCTCCCTCAAATTTTTTTAGTAACTCTATAAGATTTTTAACTTTTACGTCTTTTATTAATCCCCGACAACCAAAACATTGGAGCCCCCCTTTTGGGCAAACCGCATTGCACCCAGCCAAAGAAATCAATCCAAAACAAATCTTCTTTTTTGCCAAAAAACAATCTTTAGTAGCTCTTAATGGACATTCGCTGCAAACCGGACTTTGACAAACTTCAGGAATTTTCCCCTGAAGCATAATCTCGGCATGCTTTAAAAATTCTTCTCCGTTTATAGGACATCCTGGAATGGTAAAATCAACTTTAACGAATTCATCAATACCTTTAATGTCTGGATTTGCGACATTTTTAAGTTCTTTGTATATATAACGTATTGTTTTTTCTTTGTCCTGGTAATTTTTTATTTTAGGGATGCCTCCTAAAGCAGCGCAATTTCCAATAACAACCAAAAGCTTAGATTCTTCTCTTATTTTCTTTATCAAAGATACCTCTTTTTCCGTTATCGGGCTTCCTTCAACAAAAGCAACATCAATCTTTACTTCTTTAGGAAAAGGCGTTTCTTCAATTAAGGAGAAATCAATAAGTTCTACTTTTTTCAGAAAATTAAAAAATCTTTCTCCCAAATCCAAAAGCGTAAACTGACAGCCTTCGCAAGAAGTTAAAGCAAAAAAAGCAATTTTCGGTTTTCTTTTCATTTATCTATTTTAGAATATTTTCTAATAATTTTAAAGTAAAACTGGTATATTTTTTTAAATTTTCTACCTCTCCTTTCTTAAGTTTTTGGACAAGATGATCCCAGTGAAAAGAAACCCAATCCCCTATTTTTATTTTTGGAACTAGATTTTTATCCCAAAAAATTTCTTTTTTAACTGGTTTTCCTAACTTTAAAATTTTATTTCCTGCTAAAGGTTGATGTCTGACTAATACCCATGCTTCTTGATTCTTAATTCTTGATTCTTTGATAACTTTTCCCCACCCTACCCTGCACAAATCCAGTAATTTTCCTTTTAAATTTATTCTGCCGGTAACCGATCCTATAACTAAAACGTGGAAGCTGTGATGAGGTTTTGAATTTTCAGGGAGTTCTTTAGCTTTTTTTAGAGCGGTTTTTTTTGGCAAAAGCCCGGGCTTAGATAAATCTTTAGTAATCATTTTTCTCAAATCTTCAGTTTTCACTTTATCTAATAAGCTATTACCTATCCAGTATGCTTTCACCACTTTTTCATCAAAAGGACTTGCAATTCCATTAGCTTTGGCAATCAGCTTGTAATAAAAAAAGGCACCTTTGAAGCCTTCTAAGATTTTTCTGATTTTTTGGGAGGGGACCTTTTTACCGCAAAGAAAGTCGTAAATTTGATAATGGATAGACTTTCTTCGAGACCCGCAATGTCCTAGCTGATGCGGATAAATCCCGTAAAGAGCAGCTAGTTTAATTCCCGAGTACATACTCTTTTGAATTGCGAATTATCCGTTGCCAAATTTCTTTAAAGCCAAAAATTAAGACTACTCCAAGAATAATGAAAATCCCGGATATGATTTCTTGAAAGCTGATTTTTCCGCCAGTAATAAATGACAATAAAGTGGTTATTGGTGAGCCTAAAATTAAAATCATTGTCGCCTTAGAAACAGAAACATCTTTAAGCCCGCTATACCAACTAATGACATAACCAAAAAGAATAACTGAACTTACTAAAATCCAGCTTATTTGTTTAAAAGTTAAATTAGCAATTAAGGAAAACTGATTTGATGATACTAAAAACAAAAAGATAAAAAGGCTACCAAAAAACATTCTTGCCCAAGCAGCAATTCTTGATTCTATATTTTTTAGGGCGTATTTTGAAATTACATTTTCCACTGCCCAAAATATGGTAGCTAAAATCACTAAAACATCTCCCTTATTCATCACAATGGGTAATTTTTTTAACAAAACTAAATTACCCAAAATCAAAAGTAATCCTCCGAGCAGGAATTTTTTATCTATTTTTTCTTTCAGGAAAATAGTTGCCAAAACTGCAACATACAAAAACATGGTTTTGTGCCAAAAAGATCCTTGGCTAGCTGAGATTAAAGAAAGCCCTTTAAAGAAAAGCAAAAATGGAATACTTCCGCCGATTAAACCAATTAATACCAACAAAAGCCACTGTTTTTTAGTTAATTCTTTTAGTTTTTTCCAATCTTTAAAAAAAATCAAAATCCCGGAAAGTAAAATAGCGACAACCAGATTCTTAAGAAATGTAAAAATATTGGGGTTAATAATAGAAACTCCAAATTTATTGATAAAAATGGAAAATCCAGAAATGACTGCTGTAAGAAAAACTAAATAATATCCTTTTTTCATTTTTGATTAAAATTAAGAGTTGATAGCCTTGACAATATAATTAATCAGATCAGTAGCCATTAGACTATCTCCGAATTCTTTCCCTGCTATCTCTCCTGCTAAACCATTGAGATAAGCCGCTGCCTGACCTGCTTTAAAAGGAGAAACCCCCCTTGCCAAAAGAGCGCCGGCAATTCCAGCTAAAGTATCTCCAGTTCCGCCAACTGCCAAAAACGGCCCGCCGGTTTTATTAAAAGCGACGTTTTCTCCGTCTGAAATTATGTCAGTTCTCCCCTTGAGTAAAATGGTAGTTCCTAGTCTTTTTGCTTCTTCCTGGACTATTTTTGCTTTCTCCTCATAAGAAGAAATTTTGTAAACCTCTTTTCCTGTCAGGATAAAGAATTCATATGTGTGAGGCGTTAGCAGAAATGGTTTATTTGAAATTACTCCTTCATTTTTCGAAAGAGCGTGAATGGCGTCGGCGTCAACCACTACTGGTACCGATACTTCTGATAAATAACTCAGAACTACTTGTTGAGTCTCTTTTGTCCTTCCTATTCCGCCACCTATAACTACTGCCATCCTTCCCGAAGCAACAGTTTTAGCTGATTCAGTTTGGGTTATTAAAGTTGCTAGATGGCTACCTTGAATAAATTCTCCGTCTAAAGGATAGGCTGCCAGATCGGGAGTAAAAGAGGCAATGATATCTGCTGCTCTTTTTGGAGCTATGACTCTGACCATATCAACCCCAGCTCTAAAAGCAGCCAAGGCTGACAAAGCTGGAGAACCTGAATAGAACTCTGATCCGCCGATAACCAATAATAATCCTAAATCGTATTTTCTGCTTTCCTGGGGTCTTTCAGGATAAACTTTTTTTATAATATCTTTTGTTACTTCAGTAATCATACCGAAAGCGTTGTACGAATTTACGAATCTGCGCTTTCGGCTACGAATAGATACGAAAAATTATTCGTATATTCGTAGAGATTCGTAATTCGTAGGGTTATTTAATTCTCTTTAAAATATTTTTTAATTGAGGGGAAAACTTTGGATGTTTTAACGAAACCTGGAAATTGCATTGTACCCAGCCGTCTTTGGTCCCACACTCTAACCACTCTCCTTCAAATTCGTAACCATAAATCATCTTGCCGTCTTCAATCATATTTGAAAAAGCGTTAGCCAGGATTATTTCTCCTGATTTTGTGGGTTTGGTCTTTTTAAGATAATCGAAAACTTCGGGTGTTAGGATATATTTTCCCACAATGGCCAAATCAGACGGGGCGGATTCAATAGTTGGTTTTTCAACAAATTTTTTAATTTTAAAAAGGCGGTTAGCAATTTTTTCAACACCTACAACTCCATAAGAAGAAAGTCTTTCCTTAGGCACTCTTTGAAGAGCAACAACAGGCTTTTGGCAGGTTTTAAAAATTTTAGCAAGCTGCAAAATACAGGGAATTTTTGAATCCACAATATCGTCGCCAAACAAAACGGCAAAGGGTTCCTGCCCCACCAAGTCTTTTGCTTGCAAAATGGCGTGCCCGTCGCCAAGTGGTTTCTTTTGCAAAACAAAAGAAAAATTAAGATTTTGGCATAATTCCTCAAGATTTATCAATTCTTTCAAAAGTTCTGGCTTTTTCCTTTCTTTCAGTGTTTTTTCAAGCTTGGGAGATTTTTGGAGGTAGTATTTTTTAAAATAGTCCAAGACAACCTTTTTTTCCGGAGAAATAACAAAGATTATATCGCAAATCCCTGAATTTTTGGCCTCTTCAACTATGTATTGAATGACTGGTTTATCGACTAAAGGCCAGAGTTCTTTTGGCAAAATTTTAGAAAGAGGCAAAAATCTTGTTCCTAATCCGGCAATAGGTATCACGACTTTTTTCACTTTACTTCTTTCGTTGCTTGATTTTGATTCTTTTAAAATATTTATTTCCATAATTTAATTTTCAATTAAAAAAATGTGGATTTTTGGTTTTTATTGACGCCTACACAAGGGAATAACAATAGAAGGCGTCAATGAGGATTCCAAAGGAGGCTACTCCTTTGGTCTTTGGCTGGTTGCGAGATTGAAAAGCCCCGCCCAAAGAACGTTATTTATTTTTCTTTCTCAAAAAAGCTGGGATCTCCCAAAATTTTTCTTTAACTAATTTATTTTCTTCTTCTTTTTTAACTGTTTCCTTAATTTCAAGGGCGTTTCTCCTGATTTTCAAATCTTCGCTTTGAGAAATTGATCTATCTTTGACGGCAGGAAATCCTTCTTCCCGTTTAACCTGGACTGCTGGCAAAACAATCTTTCTTCGAACCTTGCTTAGAGCCCTAAATCTCTTTTTTATCTTTCTTTTATTTTTGTCTCTCATTTTTACCCTCTTCTGACTTATTTTCTTTACTGCTTTTCGTTTTAAAGTTGAAATTTGGTTTTTCAACTTATCAATCTTTGTTGTTGAGGGGAAAATTTTTGATCTACAATCTGTGGCTAATAAAGTTATTTTTATTTTATCTTTATAGCTACTATCTTGAGAAACTCCAAAAATAATCTTGGCTTCGCCTTTTACTATGTCACAAATACTTTTTGAAATCTGAGAAACTTCATTTAAAGAAATATTCTTTCCACCAGTTATATTGAAGAGGATCCCTTTCGCTCCTTCAATACTATAAGGATATAAAGGACTAGAAACTATTTTCTTTATTGCCAGATTTACCCTATCTTTTCCTTCTAACTCGATAGTATTAAGGTAGGTCAATTTTCCTTTTTTAAATGATGGATCGAAACCAAGAATTGCTTTCAAGTCTGCAAAATCTATATTTATTAGACCTGGAAGATAAGCTAACTCCAATAAACTTTCTAAACTTTCAGCTAAATTTCTATTCATAACCGAGAGAGCTGTTTTTAGAGGCGTCTTTTTATCAATAACCTGAAAAATTCTCTCGTTAGGCAGAATACTAATGGCGTTTAAACTTGGCTTTAATTTCTCTAAAGACTCTCTGGCTATCTCTATTTTCTTTTCTCCCTCAAACTTAAAAGGCAAAGTAAATATACCATAAGTCAGATTTCCAAAATTCCTTGAAATTTTAGCTAAAACTGGAGCTGCCCCTGATCCCGTTCCTCCGCCCAGAGAAGCAATTAATATAAAAAGGTCGGCTCCCTGAAATATTTTCTTTATTTTTTCTCTCTCACTTTTGGCAACCGTTTTCCCTAGTTCGGTATCCATCCCCGTTCCTAAGCCGTGAGTTATGTTTTGACCAAAACAAAAACGAAAAACTTTTGGACTGGTTTTCTTGAGGGCTTGGGGATTGGTATCAGCAGCAATAAAACTAATTTTATCTCTTCCTAGAGAAGATATTCTGGAGGCTATCTCAGAAACAATAGAACTTCCTCCTCCTCCGATACCAATGACTTTTATTTTTATCCTGTGAACTGGTATTTCGGGAAAAGAAGAAGTACCAAAAAGCGGAGAAATTTTTTTATTTGAAACTTTCTTTATTTTTTTGATTTTCTTTTTCTTAACCATTAATTTAGTTTACCCCGTTAAAAATTTAACGTCAAACACATACGGTTATAAAAAAATTAATTTTAATGGGGTCTATTTTGCCTCTTCTATGTCTTTTAATTCTATTCTTACAACTCTTTCTACGTCCTCAAGGTCCTTGAGAAGCTCTTCTTGCCTTCCTCTCTCTTCGCTGTTAAGTTCTCGCTCTGTTTGGATACTTCTCAAGATCTTTAACTCTTTTTCGATTCCAATTCTTAGCTCATAATATTCTTTGTAGAATTTCTTCTTTAAATCCAAAACCTCTATTTCGATGATTTTTCTAGTCTTTTTAATTCTATATATAAGAAAGAGGAAAAAGAGAAGAAGAATTATGAAAAGGATTAAGCCGAAAAAGGTAAGAATTTTGTAAGTTATTATCCAGGGACCAATTGCGATTCCACCTAAGATAATTTTTAATAGGCAAGGTTCTGAAGGATAACTCTCGGCACCTCTCGAATCCTTTGCTCTAACTAAAATCTTATAATTTCCTGATTTAAATAATCCTTCTTTGGCTAAAGACCAGTCTCCTTCTGCATCGCTTGTTACCTCCCATTCTTTTACCAGCTCTTCCTCTTTTTTCAGCGAGATTATAATTTTGATGTCTGGCAAAGCAGTGCCACCTAAATATATCATTTCTTCCCCTGATTTAAAAACTTCTGGACATATCGTAATTTTTGGTACGGCAATGGATTCTATTCTAACCTCAGCCTTGCTTTCAGTAAAGTTTCCCGCCCTATCTATTGCCTTAACTAAAATAGGTAAAATTCCCGGAGTCTGGACAGGAAGGCGAAAAGGAGTGGTCTTTCCTTTTTCAACTCTTATAAATTCCTTTTCTCCGATCTTAACTCCATAGTGACTCATCCCTGAACCTTTATCTTGAGTCTGGAAATATAAAAGTGGAGCAGGATTGGTAACATCCCCTTCATTATCTACTGTTATTTCAAAAGGAAGAGGCGGTTCTTTATCTGCTTCTGGCTCTTCTGAAGGAATTTCTGCGGGTGGTTGATATTCAGATGGAGTAGTTATGGAATAGCTCCCTTTTTGGCTGGAAGAAAAAATATTAGTTCCAAAAGGATCGTTTGCAGTGATTATTTCCCCAGAAAAAGTTATTGTTGCCTGGCCCACTGATTTTGCCTGAAAAAGAATGGTAAAAACTTTCCCTGATTCTCCGATAAATCCTGGGTTTGGCAGGCCTCCTATAAAAGAAATTTTTCCTTCGGAATTAGAAAAAACAGGTTCATTAGGCCACATGGTAAAAATGGAGGACTTTTTTGAAAGCTCAGTAACTTTCAGTTTGTCTGCTGGAAAAGAAATTGTTGCCTGAGCCGCATTTAGGGCAATTCCGTCGGCGTTTATTAAAACATCAATGTAAAACGTTGACCCAGCGCTAAAACTGCCTGTTGCTGGCCTCAAATTGAAAGAGGCTTTTTGGGCTTTTGTTACTGAAGGAAAAAAACAAGAAACAAAAACCAGAAAGAATATCAATAGATAAAGTTTTTTTAACTGTTTGAATTTCATTAACTTTTCGGCATAATTTCTAGTTTCTTTTCTATCTCCCCCAATTCTTCTCTTTCTTTCTTTTTTAATCTTCTATATCTTAAGAGAAAGGAAATTATTAATAAGAAAAGCAGAATTATCAAAATCAAAATCAATATCCACCAAGGAATAAGAAATCCTCTAAAGTTAATTCCATCTTTCGTAAAGAAAAGTTCTTTTGACAAAATCTCAATCTTTACATTTCCTTCTCTCCAGTTGCCAGATATATCATAAGCCCTGACTACGACTAAATACTTACCAGCTGCTAAGGTAGGAAGTTTATAAGGACTAGAAGCTTCAGTAAAGAAACCGGCCTCTTCTTCTGTTTTTTCCGGAGTGATATCAATATATTTAATTTGGTAATAATCCATACCAGAAACAGCATCGGTGGTGAAAAAAGAAATTAATGGTTGTTTTTCTACTGTTTTTTCTGAAGGTTGAACTGTAGGCGTAAAAGCAGCGGGTGGCGTTAAATCGATTTTAACCGGATAGGTACTAGTTCCTCCCCAGATATCGGCTTTCTTTCCTTTAACATGAAAATACCAGATGCCATCCCCTATCTCAGAAAAAGAAACCGAAGTCCTGTCCCCCTCAGAGTTGTTATCCGGAACAGCCGTCGAATCTTCATCAATGCTAAAACTAAATTCTGTTACTCCCTCTTCTTTTTCCCAGGAAAATGTCGGGTTGTTGTTTTTATACCATTTATTCTGATCAGAATGAGTTGAAGAAAAAACTTTCGGCCCTTCGGGCGGCGGAATTAAAAGAGCGTAGACTCCCCTATTCATTGAAGTTAAAATATTTACTCCTAGAGGATCGTTTTTTAAAACTTTGGAAGAATCTAAGAATAAAATTTGAGTTTCTCCAGGAGAAAGTGCTCGAAAAGTGACAGTAGAAACTAAACCTGCTGAAGTATTAATTCCTGGAGAAGGCACTCCGCCGATAAAAGACATCATTCCTTGGGTATTGGAAAAAGTGGGCTGTGCAACCCAAACCTCAATAAAAGATTTTCCGGCCGTCGGGCTGGCAACCTGGATTTTTGTCGGATCAAACTTCAAATTGACTTCTACGGCATTAATATTTTCTCCGCCAGTGTTTACGAAAACCGAGATATCAAAAGTGCTTCCAACAAAAAAGCTGCCCGAAGCCGGAGAAA
>Ga0315291_10002669_pt1 | contig 23246 bp, 23 predicted proteins | sample YL17G12_20_MG_FD_203070 | JGI IMG/M metagenome (GOLD analysis project Ga0315291, IMG submission 203070) | Sediment microbial communities from Yellowstone Lake, YNP, Wyoming, USA - YL17G12_20 | ecosystem: Environmental > Aquatic > Freshwater > Lake > Sediment | place: USA: Wyoming | collected... | reverse complement strand
CCAATAATGAGCCGCTTCCCACCGTATACTACTGCTGATGTGCGTAAACCTGCTTTTTTATCAAACTCATAATCAGTCATGACCGTTGTAATATAGAAATTCGAGGCCATAAGAAATACTGTAATAATAAGCAGTGGATTCACATATGCTTTACCTATAGTTATACCTGCAAGGAAAAAAAAGACGCCTGCCAAGGCGTTGCACATAACATCTCCGATCGGTCGTTTTTTCATTCGAAATGGTTCAAGAGAATAAACATAACCAATGCCGTCTAAAATAATAATAGTCAGCATGAAGTAAAATCCAACTAATAGTGCACAGAGAAGTGAACCGACCAAAAAAAGAAGACAGAAAAGTTTAGCTTGGAGGATACTTATTTCCCCTGTAACCAATGGTTGACGGGAAAGATTCATATCCTTTGAACGCCCATCATGATAAATGTCGACATCTACATCACTAAGGGCATTTACCGAAAAACCAAAACACAAAACAAAGAAAAGCGCACCGAATCCAAAAATAACAGAACCGGGTAAAGTATCTTTCGAGGCTCCAAGATAGAATCCTACCATAACAGGAAAAAGAAAAACAATCCAAGCAATTGGACGAATGAGACAGATAAACCATGAATCTCTTAACATATCCTCGTTTGCATCAATTCTTTTAGATTATTATATTTCCTCCCCAATTCTACAATATTATAACAAACATCTCCTTTAAAAACTTATATATCTAAAACCTAAACACAGGTTTTGTGCGAATCGATGACATTATATTATCGCAGGGGAAGAGACTCCAACTTCAAGTTTAAATCACTTATTTTTATACCTGCATCGGGATTCGAACATCTAATGTACGAGAGTGTGATAATTTTCACTCTATTGAATTTTTTTGATAAATTATCTATCTAAAAAAATATGTTAGTATTTTCGATAACTCCATATCCAAAAATACTAAATCATTGAAAAGATTAATGCAATAGCTGGAACATCTTATGAGATTAGCTGTTGTCGATACTGAAAGATGTATTGGTTGTCAGAGTTGTATGTTTGCCTGTTCACGAAGGCAACAGGAAGGAGGATTAGCGAGAAGTTGTCTAGGTGTTAAATCCATTGGTGGTATGGAACGAGGCTTTATGGTGATAGTCTGTAGAGCCTGTGATAACCCACCATGTGCGAAAACATGTCCAACAAGTGCTCTTACCCCTAGAGAAGGTGGTGGAGTAAAAGTAGATATTACCAAATGTATTGGCTGTGGTCGCTGTAAGGATGCATGCATTATTGGTGCGGTATTTTGGAATGATGAGATAAACAAACCCATGATTTGTATTCATTGCGGATATTGTGTTAAATTCTGTCCGCATGGTGTGTTAAAACTTGAAAAAACCAGGGAGGTCAAACATTGATTAATCATTACTTACCTTCCAATATTCTTCATATTGATCTATCGAACAACAAGTTCTGGATTGAAAAAAGGCAGGATTTATTTGAAAAATATATAGGGGGCACGGGAATTGCTATTCAACTACTACAAGAAAACTGCCCAAAAGGATGTGATCCATTTTCACCAGAAAACCCTATTGTTTTTGCAGTAGGGCCATTGACTGGTTTGTTTCCTCTTGCTTCAAAAACTGTAGCGATGTTTAAATCACCGCACACAGGAAATCTTGGGGAAAGTCATTGTGGAGGAAGAAGCGCCGTTGCTATTCGTATGGCCGGTTATGGTGCTATTGTCATAAGAGGTATAAGTAATAATCCAACGTATTTAGCAATTCATGGCAGTAAAGTTCATTTTCGTGATGCTTCAACTATTTGGGGAATGGAAAGCATCTTCACAGTTGGTCGAATCATCCGTGAAAACGAGCCTGGTTCAGGTCTGAGAACGATTATGCGTATCGGTAGCGCTGGTGAGAGACTTGTGTCCTATGCCTGCGTGACTACTGAAACATATCGACATTTCGGTAGGCTTGGTCTTGGTGCGGTGTTTGGAAGTAAAAAGCTGAAAGCGGTTGTGGTCTCTGGAAAACGTTCACTGAAAATTAAAGATAGTAAACACTATCAAAATTTGTACGATGAAGTGTATAATTCTGCTGTGAATTCCCCAGTTATGCAGAAATATCATGATCTTGGGACTGCTGAGAATATTCTACCTTTAAATGAACTCGGTGGTCTTCCCACGAGGAATTTACAGACAGCTAGGTTTGAGAATGCTTCAAAAATCTCAGGAGAGGTGTTAGCGCAGGAATATCTAGGGAGACGACTTGCGTGTTCTCATTGTCCTATTGGTTGTATTCATATTGCCGCTTTAAGAGAACCGTATGGGGATGAACGGTACTTTTACAAGACGTCTATGATTTGTTATGATTATGAACCGATGTATGCATTAGGGACAATGTTGGGGATATCTGAACCTGAAGGTTTCCTTAAATTGATGGATCAAGTGGAAAAAAGAGGACTTGATTCGATGAGCACTGGCGTGGTTTTAGCCTGGGCAACAGAAGCTTTAGAAAAGGGTATTATCACTGAGAAGGAAACAAAAGGAATTAAGCTTCGATGGGGGGATTACAAGATTTATATCGAAGCTGTAAAATTAATTGTTGACAAGTCAGATGGTTTTTACAATGCTCTTGCTCATGGTGTGGAATATGCTGCTTCTAAGTATGGTGGAAAAGAGTTTGCACTTAGTTTTATGGGTAATGAAATGCCAGGGTATCATACTGGACCGGGAGCACATGTAGGCGTGTTTATTGGCGCTCGTCATAGCCATCTGGACAATGCAGGGTATAGTATCGATCAAAAAATTCTTGTTAACCGTAAACATACTCCTGATGAACTTGTTGAGAATTTATTGAAGGAGGAATATTGGCGTCAGATTCTATCAAGCCTTGCTGTTTGTTTTTTTGCTAGAGGCGTGTATATAGCAGATATCGTGTTAAAAACATTACAAACTGTAGGGTATGATCTTACTGAGAACAATCTTCATAAAATAGGAGAGGAGATACATCGTGAAAAATATAAATTTAAAATCCGTGAAGGTTTTAACTTTGATGATTTTCATATTCCTAACCGTATTTTTGATACCCCAACACCAATTGGTGAGTTTGATAGAGATTTTGTTCTAAACGCAGTAAAAATTATAAAAAAGAAAATGTCCTGACGAAAAATTTAATATTCAAACATCAACTCTACGAGTATTTTATTCCCGTACTGAAGATTCTGAAACATAAATTTACAAAGTTTTAGGGTTCAAATCTCTTATTTTTAACTACAGCGTATAGTTCGTTATCAAAACAATGTTTTTCTCGTTTAATAAGGTAAAAATGCAGTGGAAGGGATTTGAACACTTATTTTTACTAATTCACAGAATAGGTGAACGTGTAATTTGGGATAATAGTGCCCCAGTAGGGATTTTAACATTCAATTAATTTACAAAATTTTTTTCTGATAATCATTACCATGATAAAAAAAAAAAAAAAAAAAAAAAAAGCATTGGCTCGAACCGGGATGATATAGTTGACATTCAAAGCCCAACGCAAGATATGAGCTTAATTCGTTCTCAAAACTACAAAACAGAAATCTTAATGTCAGATGGTCGATTTGAGTTTTGAGACAACGATATATCCCCTGTTTTATAACGACAAGGTATAAAAAACCCTATTGATTCTCAACACACACGTATTTCCAATAGAGTTGTATGGTGACATAGCTATGGGGACGCAAGAGTATCAGGAATATATCAAAAGGTTTGATCAGCAACTGAAGAAATATTTTCCCTCAAAGGAGGCCTGGACACCGGTCGATGATGCATTATATACACCACCGGATCTCTTCCGTATCCCCTTAAAAGAAGCATACGAAATGCAGTTAAAATCCATCAAATACGCGTTTGCTCATCATTATGCGAACAACAAAATGTATCAGAATTTCTGCAAAGAACGTAATGTATCACCAGAAGACATCAAAACACTCGATGACCTGAATAAAATCCCGCTTATCCCTGACTCCTTCTTTAAGGATTATCCGACCGGTAAAGACTTCGCGTTATGGCTGGGAAATATCTTCACCGGATTGCTTCCTCGAATTGTCATCAAACAATCACACCCGACCTATGATGAAGTGATAAATGCATTCAATGACGCAGGTATGGCAGTTGCGTACAGCAGTGGAACCAGCGGTCGTCATACGTTCATTCCTCGTGATCAACGAACCTTTTATTCATCAGAGTATGCGATCACAAAATCCGTTATCTCTATGATTTACCCTCTCTGGGATTACCATATGCATGGATATTTACTGATGCCCAATCCAAAAAAAACAAACGTGTATGCGGGGAAAGTCTGCTCTGTCTATTTCGATGCAATCCAGGATGTGCGGGTTGCGATTGATCGTGATATCACCACGGAACTAATCCAGATGACGATGACCGGTCGGAAAGGAGTGAAAAGCAAAATTGTGAAATATTTTGTGAAACGCGAATCAGAAAAAATGATTAATGAGATTATCCGTTGGTTGGATTACCATGAAAAAACCAAAGAGAAGATTGCGTTAGTTGGTGCTCCTTTTATTCTTTCGTTTGTGATGAAAAATCTGCAGAAAGAAGGACGAAGCTTTGATTTTGGTGAACGCGGCGGGGTTGGAACTGGTGGCGGTTGGAAGGCTTATGAAGGATCTCGCGTGCCGGTCGCCGACTTCCGCAAACAAGTCGAAAAAGTACTCGGCATTCCAGAGAAATTCTGCCTTGACATCTATGGCATGGTTGAGGGAAACGGCTGGATGGTTCACTGCCCAGAGGGGCACTACCTTCACTCGCCTTATTCATACTATAAACCACTAGTCCTTGATTCCGAATACAAACCAGTTGGGTATGGTGAATGGGGAAGGTTCGCGTTCCTGGACGCTGCCGCGTTCAGCTACCCCGGGTTCATTATATCTGGTGATAAAGTAAGAATGCTGGAACATTGTCCAGTGTGTGATCGTCCTGGTCCAGTGCTAGAACCGGAGATTAAACGAGCATCTGGCGAGGAGATCCGCGGGTGCGCTGAGGAAGTCCGTCGAATGCTCTCGGTTGATCTTGGAAAGGACTCGAATTAACATGTTAACACCATGGGAAATCAAACGAAAAGAAATGGTTCCTCCGCTCCTCATGATTAAGATGAACATCGGTGGTGCGTTTTTCCTTATGAAGGTTTTATTGTTTAATCTTGGAACACTCAGGATGATGAAGAACCAGAAAAACAAAAATATCTATGTACGACCAACACCACCATATACTATACCTGAGTACACACCTGATATGAAGAGCGGTAACTCAGAAGAAAAATACCTGAGACCAACATTGTTTTGTAACTGTCGAGCAAAAGAGATCATCGCGTTGGCACATCAGCTTGGCGCATATCAAAAATCCGACCAGGAGTTTGCTGAAGTAGCTTTTGAGTTCGCAAAAAGAAAGGTTATCCTTGAAATCATATCCTTGGATGATGTCGATGAAGTAGTTCAGCGAGGTACAGGAACCTGTCTCCATAAGATCTCATTGTTTATCGCACTTTGTCGCGCAGCCGGTATCCCAGCACGATACAAATTCTTCGCACTCACCATGCTTGATAACTGGATGGCGCCCGCACTTGAGCATGCACCCCTCATGAAACAATGGTACGATGCAATGGGATTTTTCTTGTTACACGGTGAAGGTGAGGCATACATCAAGGGCAAATGGGTGACCGCCGATGTCGGTGCAGAACCACAGCGACAAGCAGCAGCCTGGATTCCGGTGACGAAACTAGGAGAAGACTCCGCAGGGCTCTGGTTATTCCCTATCCCCGGAACCACTTTCCGAAGAGAATCAATCCCCCTCGGCCTAGGGATTCCATCACAAATTCTTATGAAACGACTCGTGCCAAGCTCAGTGGCAGGAATCAATATCGGGATTTTAGAACAAATTGAGAAAGGCAGGAAAATCATTGAGGAAGCAGGCGGAGAAACAGCATATGACGCAGAAGCACGTAAGAGACGTAAACAGATGGCACCAAAAACGGACCTGCTAAAAAACCCTGGCAGCATTGTCTTTGAGGAAAAATAGATGCAGAAGACCTATTGTCGATATCTTTCGTATCTGAAATATTTTGGTCCAGGGGCGATTATCGCTTGTATGACGATTGGTGCAGGAGATATTGTGCCCATTGCCCAGCAATTAAATGACTGCTGATAAATCCTGTTCCTCCCGTCACAAGAGCTTGCATAGATATAGAGAATAACATCGTCATAAAAAAACCATTTGGAAAAGATAATATGCCCCTTATGTTTCTGGGAGATACTTGTATGTCGAGCTTTCGAGAGATGAAAGATAGGGAATACATCCCTCATGGAACCTATCTGAAACTACTTATTGGCGGTGCTCTTTCTTTGAGTAAGGTGTTATTAAGTAACCCTGGTGAATTGAAAAAACTCCGGACGATCCAGGGTTCCGAAGAACGATATATCAGACCAAAACGACCCTATGAATTACCACCTTTTAAGGAAGGAATGCGATGTGGCGTCACGGACGAGAAATACCTCAGACCGACACTGTATTGTAACCCATGCGCCCCTGAGGTTGTAGCTCTAGCCCACGAACTTGGTGCATTTCAGAAAACAGACTATGAGTTCGCAAAAGCTGCTTTTGAATTCGTCAAAGAAAAGCTTGATTTAGAAATTTGCCAGATGGATCCTGTTGATGAGACTATACGCCGGGGTACCGGAACCTGTTTTCATTTAATCTCGGTGTTCATCGCATTGTGTCGTTGCGCTGGAATCAAGGCACGATATAAGACGTTTGCGATGAACATGATTCAAACTTGGTACGATTCTATGGTTGGGTCGGATCCATTGGTAAAAAAATGGTACGACCAAATGGGATTCTTTATGATGGAAGGAGAAGGAGAGGTACTCATTGATGGAAAATGGATCCCTGCTCATGTCGGCCCCACCGCAGAACGACAAGCAGCAGGCGGTATCCCCATTACGAAGTTTGGTGAGGGTTCTCTTGGCATCTGGTTCTTTGCACTCCCTGGAACAACGATGAATATGGAATCGATCCCCTATGGGTTAGGTGCAGGAGCCAATCTTTTAAAAAGGATTGCTCCTGGTTCCATGGAACGTGTCAATATCAGCATTCAACATCAAAATAAAATGGGGAAAAAAATAATAGAAGATGCCGGAGGCAAAGAGTCATACGATGCTCTTGCGCGGAAAAAACTCGGACCAAAGGTACCAACCATTGACTTATCGAATAAAAAAGAGATCATCTTTGGGGAGTGAATGAGATATGGATAATGTAGGAAAGAAAAAAATCGGCGGCTTTATGAATCAACAAACCAGACACTATATCATTTATCTCATCATTTTTATGGCAATGATCGCGATTATGGATCAATACCTCTCGTTTATAGAGACAACCGCGATACCGAATGTACTACGGGAATATTCTGTCACAGATACTCAATATTCCTGGTGGAAGGTGCTCTATTTTATTCCAACATTCTTAATTTTTCTGTTAAATGGACTGACTGATATTATAGGAAGAAAAAATTCTCTGCTTATTCTAATTTTATTATTCGGATGTGCATCACTTGGAATCGTCTATGCTACGCCATCGTTCCATCTCTATATGGTGTTCTTCGCAATCATTACATTTGCAACAGTATCAAACATATGGACAATCCCTATCAGCGAAGAAGCGCCAGCGGAGAAACGTGCAAAATATGTCTCCCTTATTTATTTCATAAGTTTGATTCCTCTTCAGGCGATTATACCTTCGGTACTCTCTCGTTTAGGAATCAGCTGGAAATGGATGTATGGCGTCATGTTTCTGTTTATGATACCGGTACTTGTCATGTGGTTGTTCATGAAGGAGACAAAACGATATGAAATAATCAAAGAGGAACGCAAACTAGGCATACGAAAGAAACATTTCTACGGCGTTGGTGTCATTAATCGAAGTGATATCAAATATATCTTGTTCTCTGCAGTCATATGGATGTGCTGGTTGGTTGTTTCGATGTTTGTGGTGTGGGCTGGGCATTATTTCATGGACATCCATGGATATACTCTTGATCACTGGTCATTGATCTTGCTTGGCAGCCTTCTTCTTATGATGGCGGGTGCAGTTGTTGGCGGTTGGACAATGGATAAAATGGGTAGAAAAACCGGTTTACTCATTGGTTGCACAGGACTTGGGCTATTCGTTGGACTCATTGGGTTAACTCCTGTCTCTGTTGCGAGGGGTATTACGATTATCGTTGGGTTTTTTCTTGGGTTTTCGTATACCTGGATTATTGTCTACATCCCTGAGATTTTCCCTACAGAGCGACGAGGAACGTGTATGGGGTGGACAACTACGATGGCACGTGTCTCGTATGTCGCTGGACCAGCACTTGCTGCCATTATGTTGACCGTGTCTCCTTCCATGGAATGGTTTTGGGCAGTAGGAGGACTTCTAATGATCCTCCCAATTATTCTTGTTTTTCTCTTCCACCCCTATGAAACAAAAACAAAAGAGCTTGAGGTAATTGAAGCGCAACGATAAATGGTCTTGTTTTGTCATACTTAAATATAAAGGTTCAACGCGGCAGATAAAAAAGTAATGTATGAGATGGGGAGTTTTTTTAGTTTTTTAAGGGACTTTGAAAAGGCATGCTTCAGGAAATCGGTATGGGTTGTACAACAAGTCCTTTATAGCGCGGACAACAACAATACTTGTTGAGGTAACCCTATGAAAACGATCTTGCGAAGAAAAGATAACACAAGTATTTTTTGTCCATCTGTACGTCAGGGTCATGCCCCTTTTACTGTAAAAACGAAAGTCATCGAATTAACTGTTGCGTGTATCCTGATTGCAGTTGGAATTTTTATCATGACCATTGCACAATGAACAGGATTACGAAGTGTATATAAAGTGACCCCCTGGTTTTTCTCCCATTTTTTCGAAATCCATATAAAATAGCATTACCTAATAAGAACATAAAGACAACAAAAAAGGAATGAATGTACATGATAAGTGTCAAAGTCTACCAGCAAGGCGATGACCTCGTCATCGGTGCCTGCGATGAGCATCTCCTTGGCAAGAAATTTCGGAATGGAAAACTACAGATTGATGTCGCGAAACATTTCTACGACGGGGAACGAATTGATAGAAAAACCTTAAAAAAATTTCTCCTTGATGCAACGATTGCAAACCTAGTAGGCAAGGAAACTGTGAAATGCGCAATAGAACTTGGGCTGGTCGATCCTGATCGTATTCTCAAAATCAAAGGTGTCCCGCACGCACAGATCGTCCACATGATCTGATTTCTACCGCTTGTTTTTATTGGTAAGCTCGTTGATTTTTTCAATCATATTTTCGTAGTGCGTCCCCATCCAATAATATTTGTTACAGAAAGAGCAGTGCCAGAACTGATCTCTAGTTTCAAATACTTTTGGTGGTACATGGGTTATAATTGCTTTTTTTTCAACAGATATAAGTGGAGTATTACAAAGCGTGCATCGAGTTAATACTTGCGTGCAATCAACCTGTATGTGGGTAAGGACCTGTGCTAATTGTTCATTAAGGTCCGTCGTTTGTATCTCTAGAACCTGCAGTTTTACTTTTTTCCCTCGAATAATTAATTCTTTATCACGGGAGATAAGAAGGCGTTTTTCAGTCTTCGCGATATCAAGCACCTCATCGTCGTTGGTCGTTGCATCTGGATACAATGTATCAAATCCGAAAATCCGAAGCCATTTCGCAAGCGAGCCAAGCATGTGATCGCAGAGCAGTTTCATGGTAATACACGATAACAAGCAAGGAGTTTTGTCTTTTGCGTCGAAAAAAATTCCAAGATTTTCATATTTTGGCATCATCTGAGATTTTTATAGTCAACCCTATCTTTCTCTAAATTATTTTTCCTCAGTTTTTTTTAAACAAAAGAAAATCCAAGGTTTTCTCTATAAAACATTTTCCGCTAATTGTTATATATGAAGGAACTATGTCGTGTGCATAATATGGAGAAACCATTGCAACTACATGGAAATGTTTTCGATGTAAAATACGAGCCTCTTGCTGGTTCTAGTGTTACTAACCTTTTCCGTCTCTATGCACAAAATAAATTTCTGATCAGCATAAGATACATGCCACGCATGCTCTATGCGACTGCATTAAGTAATATCATAGCACCTTTTCGCATTAAAGAGAAAATAAAATTTAACAAAAGCATAAAACAAACGGAAATTAAACATCCTCCTCTTTTTATCACCGGACACTGGAGAAGTGGCACAACGTATATTCATAACATGTTATCTCTTGATAATACATTTGGTTATTGTTCAACGTTTACTGCAACGTTACCAGGTATTTTCCTTGGTAGTGAAAAAATTTTTAAACCAGTTCTCGCCGCAAGTATCACAGATAAAAGACCGATGGATGATGTACCAATGGGAACTGATTTACCTCAGGAGGAAGAATACGCAATTGGTGCTTTTATACCGTATGCGTACTACAATGGTTGGATTTTCCCAAAAAACATGGGTTTTTATAACAACTTCGTATGCATGGAAAATGTCTCCAAAGAAGTAATAGATGAATGGAAAGAAACATATCTTTATTTTTTAAAAAAATTAACCTATTATCGAGACGGAAAACGCTTGATATTAAAAAACCCTGCACATACTGCTCGGATAAAACATCTTCTTGAAATGTTCCCAGATGCACAGTTTATTAACATATATAGAAACCCGTATCATCTTTATTATTCAATGATGAGGTTCCTGCGGATAGTAGTACCTATTTATTGTATCCAGAAACATGATATGAAGAACCTCGAAGGACACATGCTTGATTTATATGCTCAGATGTACAAGAAATACTTTGAAGAGAGAAACCTTATCCCTAAAGGGAATCTCGTTGAAATAAAATACGAGGATTTCATTCAAAACCCTTTAAAAAATGTTAAAAAAATTTATACAACACTAGGGTTGAAAAATTTCGAAGCTTCTAAGAAAATTTTTAGTAATTATGCTACATCTCAGAAATTTTTTAAAGCAAGTACCTACAATGTAGAGCCTGTTATTAAAGATAAAATAAACAATAAATGGAAATTTGTATTTGATGAATTTGGCTATGAGATGTGAGAATCACATAAATACCCCATTTATGCGAAAAGTCTGATTGTTATAGGTGTGTATTTGAATATATGTTTATTTCTTTCTCAATCGATTTACTAACCGAGATCCGATGAGAGCATCCGACGGACTTCCTCGGCACATCCTCTTAAATCTTCTCCACTTGCTCGTTTTACTACTGGTTCAAGAACGGGGCCTGGTCGGTCACATACGGGACAATGTTCGAGTAGCTTTACCTGGTCACCTGTTACAATGAAACTAGGGTGACTTGTTGATATGCCATCCAGAAATGCAAATCGACCCCATTCACCATATTCCGCAGGTTTGAATTCTTCATTGAGGACAAGTGCTTTATAATAGGAATACGGAACATGAAGGTAATGTCCTTCTGGACAGTGAATCATCCATCCGTTCCCTTCGACCATACTGTACTCATCCAAAACAAATTTCCCTAGTATCCCAAGGACTTTGTTGACTTCATTTCGGAATTCCTCAGGAGTCATATTTTTTAGACCTTTCCATCTTCCACCAGTTGCTACTCCACCATGGTCGCCAAAATCAAAACTTTTTCCTTCTCTTTTAAGCTTCTCCATCACAGCATAAAGAATGTATGGTGCTCCTACTAGAGTTATTGTATCCTTTGCCTTATCACGTTTTTCATATTAAAAGTCGACTTATGCTTGTTAGCGAATAATCAATTTTTTTCGCAGATCTATCGTTTATCATAATGTAATATAGTCTTTACATTATATGTAACTATACCTCCACAGAACAACTATTACTAATTACATTTATTCAATATTTTATATCTTATACACTGTTATAATAAAATCATATTAAAAATTTCCAGATGAAAAAAGGTGTAGTGCATCTTTAAATGTTTAAAAATCGTCCATTCTTGTAAATCAATTCGTTATCAGCGTATACTTCTCCGTTTTTCCGCAGATCGCACATCATATCCCAATGCAAACTGGATTTGTTTTTACTGCCGGTCTCTGGATACCCGCTCCCCACCGCAAGATGAATCGTACCACCTATTTTCTCATCAAACAACGTGTTCTTCGTATACTTCTTAACCCCATAATTCGTCCCAAACGCAAACTCACCGAGCCGCCGCGCGCCAGGATCCATGTCAAGCATAGAGGAAAGGAATTTTTCTCCTTTCGACGCGGTTGCTTTCACTACGGCACCTTTCTTAAACCACAGTTGAATGTCGTCGACTTCACGGCCTCCGTGTGATCCAGGAAACGAATAACTGATGTGCCCTTCCGCTGAGTTTTCGACCGGACCGGTGAATACCTCACCGTCTGGGAAATTCTCCTTTCCAGAGCAGTTAATCCATTTTCGCCCTGCAACAGAAACGGTAAGATCTGTATCTTTAGCAAGAACATGGATTTTTTTTTTCATGTTAAGGAGTTTTCGTATCTTCTCCTGTTCATTGTGTACGGTTCTCCAATATTTAATCGGGTCTTTTGCATCGACATGCGCACTATCAAAAATAAAATCTTCGTACTCTGTAAGAGACATTTCTGCGTCCTGCGCTGACGCCTGTGTCGGATACTGGGTCACACACCATCGGAGCTCTTTCTTCGCAGCCCGGTCAAGGAATATCTTATGGATCTGCTGATGCGCCACGCTACTTATTACTTGTTTTTTCGGATCGATGTTCGTCATGTTCCGCGTATTCTCAGGGCTGATAATGGAAAGGCTGGCGTCGATATGCTCGATTTCAAATTTACTGATAGGAGATACGTATTTCAGTTGATTTTCTGAGGAGTTCCTGTAATAAATCTCTGCAAGCCCATCGATACCAATATGGGTGAACGGATGCGCTCCGACCTCAACAGCTTGTGTATAAACTTCTTTAATCAACGGCGCAGCGAGATGACTCCCCGATATTACAAACAAATCGTTTTTCTTTAGACTCAAAGAGTGATGGACCAAAATATTGGCAAATTTCTCTAATCGTTTGTCAATCATACTATATTCCCAGTACGGCAACAAGTGAAATGATAAAAGAGTTTCCTGTCGATTTAGATTTTTTCCCAGTCTTTTAACACGGATGCCCAACGATATTTATTAACCTCATCAATCTCATCAAGTTTCTTAATGATACGCTCGTAGCCTTTCATAAGGGTACGCGTCGATACCTTCACCACGAAATCATACTTCCCTGTTGTGATCGTCACATGAGTGACACCACGGATATTCCACAATTTCTGCATCGTCTCCCGCAACGGACGACCAGTTTTCACAGTAACGAAGATATATGCTTTGACAACGGTGAGTGCAAACGATATGATACCCATCACAATCATTACTATTCCAATGATTTTGATAATAAGCATTACAGGATCTGTGGAAAAGTCAGTAATAACACCTAACTGGAGTAGAATAATTGAGAAGGGGATTGCAAAGATAATTGTCGAGGCACGAAGGGCGTTATTCACACTGGCTTTTCCCATACCAAGAGAACGAATGTACAAGACATACGCGAAGAACGTTGTACCCATGGTGAGTGCGAGCAAGAGGAAATAATACGGATTAATTGATGTTGTGAATGCAGCGATGAGATGACCACCGCTCGTGAAAATATCAAAGATAAAAAGAATGACGGTAGTAAAAATACAAGAAAACACAACGTTCCATAAACGAATATTGATAGAGTCATTCGGTTTATTGTGAATTCTCATTATTTTTAATTTTCTTTGATAGATCGAAAAGACAGCCCATGTGGGATTCACCACAAGGAACACGATAATAATCGGAAGCCACTGAAACTCTCCTGTTAAACTAATTGATGCGAGAATCGCACCAAACGTCACGATAACCGAAGATTGAACCTCAACGAGTGTTGGGACGTCTTTTTCTGTAATCGATTCCATAAGGAGGAGATACAAGATGACTATTTGAGAAAACGACAGGATCACGGATGGATCTTGAACAGTTGACACGATTGCACAATACCCGACGGTATTGATCGCGTTCATAAGGCCGGCAACAAGATGGTATTTCATCTCGCTTTTCTGCACCATACGCACCTGTTTAAAAGAGGGATCAAGGATTTTTGCTCCGACGCTTTTCCCTTTGAATTTTATCGACAGAGTCAGTGAAATCAAAAAAGTAACTATAGCTCCTACGAAAAAGAGAGAAAAGGCAAACGCCCAAGGATCATATTTAAACGCTGATTGACCACCAACAAAACTATCAATCCCAGTGACTGCGGCAGTAATAAAGGAAGATGTGATCGCCAGGACATAAAACAGGTATTTTTTCCTAATGATCATGCTTTCGTCTCATTATTGGAGGCTTATTTCTTTCTCGATGATTTGGGTGGTTGTTTTATTCACTCCCTCGACCATTTGGAGTTTATCGGTGACATCTAAGAGCTCTTCAAGGTTTTTCACCTGTGCTCTGACGACAATATCGTACTCACCAGCAATTATCGAAATCTTTGCGACATTGTCAATTTGTCTCATTTCTTTGATTGCTTTATCGCTTTTCCCTGGTTGCATCGTTATCAGGATGTATGCGCTAATCATGGTTCTTCACCCATCTTTCACGCGGAATATTAATTCTTGGTATAAAGTTATCTGTTTTAATACCGTGGTTCGTATAAATGAATCGATTATCAAAATTTCACAGAAATTGTTTCAATTTCTTTTAGAACGAGGTTTTTTGAACATATTAAGTTGGTTTATGATACTATGGAATTTACAGTCGTCTAAAGCGAAATTATGGTGGTTAAATGGAATGTATAAAATTAATTTTTTATGATAGAGAGGTTCCTTTTACAAATTTAAAAAACTAAAATATGTGACATTTACTACATATAAATTTAAAATTTATGTTTTTTTTCCATATATTTTATATTCATATTGTGCAGAAAAATTTTAAAATGAGAAAAATCATTAGGTATTTATGAAAACGAGATTGAATTTATCATTTGCTGATTCAAAAAAGAGAGAATGTATAGAGTGTGGTAAGCATCTCAGTATCATCGAAGGATACCGGCATCCAACATTGGGAAATGATTACTTATTGTGCTATGAATGTTTTGTTAAAGTAATGGCAAGTGTTGAACGTTGGGGAAGATTTGTTCTATGGAATTCGTTCAATCCTGAAGGACCAGACCCTACTTTTATCGATAATTTTCCATTTCCAGAAGAAGATATAACAATGAGGCACAAAAAAATAGAACGAAGGTAAATCTTAACTGCTTTTGATATCGTAATACTACGAGGCCCATATGGGGTTTTTCAGCGAGTTGGTTGAATTTATTGATTATTTGAAATCATTCAATGGAATAAAAATTATTTTAAATAAGAGGGGAAAAGAATGAGAGGGATTACCAATTTTTTCAGAAAGGTGTTATCCTGACAGTTACAGTTCAGTAAGAAGGAAGTTTATTAAACAGATACAGGGTTCAAAAAAATATGGTCCGTGTCTCGATACTTGACGGGTACGTCGATGAACCAACCTGCCTTGGTGTTCCACCGTATATCAGTCCGTACCCTCGATATATCGCTGGCGCAGTCTGGAATTTCGATGCACACGCTACTGTTTCGTATGTCACCATCGATCAGATTCGAAACGACAGATCGTGGCTTGATACTCTTTCAAAATCGGATATCCTCGTTGTTATCGCGGGGATGTCTGTTCCCGGACGGTACCTCTCTGGTTTCCCAGTCAGTCCATACGAACTCGTCTCTTTGCTTAGTAATCTTTCACAACCTGTGAAACTTCTCTGTGGTCCTGCGGCACGATATGGGTTTGGGATGTCTGGTGGTAAAAGCGTAAAAGAAACCGGTGTCGTAGAAGATGTTTTTGATCTCATCGTTAATGGTGATGGTGAAATTGTTGTCACGGAGTTATTAAAAAACAATCTGAAAAAAGAAACAGCAGATCCTTCTCTCCGAAGATCCAATCCGCTCGCGATAAAGGATTTTGCCGTGAAAGGTGCAGCGGTTGTGGAGCAACACCCATTTTTTCCGGATTATCTTATCACGGAAATTGAGACGTACCGCGGGTGTCCGCGCAGTATCGTTGGTGGGTGTTCTTTTTGTAGCGAGCCAAGTAAAGGCCTTCCGAGTTTTCGAACCATTGATGATATTTGTGCAGAGGTTGCTGCGTTATACAAGGCTGGTGTTCGCCATGTTCGAATCGGGAATCAACCATGCATTTTTTCTTATATGGCAAAAGGAGCAGGAGAACTTGAGTTTCCCCAGCCGAATCCTAAGGCACTGGAACAGTTGTTTCAAGGAATTCGCTTCGCAGCGCCCGAACTCAAAACTCTTCATATTGATAATGCAAACCCTGGTGTGATTGCACGGTTTCCAGATGAATGCCGACGGATCGCAAAAAGCATCGTAAAATATCATACTGCTGGTGATGTCGCGGCACTTGGAGTGGAAAGCGTTGATCCTGTGGTCATTAATAAAAATAATCTGAAGGCTTCAGCCGAAGAGGTACTTGACGCAGTGAAACTGCTAAACGAGGTTGGGTCAACGAGAGGAACAAATGGTCTCCCGGAGTTACTACCTGGTTTGAATTTTGTCTTTGGGCTTGACGGCGAAACAAAAAATACGTTTGCCCTTGATTATGAATTTCTGAAAAAAATCTATGACGATGGTCTTCTGTTAAGACGCATCAATCTACGTCAAGTTATTCCAATCCCTGGGACAAAAATGTTTGAGGTCGGAGAGAAAAACGTAAGGAAACATAAATCAGAATTTCAACACTTCAAACGAAAGGTTCGTGAAACCATTGAACGACCGATGCTGCAGCGAGTTGTTCCCCAAGGAACACTGCTTACCAAGGTTTGTACTGAAATGTATGAAGGGAAGTTGACATTCGCTCGACAACTGGGAAGCTATCCTTTGCTTATCGGCATCCCTGGTGTGTTCCCGCTTCACATCTTTTATGACGTGAAAGTCGTGGAGTATGGGTATCGGTCTGTTACCGCGGTACCATTTCCTTTGAATCTGAATACCGCCTCTCGGGAGACGCTAGAAGCAATTCCTGGTGTTGGAAAGAAAAGAGCAGTGAGGATTTTAGCGAAACGACCGTTCCATACCAAAGAAGAATTAACAAGAGCACTTGATGATCCGAAGATTGCTCAAAACATTGGAGAGTATGTTGAGTTGGAATGATATATTAATGGAGAGTTATGATATTCGAAGAGGATGACCATGAAAAAAAGTAACCTTGAATCGTTAGAAGAACAACTCGGGTATACGTTTACAAACAAGCAGCTATTAACAACAGCGCTTACGCATAAGACATGCGCGTTTGAGGCACAGACGCCCCTGGAATATAATGAACGATTAGAATTCCTTGGAGATAGTATTCTGAATTTTATAATCGCTAAACAACTCTATCAAAGCAATGAATATTTTTCTGAAGGAGAGTTGACACGCAGACGTGCTATTGGTGTCAACAACAACCTACTTGCTGATGTTGCGTTACGGCTAAATATCGGTTTGTTTTTGCTGTTAGGGAAAGGAGAACTCAAACAAGAAGGGGTAAAGAACCGTACGAACCTTGCGAATGCCTTGGAAGCATTGATTGGTGCGATATACCTGGATTCGGATTTAGATACGGTGCAGAGCTTTATTTTTAAAAAAATATACACGAAATAGTTCCAGTTTTGAGTATATTTTCTTCTGTTATTATTAATGAATTTTATTCTATAAAAAGATTTATATAATAGATTTTATTCCCTGCTTGAACTTATAGTAGTTACATGGGGAAGAACAAACTTTTTTCCCGAATACAAATTCTTATCACCTCCCCCTCCCTCTTCCCCATTTTAACTACACTACTTGTTATCACGATTATGATAAATAAAAAAAATTGGGAAAAAACGTTTGTTTATCCAGCGATGATCCGAACGACACAACCAACAATAAACACAAGTGATAGCGTCGTCAAATAAAACAATGTCTGATCCCAGTTCTCGGTTATCACGAGTTTCATCTTCCCCTTTCTCCTACGTCACCTTGCGAAAGAACATTTTTTAGAAGCATATATAGTTTTCTATCAAATCTTCAGCAATTGTCGAACATCGGCGAAATAGAAACTCAGAATCTTTTTGTTTCATATTGCATTTGGATGAGTGGATGCGTTTTAGTGAAATTTTACAGAAAAAGTCCCAAACAAAAAATATTCAGTTCATAAAAAAAATTCTAAAAACTTATCCTCGTTATATTATATGTTGGCGAATGGACTGAGGAATATACTTTGAACAGGGGAAGAAACGATTTTTTATACACAAGAATTTAAGAAACCGAGTGAACAGCTAATAGACCAAATAGGTTCAAGTAGCATCATCTTGAAATGAAGCTTAAAAGAAAATATATATAATAGAAGTAGGGTTTTCTGCTGCTCTCATGAATGATATCCTCCAAACAATCATACTTATTATTTCCGGCTTCTTCAGCGGATTGTTCCTTGGCATGGGATCGGGGACGACCGGAGCAATCCTGATCACATCGCTTACTGTTTTCTTAGGGTACTCGATTCATCAAGCGATTGGGACGAGCCTTCTCATCGACTGCATCATTGGACTCATCGCAGGAATCCTGTATTTCCGCAAGAATAATGCAAACCTACGTCCAGCGTTAATCATTGGCATCTGCGGTGCTCTTGGGTCTTTTCTCGGAAGTCAATTCACCTCCCGCACACCAGAGCTAGCACTCATCCTGCTACTGAGTGCCCTACTCATCATCATGGGAATCAGCTTTCTTACGAAAGGGCTGCATACGAACATTGAATTTGTGCGAAAAAAAATGAAGGTCCATGTCCTTAAGAAACACACACTTGTCGTCTTTATCCTCTTTAGTATTATCGCAGGATTTGGCAGTGGGTTTACTGGTATGGGAATCGGTGGTATCCTTGCGTTAGCCCTACTGTTATTTTTAGAATATGATCTTGTCACCGCGATTGGGACCTCGCTTCTACTGCTTGTGTTTATCTCCGGAGCAGGAGCAGCTGGCCACATCCTCAAAAACGAAATCATCTACCCGGTCGTGCTTATGGTTGGAGCTTCAGCAGCTGTCGGTGCCGTAACCGGATCTATGTATGCACAAAAGATAAATGAAGAAAAACTCGGACGACTCATCGGTTGTATTATTCTTATCATGGGCCTCATGATGCTGGGGCGGGCGACATTGTAAAGAAAGACAGCACCCACAATAAATAATAAAAAATCCCTAAAAACTTATCCTCGTTATATTATATGTTGGCGGATTTAGCTTTTCTCCATATAATTCCAATCTTTGTATACATTGTTCCTTACCGTTTTTTGTAGGGGTTTTGCTGCCTTATCTTCAGATGAGAGAACATCAATAATAAGACCTTCGATATCTCGAAGGAGGATTTCACTTTCATCTTCGTTATAATCAGTGGTATAGATGGTCCCATTCCGATAGATGACCCCGTCTTCTGAATTATAGACCGGTTTTTTTTCTAATTGCAGTTCAGTATCACAGTCCTTGATGTCCTCGAGTTGCTTGAATTGGTACGCATCCTCTGCCATCCCAATCATGGTTCGCAGCACTTGAATCTTTCTTGGTTCTTTCTCTGCTTTAATGGCATCTTGTAAGCCAGAAATAATGGCAGGGATCTCCTGCGGCTTGGTTTCACGGAGGATCTTTCCCCAGAACCAGTTATACACCTTGCTGCCTCTCGCATTAATATGTTCAGGTGGTTTATCTGGGTAAAGGATGATTCTGCCGTTGAGTGTCCGATGGGTTTTTCGCCATTCGGTTCTCTCAGAATCTAGTTCTTTTTTTCGGTTGTTCTGCTTTGTCATCTTCGTTATTATTATGCGTTTTAGGATATAAACATTATGGAACATCGTATTTACAACGAAGAAGAGAACGAAGGCATACCGGCAGCGCAATTAATTCTCCGATTGAATTCCTTTTTCATGCAATATAATCACTTTATATTCCCCCATCCGTTCTTTTTTCTCCTAGATCCTTTTATGAGATAGTTTTAAATAGAGATTTATATAATTAAGTTTATGCGGGGATACATATAAAAAGAATCATTGTTTGGATTAACCGTAAGTAACACAAAACGAAGGGGAAATAATATGAAGAGAATGGTACCAATATTAATAGTGGGAATAATGGTCCTCAGTGGACTTGGGGCTGCTGCTGTCTCAAACACCATACAAAAATCAATAGAAAAAACAGAAACGATTTCATTTTTATATCCAGAAATCCAAAATAAAGATGAATATGCGCTGGTTACGATAAATAATGCGAATGCATGGCTCTATAAGACCGACGCCCCAATGCTTCCTGCATCAGTCACTACATATATCTTTCCATTTGGAACGAAAATCAGAACCGTGGATGTGATGTTCTCAGAACCAGAAGAATACACCTTGGAAAAAAAGATAGTCTCAACACCAAAACCAGTTTCTTTCGTTACAGGGAAAAAAATAACCTTCAATCAAGAAGAACAAGAAATTGGATCGATATATCCTGAAACACTGTTTGATTATCATCTTGGCGCAGGCATTTCCGGTGAAAACCATGTTATTTTTTTAACCGTTCGATGCTACCCCGTCCAATACAAACCCGAAGAAAATAAAATCCTTTACCGTAACACTGCACATCTCTCAATAACCTATGACCTACCAACCACTGAAACATCGGCTATTGATGATTACAAATTAGTGATTATTGCCCCGAAAGACTTTTCCACAGCACTCCAACCATTGGTTAATCATAAAATTAGCAAAGGAGTCACCACGAAGCTTGTTACTCGTGATGAGATCTGTGACAATGTCTACTTCCCCGCTGAAGGACGAGATTGTGCAGAAGAAATGAAGTATTTCATCAAGAACGCGTTTGACCAATGGGGCACCAAATACATTCTTTTAGTCGGGGGAAGAAACGGTGGAATCATGCAAGAAAAATGGTGGGTCCCGGTTCGGTACACTCATTTAGATGATGGCGCAAACTGGGAAGGTGGTTATCTTTCAGATCTCTACTTCGCAGATATCTACGATGCTTCTGGCAATTTTTCAACATGGGATTCCAACGGGAATGGTATTTTTGCTGAATGGAACAACCAAGGAAAAGATATTCTTGACATGTACCCTGAAGTCTACGTCGGTCGTCTGCCTTGCACGAGTGTTTCTCAGGTAAAAACTATGGCTGATAAAATCATTATCTATGAAACAACAACCGCGGGAAAAGAATGGTTCAAAAAAATGGTGGTTGTCGGTGGAGACTCCGCACCCATTGAGGGAGACCCCTACTACGAAGGTGAAGAGGAAAACAAACTCGCATTAGAATATATGACCGGATTTGAAGGAGTCCGCCTCTGGACGTCCAATGGGAACTTCACCGGTCCTCAAGATGTTATGAATGGAATCAGCGCTGGCTGTGGTTTCTTATTCTTCGACGGACACGGTAACCCCATGTCCTGGTCCACGCATCCACCGAACAATGAGAGCATTTGGATCAACGGATTGCAGGTGAAGGACATGCCGAAGCTGAAAAACGGTGAACAACTCCCGGTTACCGTATGCGGTGGGTGCCATAACGGTCAGTTCAACACCAGTCTCTTGAACATTCCCAAAGGCATTATCCAAGAAGGATTCAAGTATTTCCAATGGAAATTCTTCCTGGGAGAATGGACACCGGAATGTTGGGCATGGAAACTCATGAGTGTAAAGAATGGTGGAAGTATTGCGACCATGGCATACACCGGGCTTGACTGGTTTGCAGAGGGAGACTATAACCACGATACAATCCCGGATTGCACCCAATTCTTCTCCGGATATACGAATACGCAGTTCTTTAAAAATTATGGTGTGAATAAAATGACTATCCTTGGTCAAGCGCACTCACAGGCACTCATCGATTATCTTAATGCGTATCCACCGATGCAGGAGAAACTTGACTGTAAGACCGTACAAGAGTTTGTTCTCCTCGGTGATCCTAGTCTGCAAATTGGAGGATATTCGTAGATAGATGGGATATCGAATGTCAATGCAACAGATGATTCTGGAATAAACACAGTGGAATTCTACATCGACGATAAGAACGTCGGGATTGATACCGCTGCCCCATACAACTAGACATGACAGACCCTTGCGTTCTTCAGACACACCATAAAATCGATACCTATGACTCCTTCGAGAACAGTGCCGAGAAACTATTCGAAGCATGAAAGTTCTTTTAATCATTTATTCTTGCACATTTTCATGAAATTTAATGGTAAAATATGCATTTTAAAAAAAAATTGTTTTCAAAGAAATATAAAAACACAGGTTATTCCAACACTTACCATAAACCAAGAAGTCACCGTAACCACCGACAGAGTTATCTTCGAGCTAAGAAATCTCCAACTAACCGCAACCGCAAAAAGCCTTGAAGCCGTACCCCGATAGTGACAAAAACAGCAACCGGAAAAGTCCTCGTTGTTTTTATCACAGGGATTGCTTAAATCTAATCCCTACTTTTTTCGTTTTATTTTTTAATTTCGCCTTATTTCGTTTACAAAGATTTAAATATTATACAAAGGCTATATATATTAAAAAAATAGGGGATAGCATATGAAGAAAAGCCTTGCCATCGTAATCGTGGTAGTTTTAATAGTAAGTGGATGTGGAGCTGTTACATCTTCGTTTATAGACCCAAGGGTTGTAGAAAAAACAGATACACTCTCGTTTTCGTCGGTTCAACTTCTTGAGGAAAATGACTATACCAATGTTGGTCTTTCTGAAGCAACCTCGTATCTGACGGCCCCTGGTGGTTATGCATTACCGGTCGTGACTCGCGTGTATACGTTCCCGTTCCTAACCAAAATTACGGATGTTGTTGTCAGTTACTTAGAGATTCAAGAAAAAACCATTTCAAAATCATTAGAACTTGCCTCTCAACCGATCGCAGATAACACTGAGGGATCAAACCTAGTATCTCATCAATCGACATCCTTCAAAATCTACCCAGAAGACTCATATAGTTATCATATCGCTGCAGGACGAGACGGTGATAACCTAGTGACGTATCTTGCGGTTCATTTGTATCCTGTTCAATATCTTCCATCTGATAACACTCTCCGCTATGCCCAGAACGCAAAGATAAGTATTAT
>Ga0315291_10002668_pt1 | contig 23260 bp, 24 predicted proteins | sample YL17G12_20_MG_FD_203070 | JGI IMG/M metagenome (GOLD analysis project Ga0315291, IMG submission 203070) | Sediment microbial communities from Yellowstone Lake, YNP, Wyoming, USA - YL17G12_20 | ecosystem: Environmental > Aquatic > Freshwater > Lake > Sediment | place: USA: Wyoming | collected... | reverse complement strand
TATCGAAATTTCTTTTCTTTTCGGGATCTGAAAGCACAGAGTATGCTTCATTTATCTCTTTGAATTTTTCTTCTGATTCTTTGTTACCATCATTTTTATCAGGATGGTATTTAACGGCAAGTTTACGATATGCTTTTTTAATATCATCTTCACTTGCACCCTTGACTAATCCTAATGTTTCATAGTAATTCATATAAAAATAATTCGTTTAATTTAATATTTCTTAATTCAATTTTTAGTTCTTCGATTGTTGCTATAAAATGTAATGGTGCACCTAGTGAGCCATATCCATTTCTAATATCAATTGGTTGCCCGAAATTACCTATCCAGATATTAACATCTGTTGTTGGTATCATGGGTGTTCCCAAATTATCAAGTATTATCGCTTGGTTGTTCACTCTGAACTTCTTGTTGATATTTCTCTATTATACTCACTAATGATTGGTAATCTAATGAGAATAATTCAGCTACTTCATCAGCATTGAGTTGAATATTTAACTCGCCCAGAATTTCATTTACTGCACTAATAATATCTTCATTGACTTCTCCGCTTGTTTCAATTACATATAGGTTTGGATTTGTTTCAATCTCAGCTTGATAGTCGTCTTCAGTTATTTGTCCTTTATCTAATAACCAACTTAAATTAAGATAGTTATTCTTCTTCATCAGGTTTTTAACCATTGTTTGATAAAATTGTTCTTTCATAGTATAGTTTATTTTATGTACCCAATACAATTTTTGGATAACGAATCACTTTACCATTTAAAGTATAACCTTTAGAAAGAACTTCTACAATTTTTCCTTCACCAACGGGCATAACAGTTACGACTTCATGTAAATCTGAATCATATGTTTGAGTTTGTACTTCTTCAATTCCTTGAGATGTGACAAATTTGTTAAATTTGTCCACGATGAGATTTAGTCCAGCTTTAGAAGCTGTGTCATTGATCTTATCAATTCCTACCTTAGCAAAGTGTAAATCATCATTCAAATCAAGAATACCATTTAGTACCTTTATTCTTGCTGATTCGCTTGCTTCTTCCTTTTCTTTAGTGTTGCGTTTTTTCCAATTTTCAAACTCAGCATAGAGTCTTACATATTTATCATTTGCTGCATCACGTTCTTCTTTTAGTTTAGAGATTGTTTCTTTACAATTACAACTCTTCTCGGTTGTGGTTTTACAACCACAATTTTCACCGCATGTATTTTCTTCTGTTGTCATATTCTATTTATTAATAATTGTGAAAGCTCAAACACTTTTTAACTGCATTTGATGTGTAATACTCACTTGTGCCTGTCTGGTCTGTTATTATAGTTATGTTTAGTTCTGACAAATCTTGTTTTAGTTCAGCTGCATACTTTTGTAAATCAGTCAATCCTCTATTATATAGAGCATCTGGTGTCCAGAACTTTACTGGAAATTTATCAAAAAATTTATCAACAAGTAAGTCGATTACTTTTTTTCTAACGACAACATCAGTACCATTTTTAACTGACTTAACAGTTAAGTGATGATACATATAGTCATTGAATTTGTGAATTAAATTATCAGATTCGATAACTTTAAGTAAACCACAAACAAGTGCATCTCTTTCTGATAATTGTATTGGTTTGTCTTCTTTAATGATTTGTTCAATGTTTTTATCGGAACCTAGCACATAATATACATAGGTGTCCCATATGCATAATTTTATTAGTTCGGTGGGTAAAGTTTCTATTTTCATATTTTCGGATAATTTTTATTCCCATTTATATGTAGTTTTGAACTTAAGTTTTAATATATAAGCATATGAAATATTTGAACCATTATTTAGACTATATCTTATTTGAATCAGTGTTATTGGTTTCTGATGATGTTAGTAAAATACTATCTGGTATTAAATCAAAAATTGGTTTACAGCTTTGGGATTATATAAGCACCAAATCTGATATTAAAACAGATTATAATACTTTAGGTTTGAGTGATAAGAATGATGAATTATTCTTTTTAGCTGATGCTAGAACTCAAAAAGTAATTGCTGATGGTGATGAACCATTTGGTAAGAATAAACAAGCTATGAAAATAGGAAGAATTGCTAGAGCAATTTTACAAAAGAATGGTATCAAGGCAACTGATAAAGAAATAGAAGAATTTGTTAATGATTATAAATCAGGGTTTGATATTTTAAAGACACAAGGTGTGCAAGAAGAAGAGCAAAAAATCAAATTAGTTGAAGGTGAAGATATAAGACATTGGTATAATATTGATAATTATACTAATTCAGAAAATTTATCAGGTAGTGAATTAGGTAAATCTTGTATGAGACATAGTAGATGTAGTGAATACTTTGATATCTATGTTGATAATCCAGAACAGTGTAAGTTATTAATTTATCTAGATGATGATAATAAGCTGATAGGACGTGCATTATTTTGGAAATTAACCAGACCTTCAGATTGTGATTACTATTTAGATCGAATTTATACATTAAACTCATCTGATAGAAAAGTTATGCAAGCTTGGTTGGTAGATAATATTGGAGATAAGAAGATTACATTTTATTATAGTGTTGGTATTGAGCACGCTAATATTTATAGTAGTAGAATATCTCATATGGAGATAAAGCTTAAACATGGTGGTGATTATGATTATTATCCATATATGGATACATTTCAGGGATATAGTCCGTATAGTGGAATTTTAACTGATAGTGGTGGTGAATTACAATTGACCGATACTGATGGTGGTAATCAAAATGATAATGATATCTACTGTGAATATGAAGGTCAATCATATTCAGAAGATGAGGTTGTTTATTCAGACTATCATAATGTGTATATGCTTAGGGATAATAGTGTTTATTCGGATCATTATAATACTGCACTATGGGCCGAAGATGCTGTAGATATTGATGGTGATTATTATCATAAGGATGATGCTGTATATTCTGAACATTTAGATACTTATTTGTTTAGAGAAAAAGCAGTTGAAGTTTTCATAAATGAAGATGAGACTAAGTCTGACTGGTATTCAGAATCAGATGAAAATGAAGAATTCTGTATAGATACATATACACTTAGTTCTAGCAAAAAAGAAAAAGCATATGCTATGGATCTATGTGTTTTAGATAAAAATGAGGAGCCTATTTTCAAAAAGTGGGCAATTAGGACATATGCTTCAATAGATGAGTCTAAACCAGAGATGTATAATGATCCTTGTGTTACTAAGTTAGATTCGAAAATATTTAAAATTAATATTGATAAGGAATCAAAAAATTGGTTTGATATGCGTAGCTACTACCAAACCAAGTTCCTTTATGCTTCATATAATGAATGGGTTAGTATGGTAAATGATTTACCAATATCTGATGAGCTACTAGAAAAGAAGTTAGAACAGATGCGATTAGTTCATGAATATTTGCTAGAAAATGATAAAGAATATAGATTAGAGTATGATGTTAAATCAATGGGTGGTATTGATAGTATAGTAAGTAAGTGGGAAAAACTAGTAGACTCACATTATGGTAATATTACTAAAGATGATATGGAACGAAGTATAATTGATATTATGTCATGGAAATGGGAAATGTTTGGTCATGACTATTTTAGTTCCGGTAGTGATTATGAGGAAGCTGTAGACCCCACTAAAAGACCATTGTCTGAATTAACTGATATATTCTATAAAATATATCCTATATTTTTAAATCTTTATAAAAAATATGGATATATGACGAGATATGATGACCACAGTATAGATAATAATGATTTTATGTTGGGTGCACTTCTTAGTAAGATTATGGAAGTTACCGGATTAACTCGTGAGCAAATATTAGAACAGGATTACTACATAAGTAATAGGTTAAGATCCGTATATATGAATATAATCAATGGTTTAGATATTGACGAGTTGGATAAACTTAAAAGAATATTATCAAACCTACATAGTGCAAAGAAATTAAAGTAGATTTCTATCTTGAATATATGAGTTCTGCTCACTCAATACTTTAAAATTACTATCAGCACGTTCACATAAATTCTTAAATGATTTTACATCTAAATCATTTAATGTAAACCATTCACCATTTATTCTCTTTTCTCTGAATTGCTTATGTAATAATGTTTCTATTTTGATACCCCATTTAGATTGGAACTTCTCAAGTAGTGTGAAGTTTGAAGCATTACCTGTTTTGAATTCTCTAATCCGATCTTCGGGCCTTCTGCGAGTGTGTCCTATCTTATAAACTACGGTATCATTCATTTCTGCCGACACCAAATAAACTGTTATCATAATTCCACATATTTATTTAAATTCGAGTAGTCCTTATCTATTATGAATAAGAAGTTATAACCACATAATTTTGAATATTTTTCCTTCATTTTATTTTTATAAATGTCATATTCATAAGTATATGTTGATTTAACCTCAATTATTAAATTATACTTTTCGATATAAAAATCAGAATGATATGTATGATTAGAACGATCTGACTCTAAAATATATTTAATTGATGGACCATTTGATATCAGGTCAATCAACCCAATTTTATTACAATGGTTCAGAAAGTCTAATTCATAGGTACCTTGGTAGTGTATATTATTGTATTTTTCTAATTTAAATGCTGAGTGCATTTGTTTTTCAAAGAAATAATTTAATTGCATTGGATTTTTAACTCCATATTTTTCAAGACATGTATTAGACTTTTTATTTTTAACCCAATCTATTTTAGAAATATTATCTACACCATAGTTTTTAATTAACCCTTCAATCATTTTTTCTTTGATTTCAATTGATTGTGCTGGAAATTCAACACCATATTTCTTAATCATACCATATTTTACTAAATTAGTTAGTTTAAGTGGATTGTCCACTCCATAGTTTACCATAGTAGTTTTTGATTTTTTATCTTTAATTATATTAGATTTTGATGGATTATCCACACCAAATCTTTTGATAAATGTTTGTATTTTCTTTTTTTGATATTCGGTATTCAATGATGGATTATCCTCTTTAAATTTCTTAGAGCGGTCTTTTAGTGCACATTTTTGACAATTGTAAAATTTATTTCTTTTGATATTTTTAAGATATTTAGCATAAATTATATTATAGTCTTCATTGCAACTATCACACATCACATCAATTCTAACTTGTGATGAATCTGGTAGATGTTCTACTTTTATATCAACTCTTTCAGTATTGAAGTCATATCCAAATTTAGAATAATTTGCTTTTAATATACTTGAAACTTTAAAGTTTACAGTCTTTGTTTTTATCATTGTCTATTTGTTTTTCTAATACTCTATATATTAAAAAACTATCGTTCATATCCTCGTATGGTTTTTGTATCTCTTTAGTGGATCTTATCTCATCTTTATGTAGCTTACAATGAATGGACCAAGGATCATTGAATTGATCATTGTCAATAATAGCCATAAACATATCTCCTTTAGTAAATTTACCACCACTTACACCAATGCTATTTTTATATTCAATTACTTCTCTTTTTTTCTTTTTACCAATCTCTTTAATTAGAGGTCTATATGTTAGTTTACAAGATTCTAGTTTGAGCGTTGATGGTGACATAACAACTATATTATGTGTTAATTGATCCCATAGTTTTTTCCTTAAAAGTGTAGAATATGTAACAAGGTCAATAATATCACCATTTTTGCTGGAGAAGGAGTAACCCTCAATTCCAACTTTTGTTGGTTTATCAATGTCGATATTGTCAAATATGTCTTTTAGTATCATATCTGTTATATTATCATAATCTTTTAATTTAATTAGCTCTCCCTCAGAATAATCTTTAAAGCTTCGATATTCGATAAATCGATATGTAATGTGCTTTTCTGCTAGTTTAAACCATTTAGTCATCCCAGTTTTGCCAAAAACCTTAGACTCGCGACAATAATTGAACATTTTACCATTCACAATTAAAGCTGTTGATATTAAACTAGGATCAAGTGCTATTATATTCATATATAAGTTATTTTTTGCTGAATTTGAACAATTCTATTATTTTTTATATATAAGAGAAACATAACTTCATGTATAAAAACTCAGCAATTAATAATATCTTACGAAGACTTTTCGGTAATCTAGGTAGTAGTCAAAAATCTACTACGGATTTAAATCTAAATGATGAGAAGTGGCAAATATTTGATCCCAATCAACCACAAATGAAGGATAAAATCAATGATATTATCAAGCGATATAACCTTAAGTGTGAAAAAACTGAAATGAATATCGAGGGTGAGAAGTTTATACTTGAGAATTGGAAGACTGATGATGGACAAATGATAATTCAGAGAGCCTATCCAGCCGATCCTAATCATAGGTCTATTAACACGGGTATTCTTGATGATAATAGCTTCGCGGTGCCTGAACCACAGCATAATTTAGATGGACTCAATGAGCTTCTAAATCAATCTATTCAAGATGAGCGCTATGAAGACGCCGCTAAGTATAGGGACCTTATAAAAAATTTTAAATAAATTTGGTAGAACCATAATAAATCCGTATATTTGTATATAACTATTAAACGGACACAAAATGGTTGCTAAATTATCTCACGACAAAGCTTTAGACTTCATTCTTGCTGGAAACTGTACGTTTACTGCAAAGAATAGCGAAACAGGTAATCGCTTTACCTATAAAATCAAGAAACACAAAGTAAATGATGTGTGGTTTGTATCCGTATTAGGTGGTGCAAACAATGAAACTGACTATTTCTTTTTCGGTTCTATCAATAAAGATGGTAAATACTCTTTCTCAGAAAAGTCTGCTAAGATTGGTAAGGACGCAAAATCTGTAATTACATTTAACTATATTTTCAATAGACTTCTTTCAAACACTCTATCACCATTAGTTGAGATTTGGCACGAAGGTAAGTGTGGTAAATGTGGTCGCAAATTGACTGTACCTGAATCTGTTGAAACTGGACTTGGGCCAGAGTGTAGTAAGAGAGTGGTTAGTAAAGACCAATTGCGTGAAAATAAAATTAATAACCTTTTATACAAGTAATTATGAATATTATCGATAAATTTGATCTTTCTACTATTGGTACGATATTAGTAACCGATATCCCATTCACTTGGGAGAATGCAAAGTTACATAAAAAGGGCGATAGCGTAGAGTATGGTGGTGATCAATATGAAATATCTAGCGTGGAAGCTTTATTACACAAAGATAGAACCGAACAATCTTTTGAAAATGATGCTGATATGTTTGAGTCAATAGCATTTAGAGTAACATTAAAATAACAATTATATAAATAACAACTAAAAACAAATAAAACATGGGAAAAATTATCGCATTAGTAGTAACAGGAAGTATTTTATTATTTGGTTTATTCGCATTTGTGTGGTGGATAGGCGTGAGTAATGATGAAATTGGGCTTCGTAACAAGTACAACGCACAAGAAAAAACAGTTGACCTTTTCTACGATAATATGTGGAAAACATTAAAGCAAAAAGCTGGTATCACTGATAAAGCTAAAGACGCTTTCAAAGAGATTTATATCCCTATGATTGAAGGTCGTTACTCAAAGGGTGATGGTTCATTAATGAAATGGGTTACTGAACAAAACCCTGCTTTCGACCAGTCGATGTATACTAATTTAATGAATGCCGTTGAAGCTATGCGTAATAGATTCTTCGTTGAGCAAGATAAATTAGTTTCTATTAAACAAGAACATGACAACTTACGAATGAAATTTCCATCGTCAATCGTTGTTGGCTCTAAAGCAGAAATTGAGTTAAAGTTGATTACATCTGCACAAACTAAAGATGTTCGTGCTACTGGAGAAGAAAATGAAGTTGATTTATTCGACAAACCAGAAGCTAAGAAATAATAAAATTTAAATTTGAAGCCCAGTCTTAGACTGGGCTTTTTTATTGCAAAATTCGTATATTTTTCGTATATTTACTCAAATAATATAAACTCATGGAATATTTCGCACTTCTTATACCAGTTGCTCTTATTATAATCCTATTTGCTTTCTTTCGTAAGCAGACAACTATTTGGGAGTATTTTGTTCCTACCGCTTCTACTATACTTATCGTTTTAATTATGCATGGTTGTATGCAATCATCAAGGACAAGTGATACCGAATTTTTAACTCAAAAAATAGCAAAAGCTTGTCACGAAGATCCTTGGGATGAAGAAGTTCCTTGTCGTCATGAAATTCCATGTTCACACCCAAAGTATTGCGAAGATGATAAAGGTAAAGAATACCAATGTGGTTACCAACACTCAAACGATGGCTATTATCACCCGTATGATGTTGATTATCACCCAGATTGCTGGTATGTTATTGGTGAAAATGGTAATTCAATCTCAATTGGTCTAAGTTACTTTAATGACTTGGTTACTAAATGGAAAAATAAATCATTTGTTGATATGCATCGCGACTTTCACTCTATTGATGGTGATAAACAAGAAACAATTTGGCCCAAAGATTTTACTAGTACAGAAAGTATTACTTGGGAGCATAACTATGAAAATAGAGTACAAGCTAGTGATAATATTATAAGTTTTGCTGATGTTGATACGTCAGATGTTAGACGTTATGGTTTATTTGAATATCCTAAAGTATCAACATTTAATCAGCGATTTATACTCAGTGACCACTTTTATGTGAAGTACGAAGATCAAGAGTTACTGAAAAAGGTAAATGCCCACTTGGGTACTGCTAAACAATGTCAAGTATTTCTTTTGATATTTAAAAACAGAGACTATCACTCCGCTGAATTACAGAGACAATATTGGAAAGGTGGTAATAAAAATGAATTTGTTATTTGTGTAGGTGTTGATCCGCTTGGTAAAATTCAATGGAATTATAACTTTACATGGTCAGAGTCTACAATTTGTGAGATTGAAGTTCGCGAATTCATTATGTCACAAAAGAAGTTAGATATATCCAAGACTCTAAACTACTCATTTGCTGAGTTAAATAAAAACTTTGCACGTAAGCACTTTAAAGATTTTGATTATTTAAAGGTTGATTTGACACACGGACAAATAAATGCAATCTATATCACAATAACCATTTTAAACATTTTAATGGGCATCTGGATCATTTTAAATGAGTTTCAAGGAGAAACTATAGAAACAGAAGTATCATTCTTTAAACGTGAAAAGAATGGTTCTATGAATAAAAAATTTAAAGAATTATTTGATAAATTTCATTTCTAATGAGAACACCAATAGATAATATGCCCGAATCAATACCAATGGCTCCACATCAAGGTGGCTTTGGTGCTACACGAAAATATGATATACATACTGGGATAGACCTTTATTGTGAAGAAGGAGATAATGTATATGCTATCGAAGATGGTGAAATTATAAATATCTGTTGGTTTACTGGTCCCAAAGCTGGACTCCCTTGGTGGAATGATACACGTGCTATATTAGTTAAGGGAAAATCTGGTGTGATATTATATGGTGAGCTTGATCCACTATCCAATTGGATGCCAGGTATGTTTGTCAAAGAAGGTGATGTTCTAGGTAAGATTAAAACCGTACTAAAAGAGTACAAGGGACTACCCATGAATATGTTACATCTTGAATTATATGAGCATGATTATATGGGTGACGGTGAGATATGGTATTTAGATGAACAGATGCCAGAAAAGCTCAAAGATCCTATGTTGATATTCAAATCTTAATTAAAAGACTGATAAAAGCCACTCGTTAGTGGCTTTTTTTTTGTTTTATACTTTTTGAAAAAACCACTAACCGAATCATAAGATGTACTAACTATACATCGAAGTTCACTCAGTTGAAAAAGTTTAAAATTTAATTTATCTATGTTTTTAGCACCTAAACGAAGATTTTACCTTATTTGCACATTTTGAACAATTTTTTTACGATGTATATATAAATCAACAAAAAATATACAAAATATGAAAAAATTACTATTACTATTAGCACTAACCTTAATTTCATTAGTTGCTAAACCACAAGCAAGGTGGTATTTAAGTCAAACCTGCTGTGCACAAGGACAACAACCATGGGGATCAGCCTCAAATATAAATGCGATGAACACCGTATTTGGTGTGGGTGCATGGAATCAAGGACAATATAGCACAGTGAATGTAAATGCACTTTTACAACCAACTGTATGCTTTATCTTTATGGAAGGTGGGAGTTTAGATGCGAATTCTTTAAATAACTTCTTAGTATTAAACCTACCAGCTATTCAAGCTTGGGTTTTTAATGGAGGTAGATTGATTATAAATGCCGCACCTAATCAAGGTGGTAATATTCAATATGGTTTTGGTGGTGTTATGTTAAACTATGCATTTGGACCTTACTCAGCACCTGGTAATGCTATGATTCCACTACATCCTATTTTTAATGGTCCTTTTGTACCAATCGGTGTAGCTTATACTGGAAATTGGTGGTGTCACGGATATGTCACTGGTCCTGGTATAACTGGTTTAGTGAATGGGACTACACCCGGTGTTTCTCTAGCAACAAAACCATGGGGTGCTGGTTTAGTAATGTTTGGAAGTATGACAACTGCAAATTGGCATTTACCACAACCTCAGGCAAATAATTTTATAGCAAATTGTATTTCTTATATGTATGTTTGCTGCATTCAGCCTACTATAACAATAGTGGCAAATCCAACAATTCTATGTTCAGGTTCATCTTTTACAATGTCAGCTACTGGTGCTGGAATAGGAGCTACTTATACAATTACTCCACCTTTACCCGGAGTTCCCGTAATCAGTAATACAGCAACTTTTACTCCTTTAGCTTCTGGTATTTACACCGCAGCAGGTACAACTACATCAGGTTGTGTCGGTAGTAGTACAATTCAAATAATAGTTAACCCAACTCCGATAGTAATTCCAGGAAATAATGGACCAATTTGTCAAGGTGGTACTTTGAATTTAACTTGTGCTCCCGTTTTAGGTGGAAATCCAGTCTATAATTGGACAGGGCCTAATGGATTTGTATCACCTTTCCAAAATCCTCAAATTGTTAATGTTCAACCTATCGCTAGTGGTATTTATACCATTGCTGTTGTTAATACATTTACTAATGGTGGTACTTGTCAATCATTTAGTACTACTGTTGTAAATATAGTTCCTGTAAATCAAGTAACAGTTACTCCATCATTTACGCTGTGTCAAGGAAGTAATCTAAATTTAACAGCAGTTAATGCGGTTCCTCCAACTGGTTATGTGTGGAATGGACCGAACGGGTTTGTGACTAATGTTCAAAATCCTAGTATTAATAATATTCTACCTATTAATGCTGGTAACTATTCAGTAGTAGCATCATTTTCTGTTCCGGGAGTACCTCTAACCTGCTCTAGTACAGCAGTTACAAATGTTCAGGTTGTAGCAACATCCCCAATAACAATGACATTACCTTCGAATGTTTGTCAAAATGCAAATGTTGTTATATCAGCGACCTCAAATCCATTGGCTCAAAACTATTTATGGACTGGACCAAGCGGGTTTACTGGTAGTGGAACAAATATAAATATCCCTAATATTCAACCAATATATGGTGGTGTTTATACCGTTACTGCAACATGGGCGCTAGGAACAGTAAGTTGTAATATAGTAGGATCAGCTCCAATGAATGTTGTTACTGTTCCATCTATAAGTATTAATGCACCAATTGATATTTGTTACCCTGGGAATGTATATTTAACTGCTAATTCACCCGGTGCTATATCATATAATTGGTCAGCTACAAATGGATTTATATCAAATCTACAGAATCCAATATTCACATCACCATCACCAACAGTGAATGGTATATACACAGTTACTACAGCTTATACAAATGGTGCTCTTGTGTGTTTTAATACTAATACGACACAAGTAACGGTTAATCCTATTCTATCATTTACTTTACCAACATATCAACAAATATGTTATAATGCAACATATACTGTAAGTGGTCCATCAGGTGCTAGCTCATATACATGGAGCGGACCAAATGGATATACTGTTAATACACAGGGATTGAATATTCCATCGATTCAAACCAATATGTCCGGAACTTATACACTTGTAGTAAATTTAGGACCTTGTAAAACAGTAGCAACTACTCAAGTTGATGTTTTACCTCCTATATCATTCACGCAGACTCCTGGTAATAAAACAATCTGTATTGGTGATAGTGTTATACTAAAAGCTGGTGTCGGTGGTGGTAGTGGTAATTATGCTTATATGTGGAACCCACAGACATATTTAAGTTCACCAACTGGTAGTATTCAAAATAGTTACCCTTTAGGAACTACACATTATAATATAGTTGCGTATGATATAACTTGTCCTAATTACTCAATAACGACTTCATTTGTTGTAACAGTAAACAAATTTCCATCAGCACAATTAGAATTACCTATTAATGCTTGTGAGCCATTCTGCACAATCTTTAATTCAAAGATTAAGGATATATCAAACTCGGTTATTTATGACTTTGGAAAAGATAATAAGGTATCTGGAGATAGTATAAATATATGTCTTAATGCTGGTACTTATAACTTAAAAATATGGAGTTTCGGTAAAAATGGATGCAATGGTGTAACTGAATACGGCAATATCACAGTTAATCCTAAGCCAGGTAGTGATTTCTTATGGGATCCTACAAGTCCAAATAATATTTCCGATAGTAGAGTTACTTTTCATCCGTCTTCTAGACATGGTAACTCTGTATTACATAGCTGGCACTTTTTAGGCGGTAGAGAAATCGATGATTCAAAAGAATATCCTATGGTGGTATATGATGAACCTGGTACTTTCCCTGTTGCATTGGTTTCAATAAATGAATGGGGTTGTTCTGATACTGTCTTAAAAACTATTACTATAGCTGAAGATTATGGTATTTATATTCCAAATGCATTTACACCAAATGGAAGTGGAAGAAATGAGCAATTTTTTCCAACAGTAGAAGGAGCAAAAGAATATCATATGTCTGTTTTTGATCGTTGGGGTGAATTAATGGTCAATGATGTTAAGAATGGTAAATGGGATGGTACTTTTAAGGGCATTCTATGTCAAGATGGTGTATATGTATATAGTATAACAGTTCTTAAAGCTGACGGAAAGAAAAAGGAGTATACTGGGCACGTTAGCCTTCTAAAATAACCCAACTAATGTTATAAAAAGCCACTCAAAATCTGAGTGGCTTTTTGTTTGCATAATTTTTCAAAACAAACTTGCAAAATCTAATATATAGAGTTATATTTGTAATAATATGAAAAATCTAATCTTTATACGCGCTGTTGTATAATCCAATCATCTTAAATCCTCGATGATTGGCTAGACTTTTATTTTCTAAAATCTTACTGAAGTAATAAACAAGGAATGGCTTTGCTAATTCATTCAGCTAATTTAAAACATATTATAAAAAATGAAAAATTTATCAAAAACCCGCAACATTGCGGTGGTTGCTCATATTGATGCGGGCAAAACAACTTTAACTGAACGAATACTGTATTATACTGGCGTTAACCATAAAATTGGTGAAGTCCACGATGGTAATACAACAATGGATCACACTCAACAAGAGAGAGAACGTGGTATAACAATTACCTCGGCTGCTACAACTTGTGAGTGGAATAAAACACAAATTAATATCATTGATACACCAGGTCACGTTGACTTCACTGTTGAGGTAAATAGATCTCTTCGTGTATTAGATGGTCTTGTATTTCTATTTTCCGCAGTAGACGGAGTAGAACCGCAATCCGAAACTAACTGGAGATTAGCTAATGACTACAACGTAAGTCGTATTGCATTTGTTAATAAGATGGATAGAACTGGCTCCGACTTCTTAAACGTAGTTAACCAAATAAGAGAAAAACTTGGAGCAAATCCTATTGCTATTCAGATACCGATTGGTGCTGAAGAAACATTTGAAGGTGTGATTGATCTAATTAATATGAAAGCTATTCGCCAAAGTGGTGAAATGGGTAAGAATATTGAAACGACTGATATACCTCAAGATATGCTTGAGTTAGCAATTACTATGCGAAATTCTATGATAGAAGCTCTAGCTGATGTTAGTGATGTTATCTTAGATAAGTATATGAGTAACCTTGAGATTTCTTCCCAAGATATTATTGATGCTTTGCAAATTGGTTGTATAGCTAATACGATTGTGCCCGTTCTTTGTGGTTCGGCGTTCAAAAATAAAGGTGTGCAAACTCTTTTGGATCAGATTATTAATTTACTTCCAAGTCCGTTAGACAAAGGATGTGATAGTAGTAAGCCATTTGTTGGTTTAATATTCAAAGTTGTATCTGATACTCATGGTAAATTAACTTTTGTTAGAGTATATGATGGGCAATTAAAAACTGGTGATACGATTTTAAATTCGGTCACTGGTGATAAAGAACGCATATCTAGAATATATCAGATGCATGCTAATCTTAAGAAGAATGTAGATGTTGCATATGCTGGTGATATCGTTGCCATTGTCGGATTAAAGAGTTCAAAAACTGGACATACGTTGTGTGATAGTAATCATCCTGTTGTATTAGAGTCTATGAATTTCCCTGATCCTGTTATATCAGTTGCTATTGAACCCAAAACGCAACTTGATTATGATAAAATAGCAATTGCGTTATCTAAATTAACTGAGGAAGATCCTACTTTTATAGTTAGGAGTGATTCTGAACTAGGACAGACCATTATTAGTGGTATGGGCGAATTACATCTTGATATTAAAATTGACTTACTTAGAACTGATTATAATGTTGAAGTCAATAAGGGAGTACCTAAAGTTGCTTATAAAGAAAGATTGCAGAATACTATAAAACACCGAGAAGTACTAAGTAAACAAACTGGTGGTAGAGGTAAATTTGCTGACATCCAATTCGAAATTGGACCGAGCGATGATGGTATTGAAGGATTACAGTTTATAAATGAAATAAGTGGTGGTACGATTCCAAGAGAGTTTATTCCATCCATTGAAAAGGGATTTAAGAATTGCATTAATAATGGTTTCTTTGGTTATCCGATTCAGTCTATGAAAATTAGATTGTTTGACGGTAGCTTCCATTCGGTCGATTCTGACGCCTATTCATTTGAACTATGTGCTATGGAAGCATTCCGTAATGCACTTGATAATTGTAAGCCTTATCTGATAGAGCCTATAATGTCTGCGAGAGTTATAACACCGGAAGATTATACTGGTGGTGTTGTTAGTGACTTAAGTAGAAGACATGGTATCATATCTGAACTGAGTGATAGAGGTAAGATTAAGTACATACAGGTTGCTGTTCCGATATCTAAGATGTTTGGATATATGACCGACTTAAGAACTATTACATCTGGTCGAGGTGATTACACTATGGTTTTCTCTCATTATGAGAAAGCTAATAACTAATACTAAAAAAGCCACTCAATTGAGTGGCTTTTTTTATTGACATATTTATTGTTCTGATTTTAATTAACGTCGAAGAAACTTCCCGCATCTAATGTATCTGCGTCTGGATCTTCACCATTCATTATTTCATCAAATTCTTTTTCAACTTCTTCAATTTCATCAAGTGATTTGAATCTGAAATAGTCGTTAACGATTGGTTCCATTTTCTTTAGAACTTCCATTGTAAAAATTGCTGATGTGAATAATTGTTTTGTTGGTACTGTTTTATTTAAGTGACTGATATACCAACGATTACCACCTGGTACAAATGTCATTTCTCCAGTCTTTTTATCAACGTCCATTTTACCTTGCGCAATACCAATTTGCTCAAAATATTCTGGTCTGCAGAAAGCATCTAATCCAGTATATGGATTCATACCATGCGCAAACGAAATATCAAATCTGATTTTCTTTGGCTTAGCTAAACGATTTTTCTGAGTTTTAAATAAAACGCTAATACCGGATTGACCTAAATCCATATCATCTTCTTCACCTGTTTTAAGTTTTGATTTTGATAAAAATCCTAGAACACTTGCTGAATAAACAAGTCCCATACCACCTTTAGATATTTCTTTTGGAAACATATCTTGTGATAAGTATGTATGATTACAACAAACCATTGGAATTTCTAAATATCCTAAGTCAGTATTGATTGATCTAAATAGAGCATTTAATTGCTTCGCTCTAGTCATATCTTGTTTAATTTCACCTTTTAATAAATCATTCTTTTCCTTATTGGAACTCATTTGTCCAATAGAGTCTAATACAATCATTATTTTTGGAATTTCAAACCCATTTAACTTTTGCTCTTTTAATTCATCTAGCATCTGAGTTAGAACCATATTAACATCTTCTACCTTATTGGATCTTACTAATCTAAATTTATCCAAGGATGCATCTAATCCAAATTTAGGTAAATCTTCTAAGTCAAGAGACTCTTCAGTATCAATGTAGATAATACTATATCCATCTTTTTGAGCCGATTTGCAAATCGAATATGCGATAAATGATTTACCACTACCAGATTCACCTAATAAACCTGTAATTCTTGATGTGGAAATACCACCACCTAGAAGTTTAGCACTCAGTGCAGCATCAAGAAGGTACACACCGCTTGATATAAACTTTCTTTCTCTAATTTCTTTCTCAATTTGAATAGGAACCGTTTTTGCTATGTTATCTAACATAGTTCCAACTTTGCTAAATTCAAACTTCTTTATGTCCTTTTTAACTTCTTTTGCCATGATTAAAACTAATTTTTGTTATTATATGCTTATATCAGAGTATGTTTTATATATTTAAGAGTAAATCCAGAATATATTCATGCAACATGCATTAACTAAGCTGCATTTTTTATAGATGGTACTTTAATATCAAATGCAAAAACTCTTTCATAGCCACTCGATGTTACTACCTTCACCGGAATTAATTCAAATTCATAACCAGCCATTATAAGACCATCTAGTAGTTTACCGTCTGGTGTAGATATTGTTTTAATCTCTATTGATTCAATTTTAACATTCTCAGTATCTAAATCAAAATAGTAATTTACTTTAGATACTACATGTGATACTTTACTAAGTTCTATTTCATATTGACTATTTAAATCATCATATAATCTACCAAGAACTGTTCCATCTGGTTTAATACTAGATATTGTTTGATCTAGTAGTTCAATCAACTTGTGGTTTCTAATATTATTTTTGGTGAATAACCTTTCTAGCTTTAATTCTCGTATAGCCTCTATACCAAGAAGGTTAGTAATACTGTCAATTTTAAATATGTTAGGGTAGACTTTTAATGTAAGTTCCATGAAACTTTGGTAATTTTTGGTTATATTATATTTATAAAAAATGTTGAATTATGTATGACACTATCTGATTTGTTTGAAAATAAAGATTTAAAAGCTGAGCAAATTACCTGTCATTCTGGTGGTGCTGAAGGTGCTGATACTGAATGGGAAATATCTTGTATTAAAGTTGGTATCAAGGTCAATGCTTATTCATATAAAACTAAGTATCATACTACAAAAAATAAGGTTGAAATATCTGACGTGGACTATTTAGAAGGTATCGAAGAAATTAAGAAAGCTAATCGTATAATGAAAAGAGGTGGTATTGGTAAGTATATGAATTTATTAGCTAGAAACTGGTCACAGGTAAAATATTCAGAGCAGATATTTGCGATTGGTCAAATTGTTGAAGGTCCAGTTGTAGATGGTGGTACTGGTTGGGCAGTGATGATGGGTATATTAAATAATAAAGAAGTATTTGTTTTTGATCAAATACAGGATAAATGGTTCATCTGGTCAGATATGAATAATAAATTCATAGAGTATTCGGGAATACCAAAAATAACAACGCATAATTTTGCAGGAATTGGAACTCGTAAATTAAAACCAAATGGATTGAAAGCAATAAATGATGTAATTGGTTTAATTAAATAATAACAAACCAAAACACATAGTTGTTGTCACTAGTTTCAATAGCAGCACCACTATCATATGATGTGATAACAAATGAGGTAGCTGCTGTTATGGTCTCTGCCGCTAAATTTCCTGTTCGACCAGTAATAGTTGCAGATACACCATCATATGATAAAAATATTCTAGATGTTGCTGTGACATTACCATTAGTAACTGTTGCTTGACCACTTGCAAGCTGAATTGTTCCAGACACATCAGCATGAGAAAATGCTACTGGAGCATTTATAGTTACTAAATTAGTGCCTCCACCAATATCAACAGTGCCTCCAGTTGTGCTTAAATATAATTTACCATAGTCTGTTCCATCATATCCTCCTTGTATATATATATCACCACAAATACCAATACCACTTGTATCACCGGTTTTAATATATACATTACCAGTTGTGGTATTTGATTTATCCGCTGATTTTATAGTATGGCTACCCGTGTCGAAAAATATTAAATCACCATTTGACTCTATATATGAAACTGTTCCAGAACCATTTTCCCAAATAGTTAAAGGGTTAACTTGAGATGATGATCCTGTTATTCTAAGTTGTGAAAAGGACGCACCGTCATTGGTTATATGTAATATAGCATTCGGTGCAGTTAAACCAACACCAACCTTATCTGTCACAACACATAATGTATACTTATCCCATTTACCCATCTGAACATAATCATATGAGTAAACTGATAATATAGGAAGACCTGATATATCATTCACGGAATGTAATAACCCATCTTTATTATCAGTTATATTAAATAAAGATCCATAAGTACCTGTATATACAACAGATCCATCATCATCAACCTTTAATGATATGTAAGATTGTGATATTCCTCTGAATTTAATTTCAGGATATTCACCTGTTGCGGTTGATCCTAAATGTGGGGTTATGCGTATATCTCTTGACATATTCTATATATTAAATTTTAACCGTTGAATCTCCATTTTAATTTATCATAATTATTATGAGCTTCCTCTGGAGTCAATCCCCTATTATAAAGTGAGACATTTGGTATTTTTCCTTGGAATCTTCTACTTGAATAGTCATAACCATCACCGATTCTCATATTATTAATATAGCCAACAAATCCATTTGGTATAATCCATTGATTTATAAGCCTTTCTCTATTTAGATAAATACTACAAACATTACCAGAAACTGTTGCTCCACTAATTCTATCATATCCTGAAAATGTTCCACCTTGTTGATCTATTCCAAATTTTGGAAGTATAGCAGTAAAGGTAGAGTATGTAGGTGAAGGCATTGTTGATGCTCCTATAAATGCTGAGTCATATAAATATACATACGGTGCACTGTGTACTACTGTATCAACTACGTATGTTTCTGAATATGTACCTGCGGCTAATGACATAGTAAGTGAAGGATAAATTGATAACATCTCAGTGAATACACTTTCCCACGGGAAGTCAGAAGCACCATCACCAAATCTCATAATATTAATTCCAAGATATGCATTATCAATATCACAACTACCACTCATTGTTTGTCCGTCGGGAAGAGCTACCGGAATTAAATATGTATATCCAGCTCGATGTATAACATCACTTATTATATATGTTTCTGAGTGTGTTCCGGTAGACTCATAGACTGAGGTTGTTAATGATCCACCAGAAACAGATATCCAATTATACCAAGAGGCAAAATAATTACCACTTATCCTCATTATATTTTGAGTATATACTGAATCAGCAACTCTTTGCATAACAAATCCATCAAATTCAGTAGCTACCGTGTCTGATATAATAGCATTACTAGAATTATGATATGATATTATTAAATTATTCCACTCATTTTCTGCTATATTACCAGGACAATCACCACCAACGCCAAAAGATCCATCACCCACTAAATTTATACTTATAGACATTCTAGCATATCCACTACCACTATTATTGGGAAGATTTATCCACGAATATGGATAACCAGGAGCAGTATATTGCTCAATTCTGAGCATAGTGTTACCACCATTGAAGTCTATTATATTTTTATAATCAACAACACTACTAGAGTTAAACCACATATCCAATGTAAATGAAGCAAAATCATTTCCAAGGTTACCAACCTCTATATAATCATCAATGCCATCAAATTCAAAACTTCTACCATCAAAAACAACACCATTATTTAATGGGCAAATATGATTTCTTTTAGTTGTATCATATGCAGTTGCTGATATTGTGTCATAACTTTTTAAATTAAACGCATCAATATTGAAGACCAATCCATCTGTTATTATACCATTACTACCTACACCTTTATACATTATTATATAAATTTATTTTTTAATGCTTTATAATTCTGCAATACTTCACTAGGTGATAATGATCTATTATAAGCCATAACATTTGATATATTACCTTGAAAATATGCTGAATTATATGGTTCTTGTCCAATTTTTAATGTAGTACCAGGACAAGCTATACTTGTTGGTATTGAATAGACGCCGGGAAATTGTAATGTTGTATACTCTACTCCATCTATGTATAGTTTTAATTTATCAGTATCTAAAGAACCACTACCATCATAAACAACAGTAATATTAACCCATTTAAATAGATCTATTGCTATAGGATTGAAGTAGCTTGGGTCAGCTATTGGTGCATACGCACGCGCCCACTCACCTAAAAACTGTGGGACTCTTGTGAAGCAAATATTAAGACCACCGCTAAATAATTCTATTCCGAACCCGGTATCACCAATCGGGTCATAGTAGTTTACTATACCACCACTACCACTACCATCACCTTGTGCGTTGGAGAATTTATTGCCGATGCCTGAGTCTCTATTGTTTTTAACCCACACTGATAATGTATAATTAGTAAATCCATCAGGAGTATTATTTAGCAATTCAATATAGTCATTAACACCATCAAACGTTAAATTTTTACCATCAAAGAAAGCTCCATTATAAACTTCACCACTACCACCACGTATGATATCATCAATAGCTGTTGCTCCATACTGATAACTGAAGGTAGCTGTTGTGTGGTCCGTATACAACAATCCAGGTATTTCGTGTGGTAATACAATTTGAAATTCAGTATGTCCGCTATATTTACCTGTTATGGGAGCATAACTAATATAGAAATTAGTATTTAGACCATCATATTGAACACTATCATATGAAACTGTTTCTGGTCCATAAAAATGGCTAAATGTCATTGTTGTGTGATCGGTATATAATGTACCCAACATCTCAGGAACACTAACCTCATATTGTGTGTGGTCTCCGTATGGATCACCGGTACCATAAAACTCATGAATATATGTGTCAGTTACATCATTCTGAACATAGTTAATACCATATGTGGATGGTGTGACACCACCACTTAAACTAAATGTTAGTGATATATTATTACCCCATGGCGTAGGAAAATATGCAGTGTTGTATAGTTGCCATATACCCAATCTACTCAAACCATCCATTTTTATAGAATATCCCGTACCTACACCGAATATACCCATCGAACATGTACCACTCATTGTTACCCAACCACCGGTAAAATTTGGATATAATTGAATATCATATCCAATCGAAGAGACATTATTTACATAATAGGTCTCTGCTGTCGCGCCTCCACTTAAATATACAGATAGCGTACCACCACCACTTAGTACATATAGTTTCCATATATCAAATTCTTCGGGAGTACTAGCACTAAATGTTGCTGCTAAAACAATAGGTTGCGGTGTATTATCAGATAATCTATTTAGTGCGTATCCACTATGTGATGCATAACTATGTGTCGCTGTCATAGTACCAATACCACCAGTTAAACTAAAAGATAGTGCTGTAGTTCCTATATTTGCACCATGTGCACCATATTCACCAAATAATGATTCAAGATTCATACTTGGTACTATAAGTCGCACGTAGTTAAAAATTGAAAAATTTGAACTATCTGTCTGACACGCATAACTCATAGTGATATAATTACCTAAAATTCTTGAATATAGTATAGTCTTATTTGCGTATACATCATACATGGTGTGATCAGCATAATAAACCTCTGCGGTTGCACCACCACTTAGATATACAGGCATTGATCCATCATTGCTTAATATGGCATTTTTTATCACACCACTTATATTACCATCTAGTGCTAAAACTTGTGGGTATAGAACATTATCAGAAACTCTATTCATCGCAAAACTAGCAGTATATGTACTATCACCAATATATGTCGATCCTGTCATAGTCGATTGTGTTGCAATGTTGGTGCCATTATAACTCTTATGATTATATGAATCCACATAAAGAATTAGTCCATTAGCAACAATCGGGTTAAACGTATTATATGACATAGTTTTAAAAAAGTCCGCTTTGTGTTCCAACCCATTCTACATCTGCTATGATTGTAAGAATTTGTGGATGTGTAAAATACTTATTACCGGAGTAAGTAAATAGTTTACCATTGGTATCTAATGATTGAATAGTTGATGGTTTTGAACCATCATACTTTAATATAAACTTTGTTTGTGCTATGTTTTTTCTAACAGTAGATGCTGATGTTTGTAAAACTTGTGAGTAATTTACATTATTTAACTCAGTTATATTTGCTATTACATATGTATAATTATTTATCATTGTGTATATCTATTTTTTAATGCGTTATAATTCTGTTTAACTTCAATTGGTGTTAGCCCTCTATTATATATTTTAACACCACCAATCGATCCTGCTATATTTCTTAAAGATATATATGCATTTGCTCCAATTTTCAATGACAAACCACTATTAGTAAAGTTAGCTGCGTTAGCTATACCATTTGCAATTTCCACACCATTACGATATAGGTATATACTTGTTGAATCTTTAACAACAGATATGTGTGTATATATACCTGTTGGTATTGAAACTCCACCTAAGGTAAACCAAAATATTTCATATCCACCATAAGAACCAGCACCACTATAATAGGCAAAGTAGAAATCATCACTAGTACCATCTCGTTGGATAACAAATCCACCATTACCATGATCATAATCTATAATATCATTATATGAGTTAGGTAGTGTGTCCAAATTTAGGAATATATCTATTGTAATATCAGTCCCGGTGAATATAGATGGTATTCCATAATCAATATAATCATCGGACCCATCAAAAGTAAAGCTTTTGTTAGAAAATCCAACACCATTTACCAATTCACCTAGTAGATTTCCTTTTAAATCATATGAAGATGTACCACTACCTGAGTATGACTTAGTATTAATTGGATCCAAATATAATACCAAACCATCTGTTACTATTGGTATAAAGGGATATGATGTTGCCATTATTCTACTATTATTTTAGGTATATCCTTTCTTTCGGCATACACTATATAATAGCAATTAGGTAATCCACTATTATCAACACCTAAGTATACCTTATTA
>Ga0315291_10002666_pt1 | contig 23267 bp, 19 predicted proteins | sample YL17G12_20_MG_FD_203070 | JGI IMG/M metagenome (GOLD analysis project Ga0315291, IMG submission 203070) | Sediment microbial communities from Yellowstone Lake, YNP, Wyoming, USA - YL17G12_20 | ecosystem: Environmental > Aquatic > Freshwater > Lake > Sediment | place: USA: Wyoming | collected... | reverse complement strand
CGGATCTTTCACTGGCGCGGCCAGTACCTGCAGGACTGGATCGTTGACCCCAAGTTCCCGCTGGTGTGGCGGCTGCAGAAGGAAGTCGCCGGTTCCGGCGCGCACGGCGACCTCATCGCGCACCTCATTGACACCGCGCATTTCCTGGTGGGCGACATCACCGAGGTCGTCGGCGACATGAAGACCTTCATCAAGCAGCGGCCCAGGATGAAGGCAACCGCGGGCGGACTGCGGGCGCGCGCGGCCAAGGGCAAGGGCAAGGTCACGGTGGACGACGCCAGCGTCTTCCTCGCGCGTTTCGCCAACGGCGCCATCGGCACGTTCGAGGCGACGCGCTTCGCCCCCGGGCACAAGAACGACAACTTCTTCGAGATCAACGGCAGCAAAGGGAGCCTGCGCTTCTGCTTCGAGCGCATGAACGAGCTGGAGTTCTACGATCGCAGCGATCCGCCGCATCTGCAGGGCTTCCGCACCATCCAGGCGACCGACCCCAAGCATCCTTACGTCCACGCCTGGTGGCCGCCGGGACACATTATCGGCTACGAGCACACGTTCATCCATACGGTCTACAACCTCGTGACCGCCATCGCGCGCAACAAGCTGCCGAGCCCCAGCTTCTACGACGGGCTGAAGTGCCAAGCGGTGCTGGAGGCGGCGGCCAAGTCCGTCACCAGCGGCAAGTGGGAGAAGGTGAGGGTCTAGCGGCCCCGCCATATGTCATCCTGAGCCCTCGGTCAAGGTCGTTCTCAGCGAAGCGAAGGATATTGCCTTCGCTCGACGCAACCATCACAGCGAGGGGATCGCCCCCTCCGGCGTCCCCTGGCTCTTACGCCTGAGTTGGGCCCGCGGTGACTACGCACGAATTCGGCAGCCGTTGCCGAGACGGAAGCGAGGGCAGATGCATTGCATGAGATGGTCCGACAAGTGGCGGATCGGGAATGCGGATTCGCCTGACGGCCCCGGCGTGTACAAGCTGTTCCTCACCAACCCGGATGGCCTGGCCGATACCGAACTACATGAGCTTCCTGATTGCGCACTCCTTTACGTCGGCAAAGCCAAAGGACCGTCTGCGACGTCGCATTCAGGAGCACCTGCGCTCAGGCCGCACTGGCTCCTCGACTCTCCGGCGCTCTCTCGGCGCCGTCTTGGCTGACAAGCTGAGGCTGAAAGCGCGCCCCCGGAGGAAACCACCACGCAACGACAAAGACTTCCAGAACTATTGCTTTGATGCTGAGGGAGAAGACCGTCTCACCCAGTGGATGCTCGACCACCTGGAAGTGGCATGGATGGAGTGCGCCTCAAGCGAGGAGGTTGAGAGGACGGAGGCTGACTTGGTCCTGCGGAGAGCGCCTGTCCTCAATATCAACAACAACCCGAACAGCCCATACGCACCGACAGTCAGAAAGCGACGCGAGCACTGCCGACATCAGGCCCGCTGCGACCCATGACCACCGCGTAGCCTGCTACCCGGGTTGTGTTGATAGCCAGAACACTGGTGCCTTGAGCTGGACGCGGATGCGTAGGGGCACAGCATGCTGTGCCCCTACATTATGGGCGTGCGGTGCGCCAAATACTCGACCGGGCCGGAAGGATTCTCCCCCGCGCCGGTAAATAGAGGGGCGTTCAACCAGCATCAGGGAGGAGCACAATGAAGATCGGCGTATTCACGGCGCTTTTCGGCCGGCAGCCGCTGGAGCAGGCATTGGACTACATCGCCGCCTCCGGGGTGGAGGCGGTTGAAATCGGCACCGGGAACTATCCCGGCAATCCGCACTGCGACGCCAAGGCGCTGCTCGCCAGCGCCAACAAGCGCAAGGAGTTCCTGAAGGCGATCGAGAGCCGCGGCCTCATGCTGAGCGCGCTGTCGTGCCACGGCAACCCCCTGCACCCGGGCAAGCGCATCTCCAAGGAGCACCACGAAACCCACCGCGCGACGGTTCAGCTCGCCGAGAAGCTGGGCATCGACCGCGTCATCAACTTCTCCGGCTGCCCCGGCGACGGCGAGCGCGCCAAGGCGCCCAACTGGGTAACGTGCCCGTGGCCGCCGGACTTCACCGAAGTCGTGGACTGGCAGTGGAAGGAGAAGGTCCTGCCATACTGGAAAGCCGAGGCGGCCTACGCCAAGAAGCACGGGGTCAAGCTGTGCTTCGAGATGCACCCCGGGTTCGTGGTTTACAACCCGGAAACCTTGCTGCGCCTGCGCGACGCGTGCGGCGATAACGTGGGCGCGAATTTCGACCCCAGCCACCTCTTCTGGCAGGGCATAGATCCCACCGCCGCCATTCGCGTCCTCAAGGACTGCATCTTCCACGTCCATGCCAAGGACACGCGCATCGACGCGTGGAACACGCGCGTGAACGGCGTCCTCGACACCAAGGCCTATTCCGACGAGATCAACCGCTCCTGGATCTTCCGCACCGTGGGCTACGGCAACAGCTACGAGGTGTGGAAGGACATCGTCAGCCACCTGCGCATGGTGGGCTATGACTACGTGCTGAGCATCGAGCACGAGGACAGCCTGATGAGCGTGAACGAGGGGTTCCAGAAAGCGGTAACCTTCCTCAAGCAGGTAGTCATCTCCGAGGCGCCGACGGCGATGTGGTGGGCGTGACGGCCGCGCAGCGGCCGGAGAGTTATGCTGCCCCCACAGGGCGCAGCGACGGACGGGCCGCGAGTCCCCGCGGCCCGTCAGCTTATCTCCCAGGCGGCCGACCCAGCAAGCAAGCGCCCGCACGTAAGCGTGGCGCACGCGGGTGTGACCGTTTTTAGTGGGTGCGGTGGCAACGCCTCTCCCTTGCAGGGAGAGGTCGGCCCGCTGCGGGCGGGCCGGGTGAGGGTGAATAGCCAGCCAGGCGACCCTCTCCTTGATCCTCTCCCTGGCAGGGAGAGGAGTCCTTCGCTCAAGCCCCCACTTTTCGAGGTCACACCCGCGCACGCTCATTGCTTGTCAGGGGCCGGCATTTATGGTATAGTACCTTTAATCTCCAATCAGAGGGGTGTGAGCTTGGATCGACTGGTCTATATCAACGGCCAGTTTTTTCCCGCCGCAGATGCGCGGATATCGGTCTTCGATCACGGACTGCTGTACGGGGATGGCGTATTCGAGGGCATCCGGGCCTATAGCGGGCGGGTTTTCCGGCTCGATCAGCACTTGGAGCGCCTGTACAACAGCGCCAAGGCGATACTCCTCGAGATCCCCCTTTCCCTTGACGAGATGCGGGAGGCAGTGCTGGAGTCGCTGCGCCGCAACGAGCTGAGCGACGGCTACATCCGGTTAGTGGTCTCCCGCGGCTGCGGCGACCTGGGGCTGGATCCGCGCAAGTGCCGCGACGGCGCCACGGTCATCATCATCGCCGACAGCATCGAGCTCTACCCCCCGGAGTTCTATGCGCGGGGCCTCGAGATCATAACCGTGGTCACGCGGCGCAACCTGCCGGAGGCGATAAACCCGGCCATCAAGTCCCTCAACTATCTGAACAACGTTCTGGCCAAGGTCGAGGTCGTCCAGGCCGGGCTGCTCGAGGGCCTCATGCTCAACCATGAGGGCTACGTGGCCGAGGCCACGGGCGACAACGTGTTCCTGTACGCCAACGGCCGCCTGGTCACCCCACCGCCCTCGGTCGGGATTCTGAAGGGAATCACGCGCGACGCAGTTATTGAACTGGCGGCCGATTTGGGTATACCTGTATGTGAGGAACGTTTTACGCGCTACTACGTCTATACGGCGGAGGAGTGCTTCTTGACCGGAACGGCGGCGGAGATCATCCCCGTCGTGGTGGTGGACGGCCGCAAGATCGGTGACGGGGTTCCCGGGCCGGTCACCCAGAGCCTAATGGAACGGTTCAGGGCGCTCGTGCGCACGGATGGCGTGCCCATCGTCGCCAGGCCCTGAACCCCAGGGCCGGAGAGGCCTCCGGTTACGGCAGGGGGCCTAGGATACGGAGGAGAGCGGATGTCCGACGGCGACATCTGGCAGCGGTTTACGGGCCCCGCTACGCGCGTGGTGCAGTACGCGCAAGAGGAGGCGCGCAAGCTCGGCGGCAACACCGTGGGCACCGAGCACGTGTTGCTGGGCCTGCTGCGCGAGGGCGATGGCATAGCGGCCCGCGTGCTGGAGCGGCTGGGGGTCAGCTTGGGCCGGGTGCGCAGCGAGATCCATCGCCAACTGGGGCTGCTCGACAATCGCATCAGCACCGAGGCGCCGATCAGTTGGAGCCCCAAGGCCAAGCGCGTGCTGGAGCTGGCCCTGGAGGAGGCGAGCGACCTCAATCCGCGCCTGGGTCTTCCCAACTACATCGACACCGAGCACATCTTGCTGGGGCTCATCCGCGAAGGAGAGGGCCAGGCGGCGCGCGTCCTGCGCTCGATGGACGTTGATCTCGAGCGCGTGCGCAAGGAAGTCGTAAGCCAACTCGGCGGCACCCCTGCCCTCGGCCAGCCGCAGCAGCGCGGGCGCTCCAGCACGCCGGTGCTCGACGCCTTCGGCCGCGACCTGAGCAAGCTCGCGCTGGAGGATAAGCTCGACCCCGTCATCGGCCGCCACACCGAGATCCAGCGCGTCATCCAGATCTTGAGCCGGCGCACCAAGAACAACCCGTGCCTCATCGGCGAGCCTGGCGTGGGCAAGACCGCCATCGCCGAGGGCCTGGCCCAGCGCATCATGCAGCGCGACGTGCCCGAGATCCTCTACGACAAGCGGGTGGTGGCGCTCGACCTCGCCGGGCTGGTGGCGGGCACCAAGTACCGCGGCGAGTTCGAGGAACGCATGAAGCGGGTCACCGACGAGATCCGCAAGAGCGCGGGCGACATCATCCTGTTCGTGGATGAGCTGCACACCCTGATCGGCGCCGGCGCCGCGGAGGGGGCGATTGATGCCTCCAACATCCTCAAGCCCGCCCTGGCGCGCGGAGAGTTGCAGTGTATCGGCGCGACCACGCTCAACGACTACAAGAAGTACATCGAGCGCGACCCGGCTCTGGAGCGGCGTTTCCAGCCCATCACCGTCGCCGAGCCGAGCATGGAGGAGACGATAGACATCCTCAAGGGGCTGCGCGAGCGCTATGAGAGCCACCACAAGGTGCGCATCGCGGACGAGGCGCTGCTGACTGCGGCGCGCCTGTCCCATCGCTACATCACCGACCGCTTCCTGCCGGACAAGGCCATCGACCTCATGGACGAAGCGTCGTCGCGTGTGCGGCTGCAGTCGAGCCTGGTGCCGCCGGAGCTTAAGCAGCTGCGCCAGGAGCTCGACGCGGTCGAGCGCGACCTGCAGCGGGTGGTCAACGTCAGTCCCTTCGAGCGCGACTACGAGCGCGGGTTCCAACTCCGCGACCGTCAGCGCAAGCTCAAAGAAAAGATCCGCATCATGGAGGAAGAGTGGCAGGAGTCGCGGTCCACGGTGCCGCGCGTGGTCGACGCCGAGGAGATCGCCCAGGTGGTGGCGAGCTGGACCGGCGTGCCCGTGACCCGGCTGCACGAGGAGGAGACCACCAGGCTGCTCGAGATGGAGGGGGCGCTGCACCGGCGGATCGTGGGCCAGGACGAGGCGGTGGCCGCGGTGTCGCGGGCGGTGCGCCGGGGGCGCGCGGGCCTCAAGGACGCCATGCGTCCGACGGGGTCCTTCATCCTGCTCGGGCCCACCGGCGTCGGCAAGACGGAACTGGCGCGCGCGCTCGCGGAGTTCCTGTTCGGCAGTGACAACGCCATGATCCGCATCGACATGTCGGAGTTCATGGAGCGCTTCAGCATGTCGCGCCTGGTGGGATCGCCGCCCGGATACGTCGGCTACGAGGAGGGGGGACAGCTCACCGACCAGGTGCGGCGACGGCCCTACTCGGTGGTGCTGCTCGATGAGGTCGAGAAGGCCCACCCCGAGGTCTTCAACCTCCTGCTGCAGGTGCTGGAGGACGGACGCTTGACCGACTCCCACGGCAAGGTCGCGGACTTCCGCAACGCGGTCGTCATCATGACCTCCAACATCGGCACCAGCGCGGTTGACTTGGGCCAGGCGACGATCGGCTACGGCGCGATCGTCCAGGGCGACGAGCAGGGCTCCTACGAGCGCATGAAGCAGACCGTGCTCGAAAAGGTCAAGCAGACGTTCCGGCCCGAGTTTCTCAATCGCGTGGACGAGGTGATAGTCTTCCACGCCTTGTCGACGGCGCAGATCAAACAGATCGTGGATCTGATGCTGGAGCGCGTGGCGCGCGAGGTGCGCGGCCAGGGCATGGATCTGCAGGTGGAGGACGAGATCAAGCAACTGCTGGCGCGCGAGGGCTTCGACCGCGCGCTGGGGGCGCGGCCGCTGCGGCGGGCGATCCAGCGATGGATCGAGGACCCGCTGGCGGACGCCCTGCTCAAGGGCGACTTCGCAGAAGGCGACGTCATCGTCGCGCGACTCGCAGAGGGGAAAGTCGAATTCTGCAAGCAGGGCCAACTCGCCTCAGTCGCCCACTCCTAGGAGAGCGGGAACTCGGTGGATGCTTTCGCCCCCGGCGGTCTCCTGCGCGGGGGCGTCTTCATTTGGCGTTCACCCTCGGTGGGCGCTCGAAAGGACCGCGCAACCACCGGTGAAGGTCGCAAGCACATACGTGTGCCAGCAATGCGGCGCTGAGCATGTCCGATGGATGGGCAGGTGCCGCGACTGCGGCGCGTGGAACGCCCTGGTGGAGCAGAAGGCGCCCACCTATCCCAGTTCCGCGGGAGCGCGATTCCCCGCGCCGGCGGCCCCCCCGGTATCCATCGTTGACGTGGCTGCAGCGAGCGACCCGCGCCAGGCAAGCGGCATCGGGGAGTTCGACCGCGTTCTGGGCGGCGGGCTGGTGCCCGGCTCGCTGGTGCTCATCGGCGGGGAGCCCGGGATCGGCAAGTCCACGCTGGTGCTGCAGTGCGCCCGCGCTTTCGCCGAGCTTCACGGGGCGGCGTTGTACGTGAGCGGCGAGGAATCACTGCAGCAAATGCGCATGCGGGCGGAGCGCGTGGGCGCCCTCGACGCGGGCCTGATGGTCGCCGCCGAAACCGACATCGAGCGCATCCTGGCGGCGCTGGAGAGTGTCGCGCCGGCGCTGGTCGTGGTGGATTCAATCCAGACACTCTACGACGGCGCCCTGGAAAGCGCCCCCGGCAGCGTGAGCCAGGTGCGCCACTGCGCGGGGCTGTTGATGCGCTGCGCCAAGGCCAGCGGCCGGCCTATCCTGCTGATCGGCCACGTGACCAAGGACGGGGCCATCGCCGGGCCGCGGGTGCTGGAGCACATGGTGGACACCGTGCTCTACCTCGAAGGCGACAGGCACCAGGATTACCGGCTGCTGCGGGGGGTAAAAAATAGGTTTGGGTCAACCAACGAACTGGGTGTATTTCAGATGCGCGAGGATGGCCTCGCGGAAGTGAGGAATCCCTCGGCGTTGTTCCTGAACGAACGGCGCGCGGAGGCGCCTGGCTCGGCGGTGGTGGCCACCATGGAGGGCACGCGCCCGCTGCTGGTGGAGGCGCAGGCGCTGGTCTCGCCGGCTCCACCCTTCGGGGCGCCGCGGCGCAGCTCCACCGGCCTGGATCCGCGGCGGTTGGCGCTGGTGCTGGCGGTGCTCGAGAAGCGCGCCCGCCTGGGGATCTCAACGCAGGATGTTTTCGTGAATGTGCCGGGGGGCGTGCGGGTGGAGGAGCCGGCCGCCGATCTGGGCATGGCGATGGCGGTGGCTTCAAACCTGAAGGACCGGGCGGTGCGCCCGGAAACGGTGTTCTTCGGCGAGGTCGGACTGTCGGGTGAGATTCGTAGCGTCAACCGGCCTCAGGATCGCATACGAGAGGCCGCGCGGCTCGGGTTTCGCCGCTGCGTAGCGCCCGCATGCGGCACGCCGCGCGGTAGCGATGAGCTGGAGGTGGTGCCCGTGCGCGACCTGGCGGAAGCCTTTGCAGCCGGGCTTGCCGCGAGCGCATCATGATTCCGGCGCTGAAGGGAGGTGAGAAAACGTGGCGACGCGCATGATGGGGTTTCTGTTTAGCCTGGCGTTCAGCCTGGTTTCAGCGGTCGTATTCCTGGAGCTGGCGAATATTTATCTGGGGCTGCCGATCATCAAGGAGGCGCAGGTCGGAGCGTATTTTGTGCCGTGGTGCAAGGCGGCGTTTGCCGTTCTCGGCCTGCTTATCGGTTTCACGCTGGCGGGCGTCATCTTCCGCCAAATGGTGGAGCTGACGGGCAATCTGCAGCGCATTCCCGCGCCGGACAAAGTCGCCGGAATCATCGGTCTGATCATCGGCCTGACGCTTACCGCTCTGCTGGGCAACTTCGTGATGCGCATCGAGCGGCTGGGCCCATTCCTGACGCTGCTGTTGGGTGTCGCCTGTATCTACCTCGGCGGCACCATTGCCATGAGCATGAAGGAGGAGCTGTCCTTCTTCATGCCCAACCTGGTGGCCGGTCGCGGCGGCGACGCGGCGGAGGGACGAGGCGGCCCGCGCATCAAGCTGCTCGATACGAACGTCATCATTGACGGTCGCATTGCGGATATCTGTCGCACCGGCTTCGTGGAGGGCCCGATCTATATTCCGGACTTCGTGCTCGCAGAGCTGCACCTCATCGCCGACAGCGCCGACAGCCTCAAGCGCAATCGCGGGCGGCGGGGCCTGGAGATCCTGAACCAGATGCAGGAGGAGCTGAAGATGCTGGTGCGGGTTCACGACCACTATGAAACCCAGTTCTCGCAGGGCGAGGGCGTCGATATCAAGCTGGTCAAACTGGCCAAGGAGCTTGACGGTGCCATCGTCACCAATGACTTCAACCTCAACCAGGTGGCGCAACTCCATGGCATTGCGGTGCTCAATGTCAACGAACTCGCCAATGCGGTTAAGCCGGTCGTCCTGCCCGGGGAGGAGATGTCGGTCACCATCGTCAAAGAGGGCAAGGAGCCGGACCAGGGGGTGGCGTATCTCGATGACGGCACCATGGTCGTAGTCGAAGGCGGCAAGCGCCACATCGGCGGGACTCTGCCGGTGATCGTGACCAGCGTGCTTCAGACCGTCGCAGGCAAGATGATCTTCGGCAACCCGAAGATCGGCGCCATCGAGGAGGGACAACCTGACAGGGACAGCCGGGCTGATAGCGGCGGCAGGTTCCGGAGAAAGACTCGGTCTGCGGCGGACTAAGGCGTTGATCCCGCTTGGCGGCAGACCGCTCGTGAGTTACTGCCTCGACGCCTTTCGCGCGACCAGCGTGGAGGAGATCGTCCTGGCGGTGCCGCCCGACGAGGTTGAGGCGTTTTGCGCACTTATCGCGCAGGGCGGGGGCGACAAGACGGAGAAAGTTGTCGCCGGCGGGGCAACACGCCAGGATTCGGTGCTCAACGGCCTAGGCGAGTTGTCGGCCGGAATAGACTGCGTGTTGATTCACGACGCAGCGCGTCCGTTCGTGAGCCCGACGCTGATCGACAGGTGCGCGACGGCCGCCCGCGCCCATGGCGCCGCGGTGGCGGCCGTGCCGGTTTCCGACACGCTCAAGCGCGCGGAGGGCGAGCTTGTCCGCGCCACGGTGGACCGGCGCGGCCTGTGGGCGGCGCAAACGCCGCAAGCGTTTCGTCGCCAACTTGTCACCGAAGCCTACGCGCGAGCTCAGCGGGAGGGCACGGTGGCCGCCGACGACGCCTCGCTGGTCGAGGCGATGGGATGGCCCGTGCACCTGGTCCTGGGCTCGCCCCGGAACCTTAAGATAACCCATCCGCAGGACCTGGAGCTCGCGCGCATGATGGTCGAGTGGCAGGTCGGCGGGGGCGAGACTCGCTGCGGCGTGGGGTACGACGTCCACCGCTTGGTGCCAGGGCGGCGGCTGGTGCTCGGCGGCGTGCAGTTTCCTGGCGAGATGGGCCTGCAGGGACACTCCGACGCGGACGTCTTGACCCACGCCATATGCGACGCCCTCTTGGGCGCGGCCGGGCTCGGCGACATCGGCCGGCATTTCCCCGACACCGACCCGCAGTACGCGGGCGCCGACAGCGTGGAGCTGCTGCGGCGCGCGGCCGCGCTGGCGGCAGAGGCGGGCTTCCGCGTGGTCAACGTGGACGCGGTGCTGGTGGCGGAAGAGCCGCGCATCGCCGGCCAGGTGGGCCGCATGCGCGAGCGCCTCGGCGCCGCCTTGGGGGTGGCGCCCGACCGAGTCAATGTAAAAGGGAAGACCGCGGAGGGGTTGGGGTTCGTGGGGACGGGCGCCGGCATCGCCAGCCACGCGGTATGCACCGTCGCGCCGCAGGCCGCGCGGCGACAGCGCGCACCTGACGAGGAGCTTTGATGGAGATCAGGTTCACCGGCAAGCAGTTCGAAGTCACGGACGCGCTCAAGAGCTACACCGAGCGCAAGTTGAACAAGCACCTGAAGCAACTGCGCAAGCTGACGTCGGTTCACGTCGTGCAGAGCACCGAGCGCAACTGGCACAACGTCGACATCACCATCACCGCCGACGGCGCGGTCTTCCGCGGCGAGAGCCGGTCCGATAACATGTACATCTCGGTCGATCTCGCCGTGGCCAAGCTCGAGACCCAGATCAAGCACCGCAAGGGCAAGATCATAGATCGGGCCCATGGCAGAACGCCGGAGGCGCGGCCGCCCGAGGCCGCGCCCGAGGCCGAACTGGCATCGGCGGTCGAGGGCGAGTCGGACGCCGAAGACCAGCCGCGCGCGGTGCGAACCAAGCGCATCCAGTTGACGCCCATGTCGGTGGATGAGGCCATCGACGAGATGGAGCTCCTGGAGCATCAGTTCCTGGTGTTTGCCAACGGCGACACCGGCCGAGTCAACGTCATCTACCGACGCGACCAAGGGGGGTACGGCCTCATCGACCCCGACTTCTGAGCCGCGCCCGAGGGTATTAAGGACCGCCGCAAGTGAGACTGGACGAGTTCCGCGAGGAAGTCGGGCGCGAGTTCGGGGAGCGACTGCAGCGCGCCACGCCGGCCAACGTGCAGGACTTCCTGGTGCGCATGCAATCGCAGCTCTTTGCCGACGCCGGCAAGAGCGACAACGCCTTCGAACTGAACGAGCAAGCCTCCGACTACGACGAGATCGTAACGCAGTTTTTCGCGGGCGTGCTGGAATCGAAGCCGGAGCAACTGGAGCAGGCGCTGATGATGCTGTGGCTGGTGGGCTTCGAGCTGCACTTCGCGCGCCTGGAGGAGGAGTACGCCGATCGCTTCGCCGCGATGTTCGGCGAGCGTGAATTCGACGACGAGCCGTGAGTCCGGCTTCATCAGCCGCTTGGGGAGGGACGAGGTGCCAACCACCATACGCATTCGTGCGGGCGATGTCGAGGCCCAGGCCGAACTCGACGACTCGGTGACTGCCAAGGCGATCGCCGAGGCGCTACCCATCGAAGGGAGCGCCAACACGTGGGGCGACGAGGTCTACTTCAGCATCCCGGTGCGCTGCCCCGAGGAGAACCCTCAGGCGGTGGTGCAGATGGGCGACCTCGGTTACTGGCTGCCGGGCAGCGCGTTGTGCATTTTCTTCGGGCCGACCCCGGCCAGTCGCGGACACGAGATTCGGCCGGCCAGCCCGGTGAACGTCTTCGGCCGCATCGTCGGCGATGCGACGGTGTTCAAGCGGGTGGCGGACGGCGCCCGCGTCGTGGTGGAGGAAGTCGAGCGGCCGTGATCGCTCGGCGCGCGTGCCCATGAACATCATCATCGCGCCCGATTCCTTCAAGGGAAGTTTGACGGCGGTGGCCGCCGCCGATGCCATCGAGCAGGGCATCCGCGCGGTTCTGCCCACCGCGGAGCTGGTGCGGGTGCCGCTGGCGGACGGCGGCGAAGGGACCGCGCAGGCGCTGGTGGACGCCACCGGCGGGCGCATCGTCCAGCACCGCGTCTTCGGGCCGCTGCGCGAGCCGGTCGAGGCTTACTTCGGCATCCTGGGCGACGATACCACCGGGGTGGTGGAGATGGCCGCCGCATCGGGTCTGGCGTTGATTCCGGCGGAGCGGCGCGACCCCCGCATCGCAACCACCTATGGCACCGGGCAGCTCATCGCCGCAGCCATGGACAAGGGGTGCACGAAGGTCATTATCGCCGTTGGCGGCAGCGCCACCAACGACGGGGGAGCGGGAATGGCCCAGGCCCTGGGCGCCCGGCTGCTCGACCACAACGGCGAGCAGCTCGGGCCCGGCGGGGCGGAGCTGGTGCGACTGGCGAAGATCGATGTGTCCCACCTGGACGCCCGCGTCCAGCGCACCGAGTTCTACATCGCCACCGATGTGAGCAATCCGCTGTGCGGGCCCGAGGGCGCAGCGGCGGTGTACGGGCCGCAGAAGGGCGCCACGCCGGAGATGGTGGCCGAGCTGGATGCCGCGCTCGCCCACTACGCCGCTATCATCGCGCGCGACCTCAAGCAGGAGGTGGCGGACCGACCCGGGGCAGGGGCGGCAGGCGGGCTCGGCGCGGGCCTGATGGCGTTTCTGGGCGCGCAGCCGCGCATGGGCATCGCCGTCGTGCTGGAGGCAGTGGATTTCGAGAGCTACCTGGACGGGGCCGACCTCGTCATCACGGGTGAGGGACGAATAGACGCGCAGACCGCCTACGGCAAGACCCTCAGCGGCGTGGGCCGCCTGGCGCGGCGCCACTCCGTGCCGGTCGTGGCACTGGCGGGCGCGGTGGCGGAGGAGGCGGACCGTCTTGCGGAGATCGGCATCGACGCGGCCGTCAGCATCACGCCCGGCCCCATGACCGAGGAACAAGCCATGGCCCGCGCCGGCCTGCTGCTGCAAGATGCCGCGGAGAAGGTCATGCGGTTGATACTGACCGGCCGCGAAGTAGGGGAGGGGCGGTGGAAGCTGCCTGCGCCGGGACACGGGAATGGGTGAAAAGACCCGGCGCCGCGGTCGGCAGTGGGCCGCGGCAGGATCGACCGATCGATAAGAGGCAAGTGACGCACAGGCTGGCAGGACCGAGCCGTGCGCCGGACGGTCCCGGAATGAAGTAGCGGCGCGCCGGCAGGCGATTGCCGCCGGCTTGGCGCCGACAAGGTGTAGTTGTGGGCGACGCCCGTCAGCACGAGGATGCAGTCCGGACCCGGGATGCGCCGCCCCGCCGCGACGAGGCTCGCGCATCCCACATCGCAGAACACAGCCCGGACGGCATATGTGTCATCTCCGCTGATGACCTCAAGGTGTCGTACGCCAACCCGGCCTGCGGCGTGGTGCTGGAGCGCGACGCGGAGGCCGTGTCCGGCCGCCACATCGGCGAGGTGCTGCCGTCGGGTGGTGAGGCTCTCGTCGAGCTGCTCGTTGCCGCGCGTGACTCCGGCACCTCGGCGCGCGTCAGCAACTTCCGGTGCCGGGAGGGCCGGGAGTGGACGGTGCAGGTGATCCCGCGCCTCGACGATGAGACGGGGGAGGTCACCGAGCTCGTTCTGTTCATCGGCGACGCGACGGAGCACAGGGAGCTGGTGCGCGCCGCGGACCGGGCGGCGGAAGCGGAGCGCCGGCGGGCGGACGAGTTGGACGTGGTGTTCGCCAGCCTTGCCGACGCGGTGGTGCTGGCGGACAGCGACGGCAGGATCCGCAAGTACAATGCCGAGGCGGTGGAGCTGTTCGGCCTGGGCAACGCCGCAAACCTGACTATCGCCTCACCGCAGCTTACGCTGAGCCGACCCGATGGCGTCGCGATGCAATCGCAGGAGTCGCCACTGGCGCGGGCGCTGCGCGCAGAGGTGCTGCGTGGGGAGGAGGCGGTCGTGGCGCGGCCGGCGCGGCGGCAGCGCAGGGTGTCGGTCGCCGCTGCCCCGGTTCTTACCGATGGCGAGGTCACCGGCGCGGTCGCGGTTTTCCACGATATCAGCGGCATCCGCGAGGCCGAGGAGCGCATGGAGCGCGCGCTGCAGGCGGAGCGCCAGCGCGCGCGCGAGGCGCACACCCTTTACCACGCGGCGCGCGCGATATCCTCGGACCTCAATCTGCAGGAGCGGCTGCGCGTGCTCGCCGAGACGATGGCGGAGGGGGTGGGAGTCAGCAGGTGCTGCATCCTGCTGCTCGAGGGCGAGACCACGAAGGGCGCGGCCACGTTTGGCATGGGCGAGGAGGATAGCGCACGGCTGTATGGGTTTCCCGAGCGCCTGGCCTGTGCGCGCGGCCTCGAAGTCGTCCGTCAGCGCCGCCCCGCTTACGTGGCCGATGCGGCGACGGACGAGCTTAGCGACCCCGAACGGGCCACGGCGCTCAACCTCAAGTCCGTGCTTATCGTGCCCCTGGTTTACGGCAGCCGGGTGACGGGCATCGCCTACCTGGATGAGCCGGGGACCAGGCGCCGGTTCAGCGAGTCCAACCGCGCGATGGCGATGGCTATTGCGGCGCAAGGCGCGGTGGCGATCGAGAACGCCCGCCTGTACGAAGTGGAGCAGGACCGCGCGCGCATGTTGGAGTTCATGATGGCGGAGCTCAACCACCGCGTGAAGAACAACCTGGCCATCGTATGCGGCTTACTGTCGCTGCAGCTCACGGAAGGAGACCCGCACGCGACGAAGGAGTCCGTCTTGCGGGACTGCATGGCGCGCATACAGAGCATAGCCCTCATCCACCAGATCCTGCACGAAGAAGATATGGACGCGGTGGACATGAAGGAAACCGCACGCCGCATTGCCGGGATGGCCTGCGACACCTTCGCGGCTGCCGGACAGCGCATCACGTGGCGGGTGCGCGGCGACCGCCTGATGCTGCCGTGCAAGCTCGCGACGTCACTCGGGGTGGCGATGAACGAACTGATCTGCAATGCGGTGAAACACGGCTTCGCCGGCCGCTCGCAGGGCAGGATCACGGTCACTCTCAGGGCTGGTGACCGCATCCGCATCACCGTCAGCGACGACGGCTGCGGCGTACCCGCCGATTTCGACCTGAGCCGCGATGGCCGCGTCGGCGCGTTGGTGGTGACCGGATTGGCCGAAGCGGAGCTCGGCGGTTCGTTCCACCTGCGCACCAATGCGCGCGGCGGCACCACCGCCGGCATCTCCTTTCCGCGTCCGTGATTGGCGCCGCCTGACGCCGCCGGCAGGAATCGCCCTCGCCGTGGCGGAATTCCTTTGTCTGCGTCCGTCGCAGGGTATTTCCATGACACCACGTCATAGCTTAAAGGACGTTGCAGCCGACCGCGACCAGCGCGGCGTCACCATCCAGCGGGTGGGGGTGAAGGACGTCCACCTGCCGGCCCACATCCGGCGCAAGGAGGGCGGCTACGACAGCGTCCTCGCCTGTGTCAGGCTCACCGCAGAGCTGCCGCACCACTTTCGCGGCACCCACATGAGCCGTTTCCTGGCGGTGCTGTTCAAGTGGAGCCAGCGGCCGGTCGCGAGCCAGGACATCCGGGCCATGCTGGCGGAGGTGCGCGAGGAGCTCGAAGCGCCGAGCGCGCACATCGACATGCGCTTCAAGTACTTCGTCGCCAAGCGCGCTCCGGTCAGTGGAGCGGAGAGCTACCTCGACTATGACTGCGAGTTCAACGGTTCGCTTGTCGGCGACAGCTACGTGTTCACCCTCGGGGTCGAGGCCCCCATCACCTCCCTGTGCCCGTGCAGCCGCGATATCTCGGCCCAGGGCGCCCATAGCCAGCGCGCGATGCTGCGCGTGCGGTTGCGCTACGCGCCCGGGGAGATGATCTGGATCGAGGACCTGGTGTCCGAACTGGAGCGCCACGGCAGCGCGCAAATCTATCCGCTGCTGAAGCGCGAGGATGAGAAGTACGTGACCGAGCAAGCCTACGCCAACCCCAGGTTCGTCGAGGACGTGGTGCGCGAGGTCGTGGTCGCGCTGCGCGCCGATCAACGCGTCGCCTGGTTTGAGGTCGAGTGCGAGAGCTACGAGTCCATCCACAACCACAGCGTGTATGCCTACCAGCAGGAGGGCGCCTGAATGCACAGGGCTCCAAGGATTCCGCAGATGGTTAGCCACCCGAGGCTGGCACCCGTGTTAGTGACCGCGGCGGTCGTTCTGTGTGTCGGTGTCGCCGCCGCCGAGCCGCCGCAGGACCAACCGCTCGGCCTGAGGGGGGCGGTGGACACCGCCTTGCGTAACCACGCTAGCGTCGCCATCGCGGGCAACCAGGTGCGGCAAGCGGAGGCCGGACTCACCGTCGCCCGAGCGCGCTACCGGCCGCAAGCGGCGGCCGACTGGCAGTACACCTTCAACGACAGTCGCGGTGGGCGCCGCTTCGCGACCCTGGGCGGGGTGCCCATGGGCGTCGGCGGCTCGCAGGAGCGACACCAGTCCACCCTCGTCACCTCCTTCACCTTGTTCGACAGCGGACTGCGGCAGGCGCGACTCGATTATGCGCGAGCGAGCCTCGAAGGTGCTGACGCCACGCTGGGGTTGGCGCGAGCAAGTCTGTCTTACAATGTGAGCACGGCCTACTTCAACCTGCTGCTCGCACGAAGGGCGCTGGAGCTGGCGCGAGAGCGCGTCTCCCAGGCGCAGGCGCACCTCGAACTGGTCCAGGCCAGGATCGAAGCGGGGCTCGGCGCCAGGGTCGATCGTTTCCCGTTCGAGGCGGAGCTGGCACAGGCTCAGCTTGGCCGGGTGAGCGGCGAGAACCAGGTAGGGCAGGCGGCCATCGCCCTGCGCAATGTCATGGGCCTGCAAGCAGGTCCCGCGTTGGAGACGATGGAGCCGCCGACCATCCCGGACCTAGAGCACCTGCCGCTGCTGAACGACGCGATCGCGGTCGCCCAGGGCATGCGCCAAGATGTGCTCGAGGCCCGGCGGGCGACTGATGCGGCGCGCGCAAGCTACAGCGAGAGCGAGGTCTCGGCGCGCCCGGTGCTGTCCATTAACACCACGTACACATGGAAGGTGGAGCCGGCCCCATCCGGGCGCGACCTGGTGGTTGGCGCTGAGGCCACGTTCCCCATATTCGACGCCGGCGCGCGACACGCTCAGGCTGCGGCGGCGCGCGTGAGCCTTGACAGCGCTCGACTGAGGTTGGCGCAGCTCGAAAAGGACGCCGCCGCCCAGGTGGCGCAGGCCCGCCTGGCGGTGACGACGGCGTGGGAGCGCATCAATGCCGCGCGCGTGAGCGTGGAGGCCGCACGCCAGAGCCTGCAGTCGGCCGAGGCGCGCTATCAGGCGGGGCTGGCGATCCCAATCGAAATCACCGATGCACAGGTTTCCTATTACAACGCGCAACTGGACGCGGCCTCGGCGCGCTACGACTATTTTGCGTCCCTCGCCGCATTGCGCAACGCAGTGGGCCTGCCCATAAGCGACTTCGCAGACCTCGCCGGCTCCGCGGTGCTAACACCATGATCGAAGCTGTGGACCTGCAAAAGGAATATCGCATCGGGTCGGTGCGGGTGCCCGCGCTGCGCGGGGTGACGCTGTCGGTTCAGGCGGGTACGCTCATCGCCATTATGGGCCCCTCCGGGTCGGGCAAGTCCACGCTCATGAACATCTTCGGCTGTCTGGATCGCCCCACCGCGGGCACGTATCGCTTGGACGGCATCGACGTCAGTCGCCTTGCCGACAGCGCCCTGGCCGAGGTGCGCAACGCCAAGATGGGGTTCGTCTTCCAGACCTTCAACCTGCTGCCGCGCTCCGACGCGCTGCACAACGTGGAGCTGCCGCTCATCTACGCCGGGGTGCGGCGACGCCGCGAGCGCGCAGAGCAAGCGCTCGCAAGGGTCGGCCTGGCTGAGCGTGCGCGCCACCGCCCCACCGAGCTGTCCGGCGGCGAGCAGCAGCGCGTCGCCATCGCGCGCGCCATCATCAACGACCCCGCGGTGCTGCTCGCCGACGAGCCGACCGGCAACCTCGATAGCCGCACCGGCGAGGAGATCATGGCGATCTTCCAGGAGCTCAATCGCGCCGGCACCACGGTTATCCTGGTGACCCACGAGCGCGATATCGCCCTCCACGCTCAGCGGATCGTGCTTCTGCGCGACGGCGTCGTGGTTGAAGACGAGCGCGTCGAGCACCCCGTGGACGCGCGCGAGGTGGTGGCGCGCCTGGTGGCCGCGGCTCCTCAGCAGAGGGCTGCTTAGAGTAACTTCGTCCGATCGGCAACCCGCGCGCGTGTTCCGCCTCTGCGGGGCCGGGCGCTTCGCGGGGCGGCGGCGGAACAGGCGGCAGTACACCCCCGCGGGCGCGGCGACCAGGGGTGGAACGAAATGGTGGAACCACAAACCGCCCGGCGGGAGGATACCGAACTGGGCGGTTGAGTGCGTAACCGCCACGGACGCACTAGACACGCGGCCGGCGACGCCGGCTGGAGCCGTCGGCGATGCCAGCGCCTGGCGGCGAGGAGAGCGGCGCAGCTCATGCTACGCACCATAGCAGAGAAGATACTCGGGGCTCACGCCGGGCGCGAGGTCGCCGCGGGGGAGATCGTCGTGGCCGACGTGGACTTCACCATGGGGCAGGACGGCACGTCGATGATGATTATCGACGAGTTGGAGCGCCTCGGCGCCCAGCGGGTGTTCGACCCCGCGCGCTTTGCGATGGTGCTCGACCATTCCGCGCCGAGCCCGGTGGCGGGGACGTCGCGCATTCACACCAAGATGCGCGCGGCGGCGGACAAGTACGGTTCGCTGCTGTACGACATCGGCGAGGGGATCTGCCACCAGCTTCTGCCTGAGCACGGGCACGTGCTGCCGGGGGACCTCATCGTCGGCGCCGATAGCCATACCTGCACCTACGGCGCGCTCAACGCCGCGGCGACCGGAGTGGGATCTACAGACCTGGCCGCCGCCGCTTATGCCGGCAAGCTGTGGTTCAAGGTGCCGGAGAGCATGTGCATCATCTGCCGGGGCGCACTGCCCGAGGGCGTTTACTCCAAGGACCTGATCTTGCACCTGGTGGGCGAGATCGGCGCCGACGGCGCCACCTACCGCTCGGTCGAGTTCGTGGGCGAAGCCATATCGGAGCTGTCGGTGGACGCGCGCTTCACCGTGTGCAACATGGCCGTGGAGATGGGCGCGAAGTTTGGCGTCATGGAGGCGGACGAGAAGATCCTGGAGTGGGTGAGAGGGCGTTCGCGGCGCCCGCCGCGCCCCGTGGCCGCCGACGACGGCGCGCGCTACGTGGAGGTCAGGGAATACGACGTGTCGCGCCTAGAGCCCCAGATAGCCAAGCCGCACACCGTGGACAACGTGGCGCCGGTGGAGGCGGTCGCGGGCGTCGAAATGCAGCAGGGGGTTATCGGAACCTGCACCAACGGACGCGTCGAGGACTTCGAGGCGGCGGCGCGCGTGCTGGCCGGACGGCGGGTGAACCGCCACACGCGCCTGGTGTGCGTGCCCTCGTCCAAGGCGGTGCTCGTGGAGATCATAGAGCGCGGCATCCACCGGGCGCTGCTCGACGCCGGGGCGGTGTTCGTGACCCCAGGTTGCGGCCCTTGCGTGGGGACGCACGCGGGCATCCCCGGCGACTACGAGAATGTCATATCGACCGCCAATCGCAATTTCCGCGGCCGCATGGGCAACCCCGAGGGCGTGAATATCTATCTCGCGTCGCCGGCCACGGTGGCGGCTTCGGCGCTCGAGGGGCGCATCGCCGATCCCCGCAAATACCTGTGAGGAGAGAGTTCCATGATTCTGCGCGGCAAGGCGCGGCTGGTGCAGCCCAGGGACGACATCAACACCGACTACATCATAGCCGGGCGTTACAAGTTCAAGTCGGAGGATATGAAGGAGCTGGCGGAGCATTTGCTAGAGGACCTCGACCCGCAGTTCACGCAGCGGATTGAGCCCGGCGATTTCATCGTCGCCGGCTCGAACTTCGGCTGTGGCTCGTCGCGCGAGCAGGCGCCGCGCATCATCCTGGCGGCCGGGCTGGGCGGGGTCATTGCCGAGTCGTTCGCGCGCATCTTCTATCGCAACGCCTTCAACCTTGGTCTGCCCCTGATAGAGAGCGAGACGCGGTTCATCGAGGAGGGCGATGAGCTGGAGCTCGACCTCGACGCCGGGGTACTGCGCGACTTGACCCAGCGGCGGGAGGTGACGATCAAACCCCTGCCGTCGGTAATGCAGAAGCTGCTCGCCGATGGCGGGCTGGTCGAGCACCTGAAGCGCCACGGCGGATTCGCCTTCGAATAGCAGGGAACGCGCGTGGACGCGGCGATGGCGACGTCAGCCTGGGGGCGGGCGGCGAGCCTGATGGGAGGACACTGGGTGAAAGTCACCGTCATCGGGGCAGCGGGGAAGGTTGGGGCCGCGACAGCCTTCGCGCTGCAGATGAGCGGCGTGGTGCGCGAGCTGAGGCTGATAGACGTGATGGAGGATGCAGCCCTCGGCGAGGCGCTCGACCTGCTCCACGGTTCCCCCCTGTGCGGCCCGCTCGACGTCCGCGCCGGGGGGTACGAGGTGGCCGCGGGCTCCGACATAGTCGTGGTCACGGCCGGCTTGCGCCGCAAGCCGGAGGAGACGCGCCTGCAACTCATCGGCCGCAACGTCGCGCTGTTCCGCGATATCCTCGCGCGGCTAACCGAGGTCACGTTAGCAGACGGCGCCATCCTGCTGGTTGTGGCCAACCCGGTGGACATCCTGACCCACATCGCGGTGGAGTCCGGCTGGGCGGCGGAGAGGACTATCGGTACGGGTACGTTCCTGGATACGGTGCGTTTTCGCTCGCTGCTGGCGCAGCAACTGCGCTGCGACCCGCGCGCGGTGGCGGCGCTGGTACTGGGAGAACACGGCGAGAGCATGGTGCCCATCTGGTCCAGCGCCTGTGTTGACGGGGCGCGGGTTGATGCTTGCCCCGGGCTTGACGAGGCCTCGCGCCGCGAGATCTTCGAGCAGGTGCGCGCGGCGGGGGCGGAGATGATCCGCCTGAAGCAAGGTGCGGCCTTTGCCATCGGGTTGTGCGTGCGCGACGTCGTGCGCGCCATCGCGAGTGATGCTCGCTGCGCGCTGCCGGTCTCGACCCGCCAGCGCGGCGCCCATGGCATCGAGGGTGTATGCCTGAGCCTGCCCACGCTCGTGGGCAAGCACGGCGTCTGCCAAGTGCTCGAACCGGACCTGGCGCCGAACGAGCTGGAGGGCCTGCGCGCCTCCGCCGCGGTCTTGCGCGACACGCTGGCGAGCATTCGGTGAGCGCAGAGGAGCGAACACGATGACAATCCGCTTCCTGGGTCACGCGAGCTTTCTGGTCACCGCGTCCTCGGGCGCGAAGATCGTTTTCGACCCTTACGAGCCGGGCGGCTACGGCGGAGCCATGCGCTACGGGCGCCTGCAGGAGCCGGCCGACGCCGTGGTCATCACTCACGACCACGCTGACCACAACTATGCGCGAGGCGTGCCGGGCAACCCGCAAGTGGTGAAAGGCGCGGGCGTTCATTCCGCCGCCGGGCTCGCGCTGCGAGGCATCGCCGCCAAGCACGACACCGCCGGCGGCAGCGAACGCGGGGACGACACCGTCTTCTGCGTGGAGGTCGACGGCGTGCGCCTGTGCCACCTCGGGGACCTCGGGCACCAGCTAAGCGAGGCCCAGGTCGCCGAGATCGGTACCACGGACGTCCTGCTGATACCTGTTGGAGGCACATTCACCATCGATGCCGACGGGGCGACGCAGGTGATGCGGGCGCTCAATCCGAGGATCACCATCCCGATGCATTTCAAGACGCCGAAGATTGATTTTCCGTTGGCGCCCGTGGACGGTTTCCTGCGCGGCGGGGGCGATGTGCTTCGGGACGGTGTATCCGAGATCACGGTAACCAAGCAGAGCCTGCCTGCCGAGCCCCAGGTGGTGGTGCTCGAGCCGGCTCTGTAGCGGAACCAGCCGGTGGGCGCCGGCCTCGGTGCTGCGCGCCGCACAGACCGACACGCGATGCCGGCTCCAAGGGAACCATGACGCGAATCGTGGGCAGACAGCGCAATGCGCTCTGGCTTTTCCTGTTAGCGGCTGCGGGTGCGGCTTTGCCCATGTGCCGCGGCGGGTGGGCCAACGTCTCCGTTCCACTGAACTACCGCGCGCCGCGCATGATTGAGCCGGTCGCGGTGGATGGCCAACTGCGTGAGTGGCGGGAAGCAAAGCCAGCGCTCATCGTCGGCGAATCCCGCTGGCACGCAGCGGGTGCGGGGCAAACCTACGGGGGCGTGACCGACCTCGCCGCCAGGTTCTATGTGGCGTGGGATCCCACCAATCTCTACATGGTGGTCCAGACCTACGATGATGACTTGGTGCCGCCGGCCCGGGCGGAGGCGATGCTGCATGGGGATTGCGTGGTGATCGCAATAGATGCAACCAACGACGCCAGCCAGGGATATGATGACGACGACAGCGAGTTCGGTTTCGCGTACACGCCTTCGGGGCCACTGGCCTGGCGTTGGTTCCCGGCCGAGCAGGCGTGCGCTTTTACCGCGGCAAAGGTCGCGGTCGTGCGCGAGGTCAAGCCGCACGCCCTGGAGGCCGGTGTTCCACCGATCAAGCTCACATACGAGATCGCCATTCCCTGGTCGGAGCTGCCGGGCAAGCCGCAGAGCGCAGGCCAGGCGGGCGACGTGCTCGGGTTCGATCTCGCGATAAATGACGCGGACAATGGCTGCCGGCGCGGCTGGCTCGAGTGGAGCCCGGGCATCATAGGCGTCAAAGACCCGTCGCGATTCGGCAATGTCCTGCTGGCGGGCGCCCTCGAGCCGGAGGCGCCGGCCGCGCACCCACGACCGCCGTCGAAAGCGCCGGCCACGACGGGGTCGCCTCGTCGAGCTAGTTTCCTACCCCGTTTCCCTTCCGCCCTCCAACACCTTGCTCAATAACTGATGACGCTTCATGTCCCGATCCGTGACTGCGATGACCTTGGTGTCCGCGCCAACATCTTCGCCACCTCAGCCTGGAGGGGGACATTTTCCCTTTGCAGTTGCATGGAGACATAATCGCTATGCTACCAGAGCGCATGTGAGAGGGGTTTACAGCGATTGGGGATTGTGTTATACTTTAACTGATGCGGGGTGGAGCAGTCAGGAAGCTCGTCGGGCTCATAACCCGAAGGTCGCTGGTTCGAATCCAGCCCCCGCTACCACTGAATGCAAGATTGGCTCCGGGACGCGGTAGGTGGTGGCGACCACAAGCTCTTCCGGGGCCAATTTCACTTCTTCTACCCACGCTCGCAGCGCCCGCTTTCGCTCCTCGGGCTTGCCCTGGGCGAGAATCTTCTCCGTCTGCCGGCGATAGGCCAGGGCCGTCTCTGCGTCTATGCGCGGCGGCTCGCTGCACACGGGCGCTGCCGTCTGGAGCCTTTGGCGCTCGGCTTGCAGCCCCTCCAGGCGCGCATTCGCCCACGTTGCGTCGTTGAGGCCGTCCTCAACCGCGCGCCGGA
>Ga0315291_10002665_pt1 | contig 23268 bp, 22 predicted proteins | sample YL17G12_20_MG_FD_203070 | JGI IMG/M metagenome (GOLD analysis project Ga0315291, IMG submission 203070) | Sediment microbial communities from Yellowstone Lake, YNP, Wyoming, USA - YL17G12_20 | ecosystem: Environmental > Aquatic > Freshwater > Lake > Sediment | place: USA: Wyoming | collected... | reverse complement strand
TGACGCGGCGTGTGGCACCGGCAAGTACTTCGCGATGGTGCTCGAGAGCGGTCGCTCGCTGCTCGGTGTGGACCACACCGGCGCCTATCTCGCCAACGCTCGGGCGAAGTTCTCCAACGTCCCCACCGAGAAGCACGACCTGCAGGACCTGTCATACCGGAACGCGTTCGACGGCGTGATGTGCGTGGACGCCATGGAGTTCGTGCCTCCGGAGGAGTGGCCGATGGTACTGGGATGTTTCCGCCGCGGGCTCCGTCCCGGAGGCTGCCTGTACCTGACGGTCGAGCTCGTCCCCGAGGATCAGGTGCGTGCTGCCAACGACGAGGCCAGAACCTCCGGCCTTCCGGTGGTGGAAGGCGAGGTCATCTGGCACGAGCCCGACGACTACTACCACTACTACCCGACCATGGAGCAGGTCCGGGCGTGGGTGTCGGGTGCCGGCTTCGCCATCGTGGGGGAGGCCGAGGGGCCCTGGCACGAAGAGGGGTATGCCTATCACCACGTGCTAGCCCGCGTTTGAGGTCCCGCCGGGCTGAGGGACGCCCGCCGGCCGGCCGAGGAGCCGCCACCGGATCACCGTGGCGCCATCGGCGTGGCACCTCCTCCGCCGGTACCCTTGGCGCGTGATACGCGCAGACGCCGACTTCGAGCCGCTCCTCACCGAGCGCTTGCGACTCCGCCGGTCGGTAGCCGTGGACGCCGAGGCGATCTCCGCCTTCCGCAGCGACCCCGACGTCCACCGCTATCAGGGGTGGGAGCGGATCGACCCTGAGGGGATCCGGGCGGAGATCGAGGAGATGGCCCGCCGCGCGCCGGGGCAGCCCGGCGGCTGGGTCCAGCTCTCGGTCGAGGAGCGTGGGAGCGGACGGTTGCTCGGTGACGTGGGGCTGAACTCCGTCGACGGCGAACCGGGCGTGATCAAGGTCGGCTACACGATCGCGCCGGTGTTCCAGGGGCGCGGGTACGCCACGGAGGCTGTCGGGGCCCTCGTCGCCTACGCGTTCGACACGCTCGGCGCCGACGTCGTGCGCGCGTACGCGAGCGTGGAGAACGTCTCCTCGATCCGGGTGGCGGAGAAGGTCGGGATGCGTCCGGTCGAGCGGATCGAGCACCGCTACGGCGATGAGGTCTGGTTCGGCGTTCGGTACGAGCTGCGCCGGGAGGATCGCCCATGAGTGTGACCCCAGGCGCGCCCGCGACCGTTCCCGCACACCTCGCTTCGACGACCCGCTCGCGCCTCGCGTACCTCGACAACCTGAAGATCGGGCTGATCGCCGGGATCATCGCGGCACACGCGATCAACAGCTACACGGACTTCGGGAGCTGGGCATACCAGCCCGTGCAGGAGGTCGCCGTCTCGAAGGCGACCGAGACCGTGTTCACCATCGTGATGAGCTTCGCTGCGCTCTTCCTGATGGGGCTCTTCTTCCTGATCTCCGGGCTCCTCACGCCGCCGTCGCTCGAGCGCAAGGGCGTCCGGCGGTTCGTGAACGACCGGCTCCTTCGGCTCGGCGTGCCGTTCGCGGCGTTCACTCTGCTGCTGTGGCCCGTCACGATCTACGTCGTGCGTGAGCCGATCCAGCACCTCGGCTCCTACTGGTGGTGGTTCACCCACCTTGAACCGTTCCTCGACAACGGGCCGCTGTGGTTCATCGGGGTCCTTCTCATCTACTCGCTCGGGTACGCGGCGTGGTGGGCGATGCGCTCGCCGACCATGCCCGACGCTGGTGAACCGCTCGGCGCTCGCACGCTCGTCGGTCTCGGCGCGGTCGTCGCGGTGACGGCCTTCCTCGTGCGGCTGGAGTTCCCCGCCAACTCCCCACAGGTGCTGAACCTGCACCTGTGGGAGTGGCCGCAGTGCCTGGGGATGTTCCTCTTCGGCACCGTGTGCGTCCGCAGGGGATGGCTCGCGCCGGTGTCGGACCGGCTGCGGCGGCGGTGCGGCGTCGTCTCCCTGATCGCGGGGGCATCGATCGCGGCCATGATCCTCACCGCCGATCCGCTCGGTCTGGACGAGAACGACTACTTCGGCGGCTTCGGTTGGCCGTCGCTCGCCACCTCGATCGCCGAGGGCGCGCTGGTCGTCGCCGCGTGCATCTGGGTGCTCGGGTTCGCGCAGCGTCGGCTGGACCGGCAGGGGCGGCTCGGACGGGCGCTCGCGAGGAGCGCGTACGGCGCCTTCCTCGTGCAGGGTCCGGTGCTCATCGTGTTCGCGTTCGCGATGCGTCCGCTCGACCTGCCCGGCGAGGTCAAGGCGCTCGTCCTCGCGGTCATGGGCGTGAGCACCTCGTTCGCGCTCGCGTGGCCCCTCGTCACCCGCACGGGCCTTCGCCGCATGCTGTGACCTCGGCCGCGAACAGGGTCACGGGCCAGTCTGCGAACGTCCACACCCGGGGACCTGGCGGGCGCCTTGCACCTTGTAGGGTCCACCCCTGGCGTGGCACTGCAGGTGCAAAGGGAAGGAGGTCGCCATGAGCAAGACGTCCCGAGTGCTGTGGATGGTGCTTGGCGGAGTCGTGGGCGGCTACTTCGGCTACTGGATCGGCCATCTGGCCGGTTGGAGCACGGATGCCGACTGGCCGTTCAAGATCGGCGGCGGGCAGGGCGCGATCGCGATGTCGATCGGCCTGGCCGTCCTCGGTGTGCTCATCGTAGGCGGGCTCTTGCGCTCCCGCCGCTCCTCACCGCACGGCGACTGATGGCAACGTGAGCATCGTGACCCGGCTCCAGCTGCTCGCGGAGACCGATCCCGCGGCCTGGCCGACGATGCCCGCAAGGCTGCTCCACGTGTGGGCGCCCGGTCTCGGGGTCGACGTCGAGGTGGCGGCGGGTGTGGCGGACGTCGCGACGGGGGAGGCCCTGCGGCCGGGCTCGCGGTTCCGCATCGCGAGCGTGACGAAGCCGTTCGTGGCCGCGGCTGCTCTCGCCCTGGTGGAGGACGGGAGGCTGTCCCTGGGCGACACGGTGGCGACGCTGCTGACCGGCGAGTACGACGGTCTATTGCGGAGCGGCGGCTACGACACGGAAGCGATCACGCTCCGGCACCTACTCACCCACACGAGCGGGATCTACGACTTCGCGGCCGACGCGTACGTCCCGTTGAGCATCCCCGACGGCTTCGAAGCGCAAGCATTGGAGAACCCATCACGCCGTTGGACCCGGTTCGAGCAGGTGGAGTTCGCCGTCACGCACGGACATCACTACGGGCCGCCGGGGACGGTATTCGCGTACTCGGACACCGGTGCCTGCTTGGTGGGCGAGATCCTTGAGCGCGCGACCGGGCAGACGATGGGCGCCGCGATCCGTGAGCTGGTCGGCTACGAGCGCCTGGGCCTCGTGCACACCTGGCAGGAGACGATCGAACCGGAGCCTCCCGGCCTCCCTCAGCTCTCGCATCAGTACGAGGGGGAGGTCGACGTGGCGAAGATGGACGCCTCGGTCGATCTCTACGGGGGCGGCGGGCTGATGTCGACCTGCCGCGACCTGGCGCGGTTCTTCCGGGCGCTGCTGCGCGGGGAGGTCTTCCGTGATCCGTCGACGCTCGAGGCGATGACGACGACGTTGGAGGGGATCCCGCTCGCCGAGGAGGCCGGCTGGGACGTCCACCCGTCGACCTCTGGGATGTTCCTGTTCCGCCGCGAGATCGGGGGGGAGACCTGGTGGGGTCACGGTGGCTTCTGGGGGACGACCGCCTACACGTGCCCCGCGCGCGACGTGACGATCGTGGCGGGCCACCAGCGCTCGAACATGCCGGACGCGTTCGACCGCCTGGCGATCATCGCCGACGCGTTCGCGATGCTCTGGGAGGGCTAGATCCCCGGCGAGGTCCGTCGTTCGCGACCGTGTGTCACCCGCTTGGCGGACCTAGGGCGGGGCTCGCTTCCGCCAGGGACCAGGTCGACCCCACTGGATGGAGGGTCGCGGGCGGGGAGAGCTAGTCGGCCGATGACCGTCCCTGCGCTCTTCGGCCCAGGAAGATCGCCATCGCTATCGGAACGACCACGAGGAGCGTGAGTACACCGATCGCCATCGTTTGTTGGAGCGCCGAGGGTCCGGGTCCGCAGGTATCCGACACCACGCGCCCATCCACCCCCGAGCCGAAGCACACCCTCATCCCGATGGCGCCGGAGAACAGCAAGACGGGGAGGAGGAGTCCGCCCGGGAAGAGCAGCGTTCCCGCCAGCTTCTCCCGCGTTGTCCAGACCCGAGAGGTCCACAGCAGGATCACGCCCGCGACCCAGCCGAGCACGGGGATCACGACGCCGCCGATCGGGAGCAGGATCACAGCGGCGACCTCGAAGGCGCCCGATCTCGCCCGGGGAACGCCTAGGCGCTGGCGCGCTTCCTGCGCGATGTCGGCGGGATCGCCGAGCCGTTCAAGGACGTTGCGGATCTCCGCCTCATCGTGATCGGGCGTCTGCGCCAGGGCGGCGTCGATGTGGTCGCTGATCTCCGTGAGTAGCTCCTGCCGGCGACTGCGTGGGAGATCGCGCAACTCCCCCTCGAGCTCGCCCAGGTACTTCTCCACCGATCGCTCAGCCATCTCTTCCCTCCTTGTGCACGACGCGGTCGACCCCGTCGCGGAACCTGACCCACTCTTCCCTGAACTCTTCCAGCGCCCGCCTCCCAGCGGGACTGAGCCGGTAGTACCTGCGAGGGGGACCGCTCGGGGACTCCCGCCATGTGCTCTGAACAACGCCATCTCGGCGGAGGCGGGCGAGCATCGGGTAGATCGTCCCCTCACTGGTCGCCATTCCGCCCACCTCCCCGAGTTCACGCACCAGGTCGAAGCCGTAGCGCTCGCCCCTCTCGAGCATCGCAAGTACGCAGTACTCGAGCGCGCCTCGACGCAGCTGCGCGATCAGCCCGCTATCCCGATCAGTCTTCGGAGACGTAGGTATCATGCGGTACATAGTACCTGTCGCAACATAGGAGCTCAAGTGGGCCGTTCGGCCGGCATCACCATCTGGCTCGCGCGCCGCAACGTCAGGGACCGATAATGCGGAAGATGGAAGCGGCGATCGAGGTCGCAGGTCTGCAGAAGTCCTTCGGCAGGACCCGGGCGCTCGACGGCCTGGACCTCAGCGTCGCGACGGGGGAGGTGCACGGCTTCCTCGGCCCGAACGGCGCCGGCAAGACGACGACCATCCGGATCCTGCTGGGGCTGCTGCGGGCGGATTCCGGCATCGCCCGGCTGCTGGGCGGCGACCCCTGGCGCGACATCGCCGAGCTGCACCGGCGGCTGGCCTACGTCCAGGGCGACGTAGCGCTGTGGCCGACCCTCACCGGGGGCGAGGTGATCGACCTGCTGGGGCGGCTGCGCGGAGGGTTCGATCCCGAGCGGCGAGCCACCCTGCTGGAGCGGTTCGACCTGGACCCCACGAAGAAGGGACGGGCCTACTCCAAAGGGAACCGGCAGAAGGTGGCCCTGATCGCCGCCCTGGCTTCGGACGTCGAGCTGCTGATCCTGGACGAGCCGACCGAGGGCCTGGACCCGCTGATGGGGGCCGTGTTCCGCGAGTGCATCGAGGAGGAGCGGGAGCAAGGGCGAACCGTGCTCCTGGCCAGCCACATCCTGGCCGAGGTCGAGGCCCTGTGCGACCGGGTGACCATCATCCGGGCCGGCCGTTCGGTGGAGAGCGGAAGCCTGGCAGACCTGCGCCACCTCACCCGCACCTCCATCTCCGCCGAGCTGGTGAGCCCGGCCTCCGGGCTGGCCGAACTCCCCGGCGTCCACGACCTCCAGGTGGACGGCAACCGGGTGCACTGCCAGGTGGAGACCGACGAGCTGGACGAGGTGCTCCGGCACCTGAGCAGTGCCGGCGTTCGCAGTCTGGTCAGCCAGCCGCCGACCCTGGAGGAGCTGTTCCTGCGGCACTACGAGGACGACGTCGCCGGCGACGGCACCGGCACCGGCACCGGTTCCGCCTCGGCCGCGGGGTCCGTCTCGCCGTGACCGGTCTGGTCGGCACGCGGGCGCTCGTCCGCCTCGCGCTCCGCCGCGACCGGATCCTCCTTCCGGTGTGGATCGTCGTCTTCGTCGGCATGGCGGCGAGTTCCGCGGCGGCGGGCCTCGACCTCTATCCGACGGTCGGGTCGCGGGTGATGGCGGCGGGGAGCTTCAACAGCACGCAGTCGCTGGTGGCGCTGTACGGCCGGATCTACGATCCCACCTCTCTCGGCGGGATCGCGATGATCAAGATGGGCGGGATCGGCGCCATCTTCGTGGCCGTGCTCGCCATCCTCATCGTGGTTCGGCACACCCGCGCCGAGGAGGAACCCGGGCGGCTGGAGCTGGTCGGTGCCACCGTGGTCGGACGCTACGCATCGCTCACCGCAGCGCTGCTCATCGCGCTCTGCATGAACCTCGCTCTCGCGGTGCTCACCGCGTTCGGACTGATCGCCGCCGGGCTGCCCGCGGACGGCTCTTTCGCGTTCGGGCTCGCATGGGCTGGGGTCGGGATCGCGTTCGCTGCGATCGCGGGCGTCACCGCGCAGCTGACCCGCAGCGCCCGTGCTGCCACGGGGATCGCGACCGCCATCCTCGGGTTCGTCTACGTCCTGCGGGCCATCGGCGATACAGCCGGTCAGACCGGTCCGCGATGGCTGACCTGGCTCTCCCCGATCGGGTGGGGGCAGCAGTTCCGGCCGTACGCCGGGAACCGCTGGTGGGTGCTGCTGATCACCGTCGGCTTCACGATCGTGGTTGCGGTGGGCGCCTACGCGTTGCTCGCGCGCCGCGACCTGGGGGCGGGTCTGGTGCAGGACCGGCCGGGCCCGGCGACCGCCGCTTCGACCCTGCGCAGCCCGCTTGCGCTGGCCTGGCGGCTGCAGCGGGGTGGGTTGCTCGGCTGGGCCGCGGCGTTCGCTCTGCTCGGTCTGGTGTTCGGCAACATCGCGTCGAGCGTCGGTGACTTCGTCTCCACTCCCCAGGTGCGGGACTTCATCACAAAGCTGGGTGGCGAGAAGGTGCTCGTCGACGCCTATATCCGCGTCTGCCTGAGCGTCATAGGCTTGGCGGCTTCGGCGTACGGCGTGCAGGCTGCGATGCGCTTGCGATCTGAGGAGACGGGTTTTCGGACTGAGCCGATCCTCGCCACCGCGACCGGCCGGATCAGATGGGCGTGCAGCTACGTCTCCGTCGCCATCATAGGCACGACGATGCTCGTCGTTGTCGCGGGCGCCGGCGCGGGGCTCGCGCACGGAGCGCAGGTCCACGACATGGGCGACGGCTTCGCCGTGCTCGGCGGCGCGCTCGCGCAGGTGCCTGCTGCATGCGTGCTCGCCGGGATCGTGGTGGCGGCGTTCGGGCTGGCGCCGCGGCTGGTGGCCGCCGGATGGGTTGCGCTCGTGGGGTTCGTGCTGCTCGGTGAGCTTGGCCCGCTGTTCGGATTCGATCAGTGGGTGATGGACGTCTCCCCGTTCACGCATGTGCCCAAGATCCCGGGCACCGAGCTGACCGTGACCCCGCTCGTCACGCTGACAGCTGTGGCGGCGCTGCTCATCACCGTGGGCCTGGTCGGCTTCCGTCGCCGCGACATCGGCTGAGCCGTCCCGGGATCTGCGGTTGGAGACCGCCCATCACAACGAGTCACGGTCTCGACGACCGTGTGTCATGTGTGGGCAGCACGGCGATCTCCTGGATGTAGAAGTACGGCCCGCCGTTCCACGACGCCAGTCTGGGAAGCCTTCGGTCCCGGCGCGTGGTGCGCGTAGTATCCGGCCCGTGATGCTCGAGGGGGCGCGACGGATCGAGGCGCTGGTGTGAGTCCTCGTGCTCTGCAGGCCGATACGGATCCGCCTTTCCAGCGCCTGATCGGCGTCGGAGGGATCGGCACCGGCGTCTTCCTCGCCCTCGAGGGCGATCGGACGCTCGGGCGCAACGAGAGTAGGCCGGCCCGCCTTCTCGACGTACGCGACTACTGCAAGCTCCACATCGTCGCCCACTACGTGGCGGTGCTGCTCGGCGCCGATCCATCTGGGCGGCCTTTCCATGTCGTCCCCGTCGGCAAGGTCGGTGATGACGACGCGGGCCGACGTCTGCTGAAGGAGATGGCCACCGTCGGGATGGACACGCGGCACGTGGAGAGGGTCGATGGCCGCCCGACGCTCTTCAGCGTCTGCTTCCAGTACCCGGATGGGGCGGGTGGGAACATCACGACCGTCGACTCTGCCGCCGCCGGGATGGATATCGAGGACGTCGATCGCGCGGAGCCCCTTCTCGCTTCGGACGGCAGCCGCACCATCGTGCTTGCGGCGCCCGAGGTCTCGCTCGAAGCTCGCCGTCACCTACTGGAACTGGGCACGAGCCATCACGCCTTTCGCGTGGCCTCGTTCACCTCGTCGGAGATCTCAGAGGCGACGAGGCTTGGCATGTTCGGTCTCACCGATCTGTTGTCGTTCAACGAGGACGAGGCCGCCGCCCTTGCAGGTCTGCCGGTCGACGTCGACGATCCCTTCCCTTCTCTGGACAGATGCGTCTCCGTCCTTCGCCGCTACCAGCCGGACATCCGCGTGCTCGTCAGCGCCGGCAGGCGCGGAGCGTTCGCCTTCGCCGAAGGGGCGTGGGGCCACTGTCCGGCTCCGTCGGTCCCGGTCGCGAGCACCGCCGGAGCCGGCGATGCCCTGTTTGCAGGGGTCCTGTCCGCACTCGCCGTCCGGGTGCCCCTCGTCGACCCGGGCCCTCCGAGGAGGGAGATCGGCGATCATCCTCTGACGTCCGCGCTGGATCTCGGCGTCCTGCTCGCGAGCTTCAGCGTCACCTCTCCGCACACGATCCACCCCCAGGTGGATCTCGAGACCCTCGCGGCTTTCGCTGACGGGATGGGCGTCACGTTCTCGGGCGCGTTGGGTCGCGCGATCGGCGGCCGCGCCTAGCCGCGGGGCGGTCGTCTTCCCGGCTCGGTCCTCGCGCTACCTAGAGGAGCTCCCAGTCGGGGTGCTCGCTGATCGGGTGGCGGGCCGTCTCCATCGTGGCGGTGATGATCGCGTCCGGGTGGCGCTGCAGCAGGGTCATCGGGTACTCGGGCGTGGGTTCGGAGAACAGCGCCACGCGGAGAGCCGTCTGCTTCCAGGCGCCCGTATCGCTGTAGACGCGGACCTTCGCCGCCGAGAGGCACTCGCGCAGGCCGAGCGTGATCGACATCGGCGGGACGAACTGGTAGGCGGAGCCGAACGTGCGCTGGGCGAGCGCGAGGATCGTGTCGAGGTTGTTCTCCTGGATCCGGATGGTCGAATCGGCGAGCTCCTCGAGCGTCACCTGGCTGTAGGGATGACGGCGAGCCTGGTTGTAGGCGACGTGGCCGTCTTGCCCCCATCCACCGATGGTGATGTCCAGTGGAGCTTCGGCGATGGCGGAGCGCACCTGCTCGATCGTCGAAGGCAGTAGCCAGAGCCTCTGGGCTTCCGGCACGGCGAGCTCCGGCCGGATGCCGCCGTAGAAGTGCTCCTCCATGAAGGTGCGGAAGTTGTACGGGTGGTTCCGCGGGAGCGGCCTTCCCTGCCAGTCCAGGCACTCGTCCATATGGAACACGAAGAGGTTCGCGAGCGAGACGTCGCGTGAGTTCACCTCCTCGGTGAAGGGTGCGTACCAGCACGAGGGCCCGCAGGGCACGATCGCTCGGGTAGGGCGTTCCTCGGCGTTGTTGGCCGCGATCAGGTCCGTGAACTCCCGCGCCATCAGCCGACCCATCTCCGCAGAGTCCTTCACCAGGCGGAAAGGGACCCGCGTCTTCGAAGATGGGAGGTCCTCGGCGGGGATGCTGCACCAACGGAGGAGGCTCTCGCGGTCGACGGTCATCGCTCGAACTCGAGGGTTTCGAAGATCTCCGTGTACGCCTCGGTCATGTACGGAGCCTGTCGGCGGAAGAGCTCCTCGTGTTCGGCGTCGCTCCCTATGCGCTGCAAGGCCTCCTGTGCCTCGGCGAGCGTCGGGAACTCACACTCCCAGATGAACGTGTGGGTCGGTTCGCGGCCTGCGTACGGCTGGTAGCGCCGTCCCTTCGGCCAATCGCTCCGCCGGCGCTCCATGGCGGCGAACTCGGTCTCCAGAGCCATGAAGCTCTCGCGATGGGCCACGGGATACCGTTGAACGAAACGCAGGATGAAGGCCATCGTCAGCCTCCCGGTGTCGTTTCTCTCTGGCCGTAGGTCGAGTGGTACCGGTCCCACCACTTGGCGATCTCCTCCGACGGCAGCACCCCGGGCGTGCCCAACTGGGTCGCGAGCCACATCGTCTTCGCGATGTCCTCGACCATGATGGCGGCCTTGAGGGCCTCCCTCACGCTTGCGTCGAACGCGAACACCCCGTGGTTCGCGAGCAGGATGGCGGGCGCTCGGGTCCGGTGCTTCATGATCCCGTTCGCGATGTCCTCGCCTCGGTTGTCCAGGTAGGGCGCACAGGGGATCTCACCGCCGAACTCGTCGGCGATCGCCGTGAGGCCGCAGGGGATCGGCCTGCCGGTCGCAGCCCAGGCCGTCGCGAAGTTGGAGTGGGTGTGCACCACGCCGCCGAGCGATGGGTCCTTCCCATACAGCAGCACGTGGTGGACGGCGTCGACGCTCGGCCTGAGCATGGTCGAGATCCCATCCGGCACCATCTCCGCCCGGACCGGCTCGCCGGAGAGGTTCACCACCGCCAGATCGTCGGGTCGCAGTCGGTCGTAGTCGATCCCGCTCGGCTTGATCAGCACCAGACCGCTCTCGCGGTCGATGCCGCTCGCGTTGCCGCTGTGCATGGTCACGAGACGGGCCTTGGGCAGTTGTGTGTTCGCCCACCAGACCTCTTCACGAAGGTTCTTGAAGTCCACGCCTTCCGCCTCACCTGCCACCGCTACGACCGGATCCCGCCACCGGCTCGGGCTTCAGCCGGTCTTACCCCTCACGCTGCGGCCGTACCCGACAAGGTCACGGAGCCGCCAGGGCCGCGGTCGCCGTCTGAGCGGCCTGGTCCAGCGCCGTCTGCGCGTCCGCCTCTCCGAGCAGCACCGATACGATGGCCTGCCCCAGCGCCTCCGAGACCTGCGGGTACTTCGGCGTCACCGGACGGGCCTTCAGAGCGTTCTTCTCGTTCTCCACGAACGTCTGGATCCCGACGTACTTGTCGAGGTACTGCTGGAAGTCCGGCATGGTGAGCTCCGACTCACGAAGCGGGAGGTGCCCGCAGGCCAGCGCGTACCTCATGTCCTGCTCGGGCGCGGTCAGCCAGCTGATGAACTCGAAGGCGGCCTGCGAGCGCGCGGGACCGTTGTTGAACAGCACCCAGTTGTCGGGGCCGGAGATCGTCTCGTGGTCCCCGCCCGTGAACGCCGGCATGATCTGGACGCCGTAGTCGACGTTGGTGAAGTTCGCGAGATCCCACGGCCCGGTGACCATCATCCCGATCTTCCCGGAGTTGAACACCTGCTGTGCCTGCCCCGTGTTCTGCGTGTCGACGTAGATCGCGTGAGCACCGCCGTCGCCCAGATCCTGCAGCACCGTCATCGCCTCGACCCCTTGCGGTGAGTTGAACACGGCCTGCGTGTTGTCGGCGTTCAGGATGTCGCCTCCCGCCTCCCACAGCATGGCCTCGTAGTGCCAGACCGTGTCCTCGGTGCCGTCGGCGGGCATCGTCCACCCGAACACCTTGTTCGCCGGGTCGGTCAGCGCCTTGGCGGCAGCCTCGAAGTCGCTCCACGTCCAGTCCGGCGACGGGTACGCCAGCCCCGCCTGATCGAACAGCGCCTTGTTGTAGACGATCGCGAGGTTGTCCACGAGGGCGGGCACGCCCACGATCTTGCCGTTCACCGTGGCGGCCAGACGCTCTGCCTCCCAGAAGTCATCCCAGTTCCACGACGGGTTCTTGTCGATGAAGTCGTTGAGTGCGAGTACTTGCGGGCTCCCCGCGATGTTCGCCGCCCACGACCCGTAGAGGTACGCGATGTCCGGATACACGCCGCCGGCGATCGCCGTTTCCACCTTCTGCAGGGCGTAGTCGGCGTTGCCGTAGAACAGCGGCTCCACCGAGATCGTCCCCTCGTGCGCTTTGTTGAACTCGTTGACCAGCGCCATCAACCCGCTCTTCTCCGTGCCCGACGAGTACGGCTGCCAGAACACGACGATGGAGGGGCCGCCCGACGAGGGCGTCTCCGTTCCGCCGCCCCCGCCGCTGCTGGTGCAGGCCGCGGCGACGAGCGCCACCGCGAACACGACCGAGATCCATGCGCGCCTCATGCCTACCCCTCCCTCGGCTAACCTCACCGCGCCGCTCGATGCGGATGCCCCTCGTGCCCGGCCATTCCACCGTACGGAACGACCCTTCTGCAGCATTCACCGGATTCTACGTTGCGCGTACCCATCGCGGCGGTTCCGCGCCATCCCGCGTCCGAGGCCGGCCCCGGAACGCCATTCCCGTGAGCCGGGTGAGGCTCCGTAGAATAGGGCCGTTCGGGTTCGGGCGACGGGACCGAGAGGGGCACGGCATGGCGGGCGGGAAACCGAAGATCGCGATCGTGGGCGCCGGTGGGCGGGTGTTCCCGCTCGAGATCGCCCGAGACATCCTGGCTCATCCCGGGCTCTCGGCGTGCACGCTCGCTCTGTACGACATCCGTCCGGACGCAGCCGAGCGGACGCTCCGCGACGTCGAGTCGCTGATCGAGCTGGGCGGCCTGGCCGCCGGAGCCGAAGTACCCAAGAGCCTGCGCGACGCCCTGTCGGGGGCGGACTTCGTGGTCACCGTGTTCCAGGTGGGTGGCGTCGACGCCCACGGGTTCGACGTCGAGATCCCGCGTGAGTACGGCGTCGACCAGACCGTCGGCGACACGCTGGGACCCGGAGGCGTGTTCCGGGGGCTCCGGAGCGTCGAGGCTCTCCGCGTCGTCGCGCGGACCATGCAGGAGGCCTGCCCCGGCGCTCTCCTGTTGAACTACGCGAACCCGATGTCGATCAACTGCTGGGCGACCGACCTGCTGGGGGTCACCGTCGTCGGTCTGTGCCACAGCGTCCAGGGCACTTCGCAGCTTCTCGCGCTCGAGCTCGGCGTGTCGTACGACGAGGTCATGTTCGAGTGCGCCGGGGTGAACCACACGGCCTGGTTCACCACGTTCCGCCGGGGCGAGGAGGACCTGATCCCCACGATCCGGGAGACCATGACGGGGCGGTACCTGGAGGGACGGGACCTCCCCCCGAGGTCCGACGACCCGTACGCCGGTAACGAGAAGGTTCGCACCGAGCTGATGTGCCTCACCGGCTACTTCCACACCGAGTCGAGCCACCACGCCAGCGAGTACTGGGCGTGGTTCCGGAAGAACCCGCAGGTCACCGAGGAGTACCTGGACCGCCGTTGGGACTACCTGGAGATCTGCCGCAGCGCGGACACCGGCGAGAGCAACGAGGAGATCCTCGACGAGGCGCGCCGGGATGGACTCCGACCGGGCGGCGAGTTCGCCGCGCCGATCATGGACAGCATCGTCACCGGAACCCCCCGCGTCGTCTACGGCAACGTGCGCAACGGCGGCTCGATCTCGAACCTGCCGGAGGATGCCTGCGTGGAGGTTCCGTGCCTCGTGGACGGGAACGGGGTGCATCCGACGCGCTACGGCGCCCTGCCGGCCGCGTGTGCGGCGTTGAACCAGGTGCAGATCAACGTGCAGCGGCTCGCGGTCCGGGCGGCGATGACGGGGGACCGCGACCTCGTCCGCGCGGCGGTGGCCCTGGATCCGCTGACGAGCGCGGTCCTCACACTCCCGCAGATCCACGAGATGGTGGACCGCATGCTTGAGGCGGAGGCCGAGTGGCTCCCGCAGTTCCGCGCTCCGGATCGGGGTTGACGCTCACCCGGCCGGGATCGCCCAGCCGCCAGCGGACGGCTTCGCCGGCGTGGGGTGCAGATACTCGGTTCCGGCTGACACACGAGTGCTACAACCATATGTCGTTCTTCGAGGGCCGCGGGTGGCCTGCCCGTGTGCCATCGACCGCACCTCACGTCGCGATCATGGCCCGCCACCAATCGTGGAGCCGGTCGGCGTGATGGCCGGCGACGACCACCAAGTGGTTCCCGAGAGGAGCCCGGAGAAGCTCGTCAACCGACCCCCGGGAGAGTTCCACTTCTAGCTGCGTGCGACAGACGTGCTCCCCGGGCTCGGTCCGAAGGGCCGTCCCCTCGGCCACCCACAGCTCGTCCATGCGTGAACCCCCGATCCGAAGGAGCGTGACGTCGCCCGGGGGAAGCTCGCCCTCCAGGCTCACGCCGAGCCCCGACTCGAAGTGCGACCTGAGTCGGTACCCGGTGACCAGCGACCTGGGAACCATGCAGTGAGCGACCCTGACCGCGTTCCGGGCCTCGTCGACCTGGGCGGGGTTGGCCATCCACGGAAGCAGCCCGAGGAGACGGTGGACCCAGAGCATGGCCACGGTGCTCACTAGGTCGCCCTCGCAACCGGCGATGATCCCCTCGTCGTTCAGCTCGGCCAGGGCAAGGCAGCTCGACGTACGGAGTTCCACGATGAGGTCGAAGCAGCGGACGGCGAGCGCGTCCAGGCTCCCCGACCGCACCAGTTCGCGGAGGACCGGGTAGATGCGGGCAGCCCTCTCGACCTCCGTCGCACCCGGCTCGACCGCCGTCGTCGCCCCGGCGGACACGGACGAGGCCAGGGTCTCCCCACCCGGAGCCGAGGCCTGTAAGTACCGGCGGATCGCGTCGGCTACGTCGATGTGGACGATCTCGGGCCCCCACACGGCCTGCACGACCGCGGGGTCGGGGCTGCTCGCAACCAGCCAATCGGAAGGCTCGCCCACCAGACCGATCCGCGCCTCTCGGAGCGCACGCCACACCGCCAGGTCGTGCGCCGCCTCACGCACGCGACTCAGCCCTTCGTCGTCGCCCGGGCCGCGCAGGTACAGGATCCTTCCCCTGCCGCCCAGCTGACGGACGCGTGCGAGAGCTTCCAGCGCGGCCGGGAGGGAGTTGTGGCCGGGATGAGCCAGGAGATACGTGGGCTCCCCCGGCGCGTACCGGGCCCGGCCGCTCCCCAGGGCGAGTACACGCTGCTCCGTCCCGCCGGTCAGCAGGAGGTATAGGAGGGGCTCGCGCGCAGCCGGCTCGTCCTCACCGGCGCGCGCGCCGCCGATGCCCTCGAGGGCGGGCTCTAGGTCCCGGAGGATGTGGGTCAGAGCGGCCTCGTCGTGCAGAGGAGATGCGACGGGAAGGAACCAGAAAGCGGGCATCCGACACCTCTTGTCTCGATCGGCCAAGCCCATCATCCCGCTTGCGGCGCCATGAGGGCCGGACGATCCTGCCGACTCCGGTCTGCCGGTTCCGCCACGCCATCCTCGGGTGCCGCTCGCAGCACGCGGTCGGACCCTCTCGGGTCGGCGACACAGGGTCGTGGCAACAGAGATCCCGAGAGGCGTGACACACGGTTGCGACGACCGTGTGTCGAGACACACAGATCTGGACCCTGTTCCATCCCACCGAAGGCTGGAACGAAAAGTGGTCCCGAGGGACTTCCGGCTCGACCCTTGCGGGCCTCGCTTTCCGCTCCTCGGAACCAACCTGACCCTACTCGCTCTCCCAGCGGATAGCAAATCCTGGTGCTGGAGCAGAGAGAGATCAGGCTGGGTGACGACATCTGCCTAGCTGCCGGGATGCTCGCGCTTTCGGATCAGGCGGCAAGCGCGAGCGCTGTGCGGCTCATCCTCAAGCAGAGGCCTGCGCGCGACGGTGGCGCAGTTCGGCGATCAGATCGGCGGTCGCCTTCTGCGGGAACGGGAGCGCGCCGTCACGCAAACGATCGCCCAGGTCGGCGAGTCGAACGAGGAGGTCGTCGAGGACTTTGACCGCCACACGGTCGGGGAGACCTATGGCGGCGCCGAACGCGAGCAAGTGGGCCCGAGATATGCCGCGCACCCGCCCTTGGAGGGGGAGCGCGAGGGTGATGTCCCCGTAGGGGACGGTCGAGGGCAGATCGTAGGCGGGAGCCACGCGCCACTCGCCCTCCAGCGTGGCGAGGATCGACAGGTTCTTCGCGTGGACGTCTCCGTCGCCTGTGAGCCACGCGTAGCAGATCTGCTGGTACAGCCTCCGTACGGCGACGGCTCGCGCAGGGCATCGGTCTGCGAGGGCGCCAATGACCTCCTCCATCGTGAGGTTGTACTTGTCGGCCGGCCACCTGTTCAGCACCTGGCAGGCGTCTTCGCACGCGAGCGCGATCGTCGCTCCCGATCGCTGCGGCATGCGGTCGAAGCGTCGGACCAGGAGCCCGGGTCGCCCGTCAGCATCCCGGACGACGTCGGCCGCCGTGGTCTCGATACGGGCCTCGCGCGCGAGGGCGAGGAAGAACGCCTCGTTCTCGACGACGTGTGGGTACTCGGGTGGATCCACCTTGAGCAGGTACCTCTCGCCGGCCTGCCCGACCGGGACCGAGATCATCCGTGCGGAGACCTTGTCTTGGACCCCGGGGAGCGCCACCAGGTCGACGACCCCCACGTCGGCGAGCACATCGGCGAACCTGAGCTCGGACCAATCCTTCTCGACCTGCACGAGTGGTTCGGCGGGGATCGGCTCTTCCCCGGCCGGCACCACTTGGACATCGCCGATCGCATCGCGCCCGACCGCGAGCAGCAGCGACAGCTCGTCGTCGGCTGAGGTCTTGACGGCGCGGCGCAAGCTGCTGAGCCGCCTTCCTTCTGGGAGGAGACCAGCGAAGAATGGCGGCACGGCCCCGGCATACGTCCTCACCGGCTGATCGGTTGGCGGCAGCGTCGTGGCGACCGCAGGTCCGCCGCTGCCCAGGTAGTCGGCCTGGTAGGCGAACTCGATGCCGTCGGGCTGGCGGCTGAGCGTGGCTGCCCGCCGTCCGGCTTTGTAGACGTCTGCGATCCCGACCGCGGTGAGCCCTTCGAGACCGGCCGCCCTCATGACGTCCGCCGCGGAGTGACATCGAGCTCGAGGCCGAGCACGTCGAGGACGTCACGCAGCTTGTCGAGACGCACGCTCGGCTTCCCTGCCTCGAGAGCGCGAACGAACCGAGGCGAGCATCGGGCGAGGTCGGCTAGGTCGTCCTGCGTCAGCCCCAGCGACTTCCGTCGGTCCCGAACCTTCCGACCGACGTCGACGAGCTTCGTCATCCAACGTCTCCTCGTTGTAGGCACGTTCGTGCCTATCTTGGCTGATTGTAGTGCTTCAGAGAGGTCGATCGCCAGCATCCGGCACGATAGTTCCGTTTCGGGGCGGGCATTCAGCCTGCGGGATCCCATCGCTAGGGAATCCGGCACGCTCGTGCCTCAGCTTGGCCCCCGATCCTGCCAACCGCGAACCCGACGATCGTGTGTCATCGACCGATGAACTGCGGTGTGTCTAACCGTGTGTCGACCCACCGACCGCGGGTCCCTCAAGCATGTTGATCGATGGACCGCGCCGTCCGGGTGTCGATGGCCGATGAGCTGCGGACCCCTCTGATTGCGGAGGCGAGTCCCCTCCAGATGCGGGCAATCATAGGCTCCAGAACCGGAGAATATGGTCCTCCATCTGCGGTACTCGTGGTATCGTAATAGCCATGGACCAAGTCATTTCGGGGATGGTACCCCGACGGTTGGAGCGGGTCGCTCGAGACCTGATGGCCGTCGAGCCTGTGCTCATCCTCCAGGGGCCGCGCACTGTTGGCAAATCCACTCTGCTCGCGGCCCTGGCCTCATCATCAGGGCGAGAGGTCATCGACCTGGACGATCCGCCCACCCGCGAGGCGGTCAAGGACGACCTCGAACGCTTCATCGGCGGAGACCCACCCGTGTTCATCGACGAGTTCCAGCACGTCCCGGAGGTCTTGGACGCCATCAAGGCGGAGTTGAACCGCGACCTCCGGCCGGGCCGATTCGTGATTACAGGATCTACCAACTACGCGACCATCCCCGGCGCCGCAAGGAGATTGACCGGGAGATCGCACCGTCTCGATGTACTGCCACTCTCGCAAGGTGAGATCGCCGGGACCCACGAGCGCTTCGTCGAGGCCCTCATCGAAAACCCGGCCTCCCTGATCACGTCCTCGTCCTCGCACACCAACAGGGAGGACTATATCCGCAGAGCCATCGCCGGCGGTTTCCCCATCCCCTTGAGCCGGAGAGGTCCGGCCAGGGCGCGTTGGTTCGACGAGTACGTGGAACTCGTCGTCGAGCGAGACGTGCTGGAACTGAGCAGGGTGCGACAACGCCAGCTCTTGCCGCGCTTGCTCCGGCAACTAGCGAGCCAGACAGGACAGGTACTCAACATCGCGTCGGCAGCAGCCGCGATCGGCATGGGGCCATCGACCGCCGAGGACTACGCGAAACTGCTCGAGGCGGTCTTCCTCATACGACGCCTGCCCGCGTGGGGGACGACCGTGGGCTCCAGGGTCGCCGCCGCTCCCAAGGTGCACGTTGTCGATTCCGGCCTTACAGCTCGTCTACTACGTCTGACCGAGACCAAGCTGGCCGCGGCCAGCGCTTCGGCGCTCACGGAGTTCGGGCACCTACTCGAGACCTTCGCCGTGGGCGAGCTGTGCAAACAAATAGGGTGGTCAGAGGAGACGCTGATAGTGGGGCATTGGAGGACCCGCGACGAGGATGAAGTTGACCTCGTCCTGGAGCGAGAGGACGGCAGGGTTGTCGCGGTGGAGGTCATGTCCGGGACCCGTCCGCGAGGGAAGAAGCTCTCGGGGTTGACGAAACTGCGTAGCCGCCTGGGTAGCCGATTCCTGGGCGGGGTGGTGCTCTACTTAGGGCGGCGCTCGTACACGATCGACGGCGCTATCCACGTCTTGCCCTTGGACCGACTCTGGCTCGCCTCGGCTCGCACTCGCGCTTGAGGCCGGTGGAACCGCACCGTCCTGTCTCTCGGTGCGCGACGCGGCACGGAACGAGCCGCGATCGCCTGAACCGTATGTCGCTCACTGACGAGCGGTCTGGGCCCTGATCGGGGGGCTCCGCGCGAGGATGCCGCCGACCCGTCACCGCCAGGAAGGCCTCCTCCAGCATGCGGTGGGCCTTGTCGAGGCGGGCGATGCCCGTGAGGTCCAGCCCCTAGACGCGGAGCTCGATCGCACAGAGTTGGCTGGGGCTCAACGTGTGCCCCCTGTGCGTACCCATCCTCCAGCTGCGTGAGAAAGGTACCAAGACGTGTGGTAGACCGGTAGTGCAGCGTGTGGGAGAGTGGAGAGACTGCCGCGACCAAGAAGTCGCACCCAGCCGCGTACTGGGAGCGGCGCTACCGATGCCTGACGGCTCTTGTGAGCGACGGCCTCCGGTTCCACGTGGAAACGATCGCGCCCGACGTCTGCGACAACTCCAGCACGTATCCGCTGCTCGGCGCTGCGTACGAGAAGGTCCTGGCCGCACTTCTCCGCGACACGCCCCTCACGTCGTGCCAGGTTGTGCTCGACGACTATGGAATCACGGGAACCATGCTCGCCCGCACGCTTGACGAGCTCGCGGAGGAGGGCGTCGATAAGGTGGTAGAGCCAAAGGCGGACGACCACTACCTGGCCGCACGGGCCGCGTCCGTGATCGCGCGACGGGAGCGGGTGCATCTCCTCGAAGAGCTCCGACACAACCCGGAGTACAACCTGCGAGGACTCGCGGTCCCGTCTGGAACCGCGCGAACCGGCAGTACCAAGGCATGGCTCGACGCGCGGGAGTCCTCGGGTCGGCCTTGGCCTTGGTTCGTGAAGAAGTCGATTCGGGATGCAGGAGCGGCTTCGACAACCGGCGGCAATTGACACTTGCCGGTCACGTGGCATCGACGGCGGCCAGAAGGATGTTGGGCGACGTGCCTCTACACGACCGTCTCACGGCAGAGGACGAACGTCGTACGCCTTGCTCTCGTCGAGGTCGGACCCGTAGATGCGCCTGCCGTCCTTGCCGACGGCCTTCGTCCACCCGCGTCGATCGACCCAGAACTCGATGTCTACCCTGCTCGCGTCCTTGCGCGGGGTCCAGCACGCCCAGGGGGCTTCGTGTAGTCCGCGGCGCTCGAACACAGCGTCCAGGATTTCCGGCATCCGCTCGCCCGCCTGCCACGCCTCGAGTCGATAGCTAGGAACGACTATCACTGGTTTCGCCGCGCCACGGATGAACGGGGCGATGTCGACCGCAGGTGGGAACTTGCCCTGTCGGTACCAGAGGAAGACGGTGTTGCGCGCCTTGCCCAAGATCTCGCCCGCCTCTTTGAGGGAGAGGTTGTCGGGGTCGCCGAGGGGTCGGTAGCGGGGGCGCTCCCTTGGAGGCTCCTCGCTCTTGGGCTCAGGTTCAGGGAGTGGGGCGCCTGTGGACCTGCGTGGGATCGCTCGCGTCCATGCGTCGATCAGTTCGTCGCCCGCTTCAACGCGCCTGCGGACCTGGCGGCAGACGACGGCGATCTGATCGAGCGCCTGGTCCGCGAGCGCCTTCTGCCGGCGGTCCTTGAGCGGCGTGTCGACCGCTGCGCGGGCCAGCGCCTCGGCTTCCTCGACACTGAGGCGAAGATCAACGCTCTCCTTGAAGACTGCGTCCTCGAGCATCTGCGGCGTCTGGAACTCCACTCCGCGGTCGCCTCGACGTACGATCCACCGGTAACCGGTGTTCCGGTTCGTGATGACCGCGGTCGCGGCGTCGTTGACGTACTCGCCCTCCCGGCCGTACTCGTTCGTCTCACGCCACACGGAGTAGACGGTCCATCGAGCCCACCGAAGCGCATCTTCGAGTGTCTTGGAGTTCCGACCGCGCTCCGAGGAATCGGGGAACTCGGTCCGGTAGGGGAACTTCGTGTACGTGGTCATACCCAACAACTAGGTCTGAATGGGCACATGCGCAAGTCACCCAGATTCGTCGAGCTAGAACTCGATGAAGAAGCGGGGCTCGAACCCCTCTTCGGTCGGGCGTGCCCCGGCGATGCGGTCGACGCGATAGCCACGCAGGTGTCCACGTTCATTCACGACGAACAGCAGCAGGTTGCCGTCCTTCGTTCGGCGAAGGGAGTAGGGCTCCACCCGGCGGACATCCCACCGCCCGTTCTCGGCCCGATAGTCGAGATCAACCTTCAGGCGGTTGGCGCCGGCATAACGGATCAGCTCGAGCGGAAACCCCACCCGCCAGGACGTGATCGCCCGAGGTGCGGTCCACGCGGCGTCTAGATCTTCACGCTCGACTCGAGCTGGCTCTGCGTGCACGACTTCCCCCGCAAGCCAGCCGAACACGTTGTCAAGAGTGCTCCAGAACTCGGCAAAGGGTGGCAACGGCCGGGGGAGCTGATGGCCGAGCATGTTCTCCCATTCGGCCTCGATCTCCTTGCGGAACGGGGACGAGCGGATCGACTCGGAATCGGGGACGTCTATGCCGGCGAACGCGCACTTCTCGGCAAGTACAGCGGCGACCGGGAGTGCGGCGCCCGCGAGGTCTGGATGCCGATGCATGTGCACAACGTCGTAGAGGTCACGCGGACGGCAACGCTCGCTCAGGGCTCGGAGCTTCTCCGCGAACAGCTCGACGAGCGCATAGGAAGCGACACCTTCGACTGGGAGGGGCGCATCGCTGTACTGGTGCCCGATCTCGCGAACGACCGGCTCCTTCACTAAGACCTCGTCCGAGGTGATATCGAGCTTCACCTTGGGTAGCTGTGGTGGAGGGTTCGGGCCCCTGTAGGCGAGACGACCCTGAGTAGTCGCGTTCCCTCGACGGTTCTGGCGACGCCTGAACGAGCCCTCGTCGATGACGAGCTCGATCCCCGCCTCTTCCTCTAGCCATACGGCGATCCTGGTGAAGATGCTGGCCAATTCCTCGGGAACCTCGGGCCCACCGGCCCGGACAGTGAAGTCAAGATCCTCTGAGAACCGGTACGTCTCGTAGTAGCACTTGCGAAGGCACGTGCCGCCTTTGAACACCCACGTTTCGGCGAGCGCTGGCTCTTGTGCGATGCCTGCCAGCAACCATCCGAGCACGTAGTCCTTCTCGATGACCCCCACGTCGAGTGACCACTCGGTCTGTAGGTCGAGGACTTCGCGTACCGGGATCATGCCGAGTCCTCCGGCTCCACCCGAACGTTGATGCGGAGGTTCCACCGCATGAGGCGCCGTCCACCGTCGGGTCCTTCGGGATCGAGCACCGAGATGCCGGATGAGATCCGTGTACGACAGGCAGACACCAGCGGTTCGACGCCGCCGAGCGTCTCGGCGAGGTACCCAAGCCGCTTGAACACTGCGCGGTTCGCCAAACGTTCCCCATACTCGATCAATGGTCCGGTGTCGTTCTCGTCGAGGTAGGTCCTGAGGATCTCTGCCCCGTGGCGGATCCCGCCGGCGAGACGTGGCGCATCGAGGATGTCGATGACCGTGCGCGCTGGGTCGGCAACGCGAAGCCGTACCTCGCTCTTCCACAGGGTCTTCAGGCCCCAGGTCGTCGCCTCAGGATCGACGTGAGTGATGAGGTAGTCGTGGTCCAGCACCCTTGTCGAAGAGACCCGGACCCGGTTCTCGGTCTTGAGGACTGTGCTTCGGAACACCTGATCGGTGAGCGCCCAGTGGTTGGCGGCCGTCCAGCCCGTGAAGTAGCACGGCGACCAGATCGCTTCGGCGACGATGAAAGCATCCTCAGACCACGCGGCCGGGTTGTCCGCGTCCACCGGAACCGGGATGTACAAGCCGCGACGAGCGCGCCTGAGCCAACCGTCCGAAGCCCATCGCGCGAGTCGCTTCGCGGCGCTGTCCCGATCGATGCCGAGCGCGTCTGCAACGTCGGATGGCGTAACGAACCGCCGCCCGCGGCCCACAACGGCTGCGAGCTCGGCGCGCCCTTTCGAACCGATCCCAGCCACCGATGACATTCTGAAGCCCCTAACTCTCCTGCAGAGTAAATATCCGGACTGAGGATATCAGACAGCACCGAGCCAGTACATACCGCCTCAGCGGATGTAGTGGCGTATCGATATCACTCTCTGGGCAACCATGGCCTTGACCGCCATGGCTCCGTGATGAACTCGGCGACCGCTTCGTCGCCGGCCTGATATTGCACACGGGTCCCCGCGTCTACACGCTCAAGCTGGGGATCGTCGCCGCACCTATCTGCACCTTGTGGGCGTGAGCCGCCGCCCGACGGATCCCTCGTTGTTCGTGAGTCGCGAGTTGCGCAAGTGTGTGTCGCCGAGCCACTGCCTCCCGCCCGTGGGGGACCATCTGAGCTTGCCCCGGTCTCGTGGACACGAACCAGTTAGACAGCGACCAGGTTCGCAGCGTATCTCCTCTCATGCTCAGCCGGACTGACGCCGCCGATCGTGGTGTGACGACGCTGGCG